>ENA-OREN01005779-OREN01005779.1-marine-metagenome-genome-assembly--contig:-NODE-5779-length-10130-cov-6.776385_pt1 | contig 10130 bp, 10 predicted proteins | sample MGYA00248624_ERZ508555 | MGnify/ENA primary metagenome ERZ508555 (study PRJEB26222, sample SAMN06267773) | marine metagenome | isolation source: Saanich Inlet, British Columbia, Canada | place...
CCGCCGCCGATCTCATCAAATCCATGCCACAAGTGTCTGCGCCCACGATCAGACGCGAGGTCAAAGACATGGCAGTCCGTGGCTTGTTGAAACTGGTCAGCGACCCAGCCGACCAGCGGCGCAAACTGTTATTCCCCGCGCAAAGGTTGATGCGTTTGTTTTTCGAGGTGTCGCTAACTAAAATGGCCATGCAATACGGCATGGTGCGCGACACCGACCGGCTGGCCGCCGCAACTTTCTATACGCGCTGGACCCAGGATTTCCTTTTCGACGCAGAAATTCTCGAATATGCACGAAAAGTAGCAACGGAAATGTATACAGTTTCACGCGTCTTGGAAGTTTATTCAAAACAGCAATTGGCAGTTTTCAGCTAATACCATGAAAATTTTATCACCAATATTTTGTATCTTATTCAGCCTGGGGGGGCTGCACTATGATTGAACGCGTGACAAGGTTGAGGATGGCGCGAGTGGCTTCGGGCCACAGCGCCGCGAAAATTGCCCGCGACATAGGTGTCGCACCGCCGACCTACCGCGCGTGGGAGCGGGGTGAAAATCGCCCCCCGATCGATGTAGCGAGGAAGATTTGTGACCTGTTCGAAGTCGACGACATGGCCGAACTTTTCGAGGACGCGGCGTCATCCGCGCCCGTCGCTGACGTGTCGCCGCCAGCACCGCCGCCCCAAGACGGCGGGCGCAATCTGCCGGTTTTGGGGTCAGCGCGTGGCGGAAGCGACGGTTTTGACCTCGATAATGGAGCGGCTGCCATGAGCTACACCGACCGCCCGGCCAATCTCATCGGCGTTACCGACGCCTACGCGGTTTATGTTTACGGCTCATCGATGGAGCCGCGCTATTTCCCCGGCGAAACGCTTCACGTCGATCCGCATCGGCCGGCAAGGCGCGGCGATTTCGTGGTCGTGCAGTTGGCCGGCGCCGACGGCGAAACCCACGGCGTCGTGAAACGCTTCATCAACCGCAGCGACGACAAACTGGTCGTCGAGCAGTTCCAGCCGCCGCAGAAAATCACCTATGCGGCGTCTGCTGTGCGCGCCGTGCATCTGATCGTCGGAACCGCCGCCTGATCTTTTTCCTCTTTCGTAAATGTCAATACAAATATATTGTGCTAACCGAAACTTCTGGTTGTCGCTAATTATATTCAGACAAATGTCTCAGGAGAAAACAAATGCCGACACTTCATCTTGTCGAAAGAACGCCAGCTCCTCCTGGCCAAATCTTCTCTGAAGAGGAGGTTCATGCAATGCAGCGAGCAACCATCAATTTGTTCGAGCGCTGGAATGTGCGTGACGATGAGGCTGCTATATTGCTTGGTGGAATCGCGCCGCGAACGTATCAGCGATGGAAGAATGGAGAACTTGGACGAACAGGACCAGACTTGGCTGCCCGACTGTCCAATCTTTTGGGAATTCATAAAGCACTACGTTTGCTGTTTAAGGAATCCTCACGAGGTTATGGCTGGATCAAGCGCTCGAATGATGTCTTTGCCGATCGCTCGGCTCTCGATATCATGTTGGGCGGGCAGTTAACCGATTTAATGCGGGTACGCCGCTATTTGGATGCACAGCGCGGTGCTTGGTGATGGCCCAATCTTCGCGGATCACCTGGCAATATCACCGGCTGATTAACTCAGCCTATCCTCCCATCGATTTGTTTGAGGATATCGCCGATCCGGCAGATTGGGAGTTACTTGCTGCTGCCGAGAGTAAAACAAACCCCAGGGTCGCTGAAACCATTGGGAACCTGGATGCTGTTCCGGCTGAGCATCGTGTCAGTGGGGCGGGTGCGTCTTACGTCATGGCTCCTTTTGTTCATGCCAGCTTGGACAAGCCGGGTCGTTTTCATGACGGTACTTTCGGTGCGTTCTACGGTGCCAACCAATATGAAACGGCTCTGTTTGAAACGCTTCACCACACTGGACAGTTCTGTGCCGCGACCAATGAGGTTCCAGGTTGGATTGCAGATATGCGAGAGCTGGTTGGGGAAATTAACGCTGACTTAGTTGATATTCGGGGAAACGGCTTTGACGCCCTGCTTGCCTCAGACGACTACGCTCCATCTCAGGCCTTTGCCCGCATGATCAGGGATGCAGGCGACAATGGAATCGTTTATCCCAGCGTCCGTCATGAGGAAGGCGAATGCTTCGCCGCGTTTCGTCCCGATGTCATGGGAGTACCAATCCAGGGACGCCACATCACCTATCATTGGGATGGCAATCGCATCAATATGATCCAGGACGTTTCAGATGACAATAAGGTTTATGAGATAGAAATGTGAACAAAGAGCGGCAAAATCACCTCAGGGGTTACTCGGGGTTTCGCTGCTATACTCACAGCTTCGCGGAGACGGATAGAACCGAGCTCCCTTCCCTCCGCCATTTCGAATTAGTTCGAAGAATTACTCAGCTTTTCGCTCGGCTACCAGTTGGTACCAAATAATGGCCTAACAATATGCTACAAACAATGAGCAAAAAGACCTTTTTATGCGACTTATGCGAGAATATTGTATTTTACACCTCAACAGGAATACCGCACCTACATGTACAGATTCCGAGCCGCGGGACGCATCAGGGTTAGAATTGGCCTGGTGACAGAACCCTGACACGCCCCGCCTTATTGAGGTTGACCAGTTATTGGTCTACCCCTCGGTCAGCCATATGACGGCTAACCTAGTGGGCCCCGAACGGGTTCGCCGCCATCCCCACCTCCGCCATTGATCCGTCCCCGCCGACGGCTTCTCCGACGGTCCCGGCGCTTTTCGGGTCCCGGTCCCCATCATTGTCGGCGTCGCCCCACCGTCACCAATCGCCGTGGCCGCCTCCAACCGACCACGTACCGGAGCCTAAACGGCCTGGTCAGACCTGATCGACGCCGCCTCTGTAATCTTCCGGAACTCACCAAGGATTTCGCCATGATGTTGGCTCATATATCGCTCTACTTCCCTATTGCTCAGAATGGACACGAGATACCCGCACGCTAAGACAAGATTGAGATGATCCGGCCCATAGGAGTCTTCGATTAGTTTCATATCACTCTGGAGACTGGCCATTTCCCTTTCCATCCGAGCAATCTCTTCGGGAGAAACGCCTTTGAAAATCTTCGGCTTCCCAGGGTCGCTTAATTGCTTCTGAGGTGTGGCAGCCAAGAGCGCCTTTGAGTACGAGATGGAGAAATTGTTCATGGCTATCATTAGCTCCGCGACCTCGACCTGGCGCATCGGATCCATCTTCTTCAAGGAAGCAAACGTGTTGAGGGGGCAATGTTTGTCTTTGAGGAGTTCGGCGGCCTCGCGGCAAATGCCATCGAGAAGCTGGCGTTTCGCACGAATGCTCTTGATGTTGACGTCCAGGGTCTTTGCGATCCAGTCCTCCGGAACACCACGATCAATTGCCGTCAAGATCATCTTGTGTTCCTGAACTGTCGCCAAGCGATTGATTCGCTTGTTGTAAGTGAAGGCCTCATCATCGGTGGAGACAAGACAGTTTACAGTGTCAACCTTCAGGTCCTTGAGGACTTCAATTCTAAGATGTCCATCGACGAGCAGGAACTTTCTAGATTTACCTTTTTGCCGTGCGACGATCGGAGGCTCGACGAAACCGATCTCTCGAACCGACGCGGCGATTTGCTGGTATTTCCTACTTTTCTTTAAGGTTTTCGGTTGCTGCTTAACGGGAAGAATATCGGATAGCGCCAGTAATATGCCATTTGGTTCAAAAGCCATGGTCACCCTATCGGACATGATCACCCCTCCCCCCGCGTTTGAACCAAGTCTGCAAGAGGGCGTGGCATCGTAGACAAGCCTTCTGCTCGGAGCAGTGTCACGAAATTTTCGTCCTTGAGGAGAGCTCGCATACCTTCAACAATAAACAAAAGGCGATTCTGCGTGATCTCAGCTTTCTTGATCATCAGGTTCTGCCTATCAGCTTCGTGTCGATAGGCACGGACAAGTGCTGCGGATGATATGCGGGAACGAGTGTTTTGGGACGACACCGGTCGATGCGCCTTACCCCGGCGTTGTCGTTGCTCGATTACGCGCTTTGCGGTGAGCAGTTTTTTTCCACGAAGCAGGCCATTCTTGTACGCCTGAGCGAGCGCTTCCTGTGCACCTTCAAAATCCGTTTCGGCTATGTCCATAGCTACGTTAAGAGGGATCTGTCCTGTCTCGACCGCCACCAACAAGCGTTCTTCTCCGTCTTGTAACAGCTGAACGATCGAATGAACGTATTTGTAGGATAGACCAATCTTCTTTGCGATATCGTTATCGGAATAGCTACGCTTCTTGAGTTCTCCGACATCCTGAAGCAACTCCAGCGGTCGGTGCTGGCGTCGAGCCTGGTTTTCAACCAAACTCATGATCAATCGTTCTTCCTCGGTGACCTCGATGACAATGGCAGGGATTTCGTGTTGCCCAAGATAAAAGAAGGCCTCCAACCGGCCTTGGCCACACACCAGTTCGAAATTCGCTTCCCCATCCGTATACTCTGCTTTGCACACTGTAATCGGCCTTTTTAGGCCCACTTTTGAAATGCTATCAACGATCTGGCGAAAGATCTTTTTATTTCGTTCCCGAGGATTGATGACGCTGATCCGTTTGAGCGGGATCATCTTGACGACAGGAAGGTCCTTGTTTTTCATCATACGGCGATCTCCGAAATCTTCGCCCTTTCCGCCATTGAATAAAAATACTCCAAATTGTCGAAGCGGTAGGCGTCCAGCATCAGACCGTTTTCCGGAGCCAGGCGGACCCGTTCCTCGGTCATGTCGTATCGGGGCAAGAGGTAATAATCCAAAGGAGACGCGTTCATCTCATTCATCCGGATTGCAACCGTGATATCTGGCGCCAGTCCAGTATCAAGGCGGATTTTCCATCTGAGGGAACCTGCCGGCGTCTGCTGACATCGTGCAATGACGATTGAGGCGGTCATTTCGCCATTCACCGTCAATAAATCAGTGGCCGTATCGCGATATACGCTGCCGCCCAGGGATTCGATGGCAATGATGGTCTCCGCCACAATGTCATGGTGCATTTGGCGGAGAAATCTGTTGATTTCGATATAGCGATAGTCCCGGTCCGGTTTGAACCCAATCAATTCATAGGCGCGGATCAAGCTGCCAAAGCGGCTCTGATAAGAACCGCTGGATGGCATGCTTTCCGCTTCGTCGATGATGATGCCAGAGAGGTAGCCATGGACTTGAAACAGGTGTTTGAGTCGTTCAAGCATCTCATTGTCAGAATACCGTCGATTGCGTTCACGGATCATCCCCTGGACTGTATAGAAGTCCTGTGGATCGACGATCCCTTCAAAGATGCCATCCGCCCTGATCCACAAGTCCGGTGTGTTTGCGACGCGCATTTTCTTTAACTTGAAGGACTGGCGGTTATAGACGTTGTTACCGATGTATTTTTCGTTGCTCAGAACCTGGTGAACCGTACCGCGTGTCCATGGCCGCGAGAGATCAGTCGTGATCCCTTGTTCGTTTAAGATCGCCGCGATTTCTCTCTCTTGCTTTCCGCCGTCGATAAACTCCCGATACATCCACTGAACGGTCTGGATTTCTTCATCGGGCCCAGGTATCAGGATCACTCTGTCGGTCTGCAAGCTCTTGTGTTCGCCGATATCTAGGACACCCTGAGGCTCCCCATTCTGATTGACTCGCATTCTGCGCAAGCCGAAGCCCGCCATTCCACCTTGACGGAAACCCAACTCGATGAGCCTGCACTGGCCAGCAAAGACCTTCGCCGAAAGTTCGCGGCTGTATTCAGCCGCCATTGCGCGTTTGACGCCTTTAACAATGGTGGCGACCGGACTGCCGTCATTGGTAAATTGTTCGGCGCAGTACTCCACTTCGATGCCAGCCTTTCTGCATATATATTCGTATGAAGCGCTTTCATCGGCATCCTGAAAGCGTCCCCAACGACTGACGTCGTAGACGAGTATTATTTTGAAATCCGCAGCGCCACTTTCGACATCGTCGATCAGCTGCTGCAGTGAATCTCGGCCTTTGATCTGGAGGCCGCTTTTTCCTTCGTCCGCATATGTTCGTACGATCTCCATGTTGTGGGTTTCGGCGTATTGTCGAATAACCTTTGCCTGGTTGTCCGTCGAGTATTTTTGGTTGTCGGTTGACATGCGGACATACTCGGCCGCCGGGATCTTCGCCGTATTGTTGGAAGGGGATGTTTTATCGTCAGAAATTGTCATGCTGTTCGATCGTCCACATCATAATTGCGAAAGACCTTATTATACATTTTGTATAATTACAAGATGCAATAAACGAGAGGTACATGGCTTCGCACCTTTACCGCTTTCCTATACGTAGGCGATGAGGATCGAGTATTACGACGCGGCTTCCAGAATGCGAGGTGCGACACCGAAGGGGAGGCCCCGTGGATCACCGCCATAAATCCACTCCAAGGTAATCCCGTGAAGCTGGTAAAAATCAAACATTACTGAGGGGTCTGGCATCCGTTTGCCACTTTCCCAGTGGCTCCAGGCTGCGGCTTTCACGCCGATAGCCTCGTATATGTCCTTCTGACTAAGGCCAAGCGCCAGTCTCGCCGCCTTCAGTCGGCCCGCTATGGCCTGCAGATCCTTGTCGTTTTCGGAGCTATTCATCTTGATGAGTAGTTTACAGTTTGTAGATTAATTTGTCGATGGGCAAATGCAGGCGGGTGCCGATAGAATCAAGCAAAACAGTGATTGGAAGCGGAATCCGTGTCGTCTCATAGAGTTGTTCGACTGCTAAAAACCATTTTCGGGTTTCAAGCCGACTTTTACTGATATTCACATTTTTATCAGTTGATTTATCGTTTTTCACGGAATATGTTTCGAATTCACCAAACTTCTAACTATGGCCAAATTTCAAACAAGAGACACATTTTCATGAATAAGGCTGTACAACAACGTTTTTCAGGTCCGGTAACTGTTTTTCAGGAAAGACGCCTTCCCGAAAAAGCTACACCTGCCGGGTACAGCGCCTTGATCGATGCTTATGATCTGTCTGCACCTCTGCCTCGAACCCTTTCCGCCATCGGTGAACGACATCGAGTGATCGAGGAGGGCGACTGGCGCATTTTGACTCCCCGTCATGCGCCGCATTCAACCATCGAGGGGCACCTGACTTTTGCGCTCAAATATGAAGGCCTTGATCTTGCCGTACTCAAACGGCTCTTTATGATGGTTGGTCCGACCGAGATCGAAGCCCTGGTTAAAGGCAAGCCGACAGGCAGTTACGCTCGGCGAATTTGGTTCCTCTATGAATGGCTGACTGGCACCCGACTTGATCTACCCGATGCCGAGGCGGGCCGTTATGTCGTCGCCATCGACCCCGGCCAACAATGGGCGGCAAATGGTAAAAATTCCCCGCGCCACCGCGTCAGAAACAATCTTCCGGGCACACCGGCATTCTGCCCTTTGGTATTTCGTACCGAAGCGCTCGACCAATTCATCGCTTTGAAGCTGCCACAGCGCGCACGGGAGATCGTTGCCGACGTACCGCGCGACCTGCTCGCGCGGACAGAGGCGTTCCTGCTGTTAAAAGATTCCAAATCAAGCTACGCCATAGAAGGCGAACGCCCACCACAGGATCGTATTCAACGATGGGGACGTACTATCGGCGAGGCGGGACGCCAAGCCCTCGATCTCGAAGAATTAATGCGATTGCAGAAAATTGTTATCGGAGACGCCCGTTTCGTAAAGCTGGGACTTCGGCAGGAGGGCGGATTTGTCGGTGAACACGACCGCGACACGCGCATGCCGCTACCGGACCATATCAGCGCCAGACCGGGCGACCTGCCGTCACTCATCGAGGGCATGATCAGCTACGAACGTGAGACTGCGCAGGAAATTGACCCCGTAATCGCTGCTGCCGTGTTGGCATTCGGCTTCGTCTATATCCATCCATTTGAAGATGGAAACGGTCGTATCCATCGATATCTCATCCACCATGCATTGGCGCAGCGCGGGTTCAATCCGCCAGGAGTCGTCTTTCCTGTATCAGCAGCTATCCTGGAGAGGATCGACGAATATGGAAGTGTACTGGAAGAATATTCCTGCCGACTTTTACCGTTGATCGACTGGGAACCAACAGAAAATGGAAACGTCCGTGTCATCAACGAGACCGGAGATCTATATCGCTTCTTTGATGCGACGCCACATGCAGAATTTCTCTATGGCTGTGTTCAACAGACCATAGAAAAGGACTTGCCGAATGAAACTGATTTCCTTCGCAGGTACGATCTATTCAAAAGCCGTATCGTATCCATGATCGACATGCCCGATCAGACAGTCGATCTTATCTTTCGGTTTCTTCAACAAAATGGTGGTCGCCTGTCAAAGAGAGCGAGAGAGAACGAGTTCAAAGCACTGACTGACGCTGAAACCAAGCGAATTGAAACGAACTACGCAGAGGCATATGGTGAAATATCAGCCCTTCACAAAGCAGAATGACGGGCCGTATTAAAGCCGTAAGGATGATTTTAACATTACCGGTCTGCTTAAATCTCTTTTTTGATTTCGCTCCAATAATCAGAACTACTCAACTTTTCGCTGAGCTTCGCGGAGACGGTTCGAATCGAGCCCCCACCCCTCCGCCACTAAATCTTTGATATCGCAGTGTTTTTAGAAGAGATTCGAACCCTCGGTACTTTTCCCGGTATTTCGCGGGCCTTTCAGGTCTGCCCTTCGCGTTGTGGAAACCGTGGATGCGGCCCATTGGCGCCATCTCCGCTGAACGCCCGGCCTGGTCTCCGTTCGGCATTTTGACAGTTTCCACCAACGCCGAGTTGGCCGACGCAAAGCGCGATTGTTTGACCATGACCAAGCCGAAAGGATACATGGCATGCAGGTCTTACCGCAAAAGGCGCTGTAAATGCTCACCAATCGGGGAACTTTTTGCCTGCGGCCTCATAGGCTGCGACTTTTTCGACCACATAGGCACGGAAATCGCTTTTGCGGTAGGCCTGTTCCCGAACGAATTCAAACATCCAGAGGAAATGCACCGGCCGTAAGTATCCGGGCATGCGGGCCACCTCAAAGGCTTTCACCTCGTTGCCCGCAAGCGCGGCGTTATTGTCGGTGATGAATTGGATGGTCGGGGTGAAGCGAACCTTCCATTTTTTGGCTAACTGACGTTCAGTCATGGTATTGTCGGCGAAATCCGTGACTTCACGTGATCCCCAAATGTCCAGCTGGATGATTTCAAAATTTTGTTTCACGTAGTCACGAATTTCCGGGATGGCGAAGTTGACCATATGCATCTCGCGGCAATAGGGACAGCCTTCCTGTTCCCACAGGATTGCAAAGCGTTTGTTCGCGCCCTGCGCTTCGGTATAATCATCGGCCAATTCAAGGAAGCTTTCCAGAAACCAGTCCTGTGAATAGCGGCCCTTGCCCAACTCCAATGGTGCATATCGTTTTGTCCCGGCCAACAATGGGGCGGGCAATGTGAGGGTTGCGGTCGCGGCTAGAAGCCAGCCGCCAAAATCTCGTCTTGTCACGTTCACGAAATGGTTTCCCTGCGCGAAAAAGCATACAACGTCGAACTGCAATTATCTTAAAGACCGGCAACAATAACATATTAGCGAGTCGCAAACTATCGCGTTGGGGAACACGATTGTGTAATCTCGGCTGGTGTCGAACTTTTGGCACCGGAGATATAATAATGGCTATTCCTACTAAAATTTATCGTGTTCTGTTGGCCGTTTTGTTGCTGGTCGTCGGCATTTAGCTGCATGCGCCGGCATCATGGGCCGCTCCGTTGCAAGATTTCAATAAATCGCTCGATGCAGCCATGCGCCACCATCGTTGGGCGGGCTTCTACCTGCGAACCGGGAATATTGCCCTTGCGCAATTGGAGCTGGATGCCTTTGCCGCGAAGTCCAAGGCACTTGCCGGCAATTACGCCCTGTCTCCACCCAACCCGGATCTACCGCCTGAGGCGCAGACAAAATGTCTGTCTGTTTGATAGAAATCAGGACCGTCTTACGATCAAGACGTCTTTGGAGCGCAAAACAGGCCGTGCAGCAAAGTGATAACTTCCTGGGCTTCAACGCTGGATAAGGAATAAAGCTTTTCCTTGGCCTGGCGCCGGTCCTTGACCAGGCCTTCCTTTC
>ENA-OREN01005786-OREN01005786.1-marine-metagenome-genome-assembly--contig:-NODE-5786-length-10123-cov-2.336054_pt1 | contig 10123 bp, 9 predicted proteins | sample MGYA00248624_ERZ508555 | MGnify/ENA primary metagenome ERZ508555 (study PRJEB26222, sample SAMN06267773) | marine metagenome | isolation source: Saanich Inlet, British Columbia, Canada | place...
CCCCAAAACCCCAAAACCCCAATTATATGAAAACTTTTTTGCTAATTAATTTTTCTCATTTTTTCTTCGAAATGGGTTTAGTTTTTCCTTGTAGTTTTTTCTTGTCTTAAACGCGCTTTTTATTTGAGGGTCGTCAGAATAATTTATCCAATTTTCTACACCTCCAAAACGCCTTTGATTAACAATATCAGAATACCACTCAGTGGCTTTATTTAAATTTTTAACCGTAAAAGGACAATTATTTTGAAAAATTAAATTACCGCAAAACAAATATCCAGCCTTATTAAAACCCACGTAAAATTTTATATCATTCAAAAAAGAGTCGTCATACAAAAAAGAAAAGTTGCTAGTTAAAGTATGTGACTTATCTTCTCCGTAATTATCAAAAACATCAAGAGTCATAATTACATTTTTAATGTATTTTCTATCAAGAGCATACCTGAGCATCGACCCTCTTTCCGATATAAGTCCGCCACCTATTGATATATTGACAAAATTAGCATTAAATTCAGATGAAGCTTCTTCGAAAGATGTGTTTTGCATCATACTTGTTCCAAGGATGATTGAATCAAACTCATGTGTATTTATAATACCAGCAGCCTGCTTTCTCATATCTTTAAAATAATACTTATCATGCGTCCATGGTTTATGAAATATCATATACGGATCATTGATAAAACCTAAAGCAATATCCAAAACAAATATTAAAGTAAGATATATTGTGGCTCTAATTAAATATTTTTTATACATTATTACTAAAAATTAAAATATAGGAATTCTTTTACGTTACCTAAACTCATATATACAAATGAAAAATATACAAAAAATGCCAATAAAAAACTATCAAATTTAGAGCCTTTCCAATGAGTGTTTAATTGATTTTCACAATTGAAACTATATTTATCTATATCCAGAGCTGGATTAAAATCACGTAACCACTCCATCGTATTAGGAAGCTTCCATACAATAAGTAGTAAAAAAATAATTTCTATCATTTCTTTTGCAGAACCGAATGAGCCCAATCCTCCAGCAATTATCGAAACCCCTGCTGATACTAGTAATGCGCTTTCCTCAATACTTATAAGTTGTTGAGGTATAGAAACCCCATTTAACATCAACATACCTTCGTACACTCTAATAGCACCATCCATTGTTTCCGCACGAAATACAACCCAGGCAACACTTACACTAAGAAAAGTGATGAACCATCCCATAAATAATCCAAAAGCAGATTTGTTATTGTTGGGTGCCGTAAAAAATTGACTCTTTAACCAGTTCCATCCATGATTAATTACTATATAGAAACCATGCAGCCCCCCCCACATTATAAATGTCCAGCCAGCCCCATGCCAAAACCCTCCCAATAGCATTGTAATTATTACATTTAAATATCTACGTAAAAATCCTTTACGACTTCCGCCAATTTGAATATAAACATAATCACGTAAAAATCTTGAAAGAGTAATGTGCCACCTACGCCAGAATTCTATTATATTTACAGACCTATATGGTGAAAAGAAATTAATTGGCAACATTATTCCAAACATTCTAGCCAATCCTATAGCCATATCAGAATAACCAGAAAAATCAAAATATAATTGCAATGAATACGCTAACACCCCTCCCCACGCCTCAAAAAAGGTCAATTGCCCCCCTCCTACTTCTGCAGCTGTGAAAACAGAATTTGCACTATCTGCAACACTATCTGCTAATACTACTTTTTTAAATAGACCAATAAGAAATATTGTTAAACCAATTGTTAAATTTTTTATTTTAAATTTATACAGCCTATTTTTTAAAAACTGAGGCATCATCTCTTTATGATGCACAATCGGACCTGCAATCAGCTGAGGAAAGAATGTTACAAATAAACAATAATGAAGAAAATTTGATTCTTTAATCTCTCCGCGATAGGTGTCAACTATATAAGTAATTTGTTGAAATGTAAAAAATGAAATAGCAAGAGGCAAGATTATATCTTCAAAAACAATATCTCCGCCCATTAAGATATTAATATTTTCCACGAAAAAATTTGCATATTTAAAATAAGCTAACAATGCGAGATTGCATGTGACGCCTAAAATTAGAACCATCTTTCTTGGACGGCTCTGCAATGAGAGCCCAATACCATAATTAAATAATATTGATATGATAATAAGACTAACATATGCAGGATTCCACCAAGCATAAAAAAACAAAGATGCGCTAACCAGCCAACTAATAGCTATCTGATGATGGTTGCGGGAACCAATCATATAAAAACCCACAAGAGTAATAGGTAAAAATAAAAGTATAAATATATATGAATTAAATAGCATGGTTATTTAGAAAGCCTAGTCGTTATCACGGGAGACTTGTGAATATTTTTATTAATCATCATGCCTAGGCATAATTAATAATCTTAAGGTAATTGCAGGAAAGGATAAACCGGGAAGATGAAGTGTAGTAGTCTCGAGTAATATTGCTAATAGTTGTTGCCATTATGTAATTCTTCAACTATCTCTAAAATACCTTCGCCCAGGTCGATAAATTCAGATGGCACTAGCTTTTTTGCCTGTTTTGGCGTGTATCGGTACGGGGTTGAGATGTAATGACCATGACTGGTATCACTTGATACATAGTTAACATTTCTTTTTTTACCAATTATTTCAAAAATAAGGTCAATCATTTCATCAGAGGTTAAAACCTGCTGACCTGTCACTGTTATTGCTTTATTCGTATGAATGGAATCCAAAATATCAACACTTAATTTTGCCGCATCAACTGCATGTATGTATTCACGTCTTTCTTTGCCCGTTCCCCAGTAATTAAGACTACTACCTTTTAACAACTGACTTACATATCGTTTCAATCCATTCCATTCTTGTGCTCTTGGCCCGTATAACGATCCGTACCTTAATAAAGTATAATCAAGATCAAATTCTTCGTGATATGCCTCTATAATTGTTTCTGATGCCTGCTTACTTGCTCGATAAAATGATCCATACGGGCTATACACATACATTGTAGATGCGTATATAATACGTTGCACCCTTGCATTTACAGAGGCTTCTAATACATTTGTTGTTCCAATAACATTTAGGTTAATAGTATCAAATGGTCGTTTTTTCGCCTCTGCAATATCAGCGATTCCAGCATAATGGTAAACATATTTTGCACCATCAATCACACTGTTAAGCAAAGTTTGATCTAAAATGTCACCAATCACCATTTTTTGATCTTGCCGTAACCATGGGGATTGAATGGAATCGTAAATCGTCACATTATAACCTCGACTACTAAGAACATCTGCTGTATGACTACCCATAAATCCAGATCCACCAACTACTACAACTTTATCCATATAACAACATCCTATACAATTTATTAAGTAACTTTCATATGTTAAATACTATACATCTAGCTCTGTGATACAAAATGAATAATCATAATCTAAAACGGGGATTCCTTCAATAATAGGGTACGCCCTTGAAGACTCTTTAGAGTAATAATACCCACTTTTTCTTTCTAGTTGCGTCTTAGATTGTGGACAAACCAATGAAACTTGGTTCACATTTTTCTCAATCTCAATAGAAGGCACGGGTATCAATTTATAGCAAGCTGTATGATTTAAAGGATTGGCACTATTCTTCATAAGATTAATACTCTCTACCTGCACATCTGATCGTTTTTTTAAAAATTTAGGCATACCTCTAACATAGTCAGAATTTAACATTTTAATTTTTTGAGACATTGAGCCCAATTCAAAAGAAGGTTCAAATAATATTATTTGCTTTCTGCTAACCCTAATAATCTCACTTAATGCTTCTTTAAATATGGTGGGCATTTGCTCAAGAGTGTGCCTTGTATAAACCAAATCAAATGAATTATCGGGAAACGGTAATTGAACTGCATTTGCCTTTACAACAGTTGGAAGCGATCTGTGTCGTTTTTTATACTCATGCAAGCCATGATAAATTCTATTAAGTGATAAATCCACTCCATAACAATCTATATCAGGGCCAAAATTACTATAAATACTATCCAATGTTGTCAACTCTCCAACACCTACCTCAAGAACATTATTAAAATTGAATTCATCTAAAACTTCTTTTATTTCTTGTCTTATTAATCGCATATTGTCTATGCTTGAGACTTTCCTAATCTGACTATCTACAACTGAATATCGTAATCGCCCTTCATAATAATTATCTTTAATATATAGACCTGTTATTTCATCATACTGTTTTTCTACATTTTTTGATATTCTACGAACCCCTTTAAACCTCTTAAAAGGTATCATTAATACTGATTGTAGAATAATGTTGAATTTCTTCTCTTTCCAACTACCCTTACCCACCCCAACAGACCGGATTATAAATGGGATAATTTTATTAATAATAAATTTTCCAAACTTCATTTTAATGATCCTATAACAAGTTACACACAATTAATGTAGGAAGGCGACCCTCTTCCATTAATTTCAACAATAAACAATGCAGTTCTAGTATCACAATTATAAAAATGCTGTAATGTTATTTTTTTATTTTGATCAAGCCAATCCAAAACTGCACCTTGTACGCCATGACTTGAATTTCCCTTATTTCTAAACCAATCATCAAAAATTAATACAGTGCCAGTCTTAATATAAGGAAGTATAAAATTTAATACGTCTTTAGTAGATTCATACACATCGCAATCGATATAGGCAATCGATATATCTTTTAGGCCAATATTTTCTGCAGTCTTGATATTCAGCGTATCAGTAAACCAGCCTTTAGTTGTAGTCACTCTTGACATATCAAGACCAGCTGACGCAATATTGTCTAAAAAAACCTTGTCTTCTGCTTTATAATTTCCGCCAAAATATTGAATAGGGTTTGTATTTGAATTGGTTTCTGGTAGTCCATCAAAGCTATCAAACGCGTGATATTTAATATTTAAAAAAGGGTTGTCATATTTTTTAGACTTTAACCCAACATTAAAAAACATCTTACTATAATTGGTAATTTGATTGTATGACTCTATGAAACTGTTTCCCTTCCAAACTCCAAACTCCAAATAATCACCACTTATCTGATTTTTTACAATATATGCTGAAGCCCATCTGAAAGCATTAGTATCATGCCAAACCTGTTTTGATATATGCTTATTTAACTCGCTTGGCTCAATAGCAACCTTGGTTATGAGCCTTCTAATTGGCCTAAAAAAATTTTTAATTGTATTATTCATATTTTCTCCTTGTTTAAGTTTAATATTATTGTTATGTTATGCTATGTTAACAATATTTAATTATCTATTTCTGAAGCCTCTGCTTTAATTCGCAATAAGCCCAATTTTGGGTTGCAATTGGCAAGAATATTTGCAATAAATAATAAAATAATAAAATAATAATTACATTACCCATAAAAACAAATCCAACATACACATTGTCAATATGATAAGTAAAGCTATATTTATATAAAATCATACAAGCAGCAACAAGAAAACCCCTTGCAATATGATTGGTAAATTTATTAATTACATTTTTTTTAGTAATTTTTAATAATTTAAAGATACTACGTGAAGTTGTAAAAAACAGTAGCAATGATACAAATAAATATGCATATACAACACCTAAAGAACCATAAAATTCATTTCCAATAAGAAAACCTATAACAAATAAAGGGGTAAAAAAAGACCATATATTACTCATAATATTAACTTTGGAAACCGCTTTAAACATCTCTACATTTAACTTATTAAGTGGCTTAAACAATAAAATATATCCAAATATTGGTAACATTGGCGCCATCTCAATCCACTGTTCGCCAAAAATAGTTAAAACCAACTCATTTGAAAGAAAAATAAATATGAGGGAAATTGGTATAAATATAAACAATAATAATTGATAACTTTCTAGTAATGCTTTTTTCAATTTATCCCTGTCATTTTGTGCCTCTACAATAACAGAATAAAATACTGGATTATAAAATCCATTAATAAATTTCATTGATGAGCTAAATGTTGAATATGATCTGGAATACACCCCCAATACATTTGCACCTTGATAAAATCCCACAATAAATTTATCTGCATTCCTTTCTATATAATTTAAAAATTTTACATATGTAAGGTTAATACTAAAATTTATCACATTTTTTAATTCATTGTATTTAAAAACCCAACTTGGCATCCAATCAGAAAAAAACCATATAGCCAAGACGTACAATAATGACTTTGTAAGTGCAAATGCTACCAAGGACCATACACCAAAATCATTCAATGCAAGAGTAATAGCAAATATAGAGCTAATAACTTGAGAAAAAACTTCTGCAATCGCAATAGATTTAAAATCTTTTTTCTTTTTCATCAGCGAAACTTGCACAATACTTAAACTTTGAAATAAAAACATTATTGACATGAATTGAATAATATCACCAACAATTGTATTATTATATACGCCTGATATTACTGAAGCAGTTGCAAATAATATTGCTGCAAAAATTGTGGCAATAGTCAAGTTCAGCCAAAATATAGTACTTTCCAACGCTTGACTCCTACTCTGTCTTTGAATTAAAGCATCGCCAGTACCTAGGTCAGATATAAGAGACCCTATGCCAATAAACACTGCAGACATTGCCATCAATCCAAATTCATTTGGAGATAATATTCTTGCTAAAATTATAGGAACTATGAGGCTAAAAAATAATCTAGCTAATGAGCGCATAAAAGACCAGTTATACGCATCTCCAACGCTAAATTTATTAAGGTGACTCATTCTACTTTTTGAAGCGACTTTCGTAGAATGCAACCATTTCTTTTACTCCTTGATTAATCTCTTTTTTCTCCCAATAACCAAGAATCTTATCCATCTTGGCTATATTTGAATATATTCCATGTATATCGCCAGGTGTTCCACCTTCATATTGAACGCTTACTTCAATACTTTGACTTTCAACAAGCATATTAACCAATTTAGAAACATTAGTTTTAACTCCGGTTGCAATATTGATAGCCGTCCCGTGAGTTTTATCTATTTCAAGGCAGCGAGTAAATGATTCTATAACATCATCGATATGAATAAAATCCCTAAACCTCTCTGCAGACCCTTTAACATGGATATGTTGATTTTCTAACATTTGAGCAAGAAATATACTCACCATACCCTGTCTTAAATTCTGCATATTCTGCCCGGGGCCGTAAACATTAAACAACCTTAAACTTGTACTATCAATTCCATGCTCTTGAAATATTCTCATATAGTGCTCACTAGCTAATTTCCCTACTCCATAGAAAGACTGTGGCACGCAAGACTCATCTTCACTAACCGGATGATCTGACTTAACCCCATATACAGACATCGTACCTGCATAAATAAATCGCTTACAGCCATTGCGCAAAGCAAATTTTAATAATAGTAATGTGGACTCTGTATTTGTTTTAATATCATAAATTGGGTCATCAAAACTCACCTCTCCTGAACTTTGACCTGCAATATGAAAAATTGCATCATATTTTTCTTGAGGAATTTTGTCATAAACTGCAGGGTCAGAACAATCTCCATTTATAAATTCAACCTCTTTAGGTATATTACTAATATAACCGGTGCTGAGGTTATCTATAGTCACAACATCGTGACACTCATCAATCAACTTTTGCGCTAACGCTGAAGCAATAAATCCAGCAGCTCCTGTAATAAGGTATTTAGCCATCATCACTCCTATAATTCAACATAATTCGATCATTAGACATTTTTACTTCAACATTTTTCCTATCATCTTCTGTGTCTACGCTATACGAATCTTCTTTAGTCATTACCATTTTTACCTTGCCACCATTCTCTATAATTCGCATCATATCAACCGATTCAATACGCTCAAGTTCAGTTTCTCGCATCTCATTAAACTCAAGTAGATAATTACGCTTAAAAGGAATGATGCATACTTGCTTTAACATTACAACCTCTTTTGCTCCTTTCTTAAGCGAGGGTATAGGTTCACGTGAAAAATAAATCGCATCGCTATTACTATCTATAACAACTTTAACCTCATTCGGATCTTGAAATTCCTCAACTGTTGCCATTTTTGCCATTAAATTTACAACATTAACTTTTGAGCTTACCTCAAAAGGGTGTAACGCTTCAGATATCATTTTAGGAGTTACCATTGGCTCATCACCTTGCACCATAACCACAACATCAACTTTGCAATCAATTTCAGCCTCAATCTTAAGCATTGCTTCAGCCGTTCTATCACTTGCCCGTTCATGGGAATCTGAAGTCATTATTGCATTACCACCAATAGAGCGAATATAATCATAAATCTCTTTGTCACATGTGGCAACATATGTTTCAAAAATACTAGAACACATTTTTGTCCGGTAATAACAATGTCCAATCATTGGAATTCCGTGAATTAGAGCCATTGGCTTTCCTGGAAAACGAGAAGACCCCATACGGGCAGGTATGATCGCAATAACTTTCATTCTCCACTCCTTGTAATAGCTTGTAGTGCGCTTCTACAAGTGAAATCTAGCATGCGAATATCTAAACTATAGGCTATAAAACAATATCCTTCATCAATGCGATTTTTCAATTGTTTAATATCAGGCTCTATAACATGAATACCTCCAGTTATATTCATATCATGAGCAATACCCTTAATTCGCTCCATTGCAATAATAAAATCAGGATGAGAAAACTCTCCTGGTATTCCCATTGAGCCAGTTAAATCATACGGTCCAATAATATAACCATCAACCCCTTTAACGGAAAATATTTCCTCTAAATTATTTACTGCATCAATATGTTCAATTTGAACTATTACAATAGGACCATTGTTTTGCCATTCAAGATAATCTTGAAAAGACGCGCCATACCCTTGCGCTCGAGCTAAACCAATGCCTCTTTTACCATTATTAGGATAACTCATTGATTCAATAGCTTTTATCGCATCATCTGCTGAATTTACCATAGGAACAATTATCCCCTTGGAGCCAGCATCCATAACACGTTTTATTTGATCCGGATTGTTCGAAGTTAACCTAACTAATGGTACGCTACCCGCCAAATCTATCACTCTAATCAACTCTTCAGCTTCTCGAATTGTAATTACACTATGCTCCAAATCTACCACTAACCAGTCAAAACCTGATTTTGCCATAATCTCAGCAATAGCAGGATGAGCCAAAGTTATCCAAGAGCCAATAGTTAAATTAGACCTCTCTAAAGATTTTTTTAAAGTGTAAGCTCCACTTTTTTTCTGAATCTCCATTTTACTTATTCCTATTTAATATTAATGCATCAACAATCCGCTGTGTATTTTTCTCCCAAGACAATTCCTTAACTGCCTTTAGCCTTCCGGCATTACCAAGTTTTTTTCTCATTAATTTATCAGAAGATAGTGTAAGTATTGATTTTGCAAAACCCTCTACATCGCCTTCATTACATAATATGCCATTAACATTATGCTCTATAGCAAAGTTAACCTCTCCAACATCGGTAGCCACAACAGGCTTACCAAGCGACAAGTATTCTAAATGCTTTATTGAGCAATTGTGCGGCCATTTTCCATGAAAATTAAAATGCGATATTAAAATATCGCAACAATTTAGGTATATTGGCATATCTTTAAAAGGGACTTGTAATAATATTTTTACCTTGTGGTCAATGTTAAATTCACTAAGATAATTCTCGATTTCAGTTTTCTTATTATTATCGCCAGTGATAACCAAAAATTTAATATTGTCCGAACTATTAATAACCTTTTGAAATATTTGGCACATTTCATAAATATCGTTATACCACCTAAAACTTGAAGCAACTCCAATAACAATTTCAGCATCAGTAACATTTATTTCTTTTTTTATTGAATCGCTACAACACACAGGAGAAAACATATTAACATCAACACCATTAGGGTTAATAATTATTTTCTCTTTATATGATTTATTAACAAAATCTAATACCCATTTTGCCCTTAGAGTGCTATCAATAGTAATTACAGTACTAGCATCATATTGGAGTATTTCTGATTTTGGTACTTTTACTATTTCACCTACATTTGGCCAATTCATAGAATCATTGTTATTATAGATACCCATGCTCAATGGTTTATTGACTTCAGTGACCAAGTCTAATTTATATTTTTTTACTATTTTGAAT
>ENA-OREN01005787-OREN01005787.1-marine-metagenome-genome-assembly--contig:-NODE-5787-length-10122-cov-5.446690_pt1 | contig 10122 bp, 6 predicted proteins | sample MGYA00248624_ERZ508555 | MGnify/ENA primary metagenome ERZ508555 (study PRJEB26222, sample SAMN06267773) | marine metagenome | isolation source: Saanich Inlet, British Columbia, Canada | place...
TGATTTGGATATGTATTCCAGGTGTTATGACAATATTGGGTATTGATCTAACTAGTCCTGAACAGAAACTACAGCAAAAAAGAGATGCATACTATCAAAGAATGCAGGATGCTCAGGACGAATATGAACTAAACCCGCCAAGTTATGTTCCCCTAGACCAATCTTGTTATGATGGAAAGATTAATTGTTAATATTTGATAAAATGAAACCTGTAATAATTATTGCAATAATAATTGTTTTAGCTGTTGTTGTGGTGGGATTGTTGATGAATCTTACGTCGGCAGAAAGAAATACTTGTTCAGGAAATGCCAGATGCATCACAGGAACAGTAACTCAAGTAATTGACGGGGATACTCTAAAAGTTGATGGACAATCCATTCGATTTGCATTAGCATCTGCTCCAGAGATGAATGAGTTTGGAGGAGACACATCTAGAGAATTTATCCAAGAGATTTGTCCTGTTGGTTCTACTGCACTAGTGGATGAAGATGATATGCAAACAAAAGGCAGTTATGGTAGAATTATCGGAGTAATTTTTTGTAATGATTTGAATTTGAATGAAGAATTAGTAGATTCAGGTCTTGGAGATTTAACTATTAGTTTTTGTAATACAAGTGAGTTTTCTAATGATATGTGGGCACAAAAACATGGATGTTAAATTGAAACCGGTAATAATTATTGCAATAGTATTTGTTTTGTTTATTCCATCAAGTGTATTTGCATTAGAGGTAAATCCTGAAAATATAGATCTCTCAACATCAAATACAGTAGAACTTGAGATTTCAGGAGAAATTGAACAATACTTAGGAACAACAAGACTTGTTTTGACAATAATTTATCCAGATGATTCTGAAATAAGTTATGATATTCGTGTTGTAGGATCTGGACCGTTCTCTAAAACATTTGCAGTTGATGAAAGTTGGGATTTTGGAGAATACATCATTTATGGAAAATATGGAGAAATTAGTTTGGAGAGTACGTCATTTACAATTGAAAAACCATATGATCCTAGAACAGATGTAAAAGCAGAAGTAATAGAACCCTCACCACAAATTGAATCAAAAGAAACCATTGTGGAATCTAACAAATTAGAAATCCCAGCATCATTTGTTGATCAAACAAAAGATCCTCAGTCATATGTAGACAGATATGAAAACGAGGCAAGCTACAAGAAATGGTTTGATGATAATTATTCAGAGTATTCTTCAATTTATCAAGCAGTGGGATTAGAATCTTCAACATGTGGTACAGGAATCAAGTTAGTAAATGGAGAATGTCAATCAATCCTAACTAATACTATTGATGCATATAGATCAACAAATATCAAAAATTTTCCAGATCCTAAAAAATCTCCAGAATATTATGTTGAAAGATATAATTCAGAAACTGAATATAAAAAATGGTTTGATTCATTATTTCCCAATGAATCTATTGAAAGTATTGTAAATTATAAAAAAACCCACATTGAGGAGTTTCCAGATAATTCCAAATCTCCTGAATATTATGTTGTAAAATATTATTCTGAATATGTATACCAAAAATGGTTTGATGATAATTTTCCAAGGGAAAGTATTTCAGATATTTTAGGCATAAATGAAGAAGATAGATCTACATTAATTTCTCAAGCTGCCAAACAATTTTCTAAGAAATATCAATATGGCAAATCAACTGAATTAATTAATCTAGCATTAACTATAGATCCAGACAATACAAATGCATTATTTGTTCAAGGTTGGAATTATTATAACGACTCTCAATTTTCAGCAGCATCAAATAATTTTTGGAGAATTTTGAAAATAGATCCTACACATGTGAATGCAACAACATCATATGCAGACATATTATTAGAAGAAAATAATTTATCAGGGGCTCTCAATTATTATGAAAAAGCATTGAAATTAGATCCTGATGATTTGTATGCATTATCTGGAAAAGGATCTGTATTGGTATTACAAAATAATCAAAAAGGCATGGAATACATAGACAAAGCCATAGAACTATACCCTAACATATCAACTGCATACTATCTCAAAGGATGGGCATTAGATGCTCTAGGAGAATACGATAATGCAATTGTATATTACAAAAAAGCACTTGAATTTGATCCTACAGATACTTATGCTCTAAACAATATCGGATGGATTTATGCTCAACAAGGAAAAAATGAGGATGCAAAATTGTATTTTGAAAAAGTGTTAGAAATTGATCCAAATGATGAATATGCATCAACCAATCTAAAATCAGTACAAGATGGAACCGTTGTTAAATCCGCAGCATATGAATCAAAATTGGAAGAGCAAAGAAAATCATCTACATTTCCTGAAGTAGTAGATAGTAGATGTGATCTTGTTTATTTAATTCTTAAAGCATATGATGTTAGTCCTTATGGTATTTTACCAAGTGATGAAACTATTGAAAAAATGCAATTGAAAACTGAAGAATATCAACAAAGAATTTCAGATGAGCCGTGGAAAATGGAGGAGATTACATCAGATTATAATTATCAGTTAAAAATAATGTTAGTCGATTCTCTTATGAAAAAATTCAATATTGATAAAAAATTTAGAACAGGAATGTTTGATTTAGTTAAAACTGTAGGGGTATTAGATCAAGATTATGCAAGAGGTCTTTTTCAATTAGACCCTGAAGAGTATGGGAAAGATGTAGAATGTGGAAAATTATTGAAATTACATTATTTTGACACACTAAATGATATCAACATAGCAACATATGGTGCAAGTAATGCAAAGAAAATTGAAACTGCAATTGATGAAGCTATAAAAAATGCTGAAAGTAAAGAATCATCTAATCCAATTACAATATCTAGTTCTAAAACAGGAAATACAGGTTCGGGTGGAGGTTGTCTAATTGCAACAGCTACATACGGTTCAGAATTAGCCCCACAAGTACAACAGTTACGAGAATTACGGGATAATTCACTATTATCTACTGAATCAGGCACAAATTTCATCAATTCATTCAATGATGTTTACTATTCATTTTCACCATACATTGCAGATTACGAAAGAGAAAATCCAGTGTTTAGAGAGATGGTCAAAGTTGCAATTACTCCGATGATTACTAGTCTGTCCATTCTAAATTTTGTTAATATGGATTCAGAAAGTTCAGTATTGGGATATGGAATTAGTTTGATAATTTTGAATGTTGGAATGTATTTTGTAGCACCTGCCATGTTGATTGTTGGGATTAGCAAGAAATTCTAAATCATCTATTATTGAATTATAATTTCAATTTGAATACTTGATAGTATTGATTTTGATTTACCAATTCATAATGTTTTTCTAAAATATTCCTATTGTCTAACCAGAACTCTACTGCATTAACTGCATCTGAATCTGGTTCTATTCCAATTACTATCCATTTGTTGTACTCCCATGGTTCTTTGAAAAATGATTTAGACAAAAATGATTCAATTCCTTCATTGAAATCTTTCAAATCTACACCTGATGAAATCATTACTCTGTGTGCTTGCGATGATCCAGTCATAATGAGAATTTTTCCATCATCATAATTCTCATAAAGAAAATCTGATGTTTGTTTTGCATATGGTGACTGCTTGTATATCCACCCACCATTTGCATCCAAATATGTTACAACACCAAAAGTTGGACTGATTAATTGAAATACAAATAAACTTGCAACTATGATTCCTAAAATTTTTTTCTTGTCTATTTTTTCTAGTTTCAATAACACTATTGATGCCAAAACAATAACTAGTGGTGTAAGAAATGTTGCAAAACGTGAATTAAACCACCATATACTCATCTCCCCTATTCCTACAAACATGGTAAATAGAGTAAATAAAACTGGCAAAGACATGAAAAAATAAACTGAATTTGGAATTGATTTTATTTTCTCTCTAAAACGTATGAAAAATCCTCCTGCAGCAAATAGCAGTAAAATAGGACCTGAAATCATTACTGCAGCAGCTCCATAGATGTAAAGTACATTTTGTGGTTGTAAATACAAAAAGTCTCTGTATGGTCTTTCTACAGCTTGTGATGCTGCTGCATAAAATTCTGCATTAGCAAATTCAAGAGGATCATCATAAATAATTTGATTCCATCCTATCCAAAATACGATCCCTGAAAACGAAACAAGTGAAATTAACACCAAAAAAATCACTCTTTTATCATGTCTATTTTTTAATGCAAATATTATTGAAAATAATACTAAAACTGGAGCAAGAATCCATGCTTCATATCTTGATAGTGTTGCAAGAGAAATAAAAATAGATGAAATTAAAATATATTTGAGATTGAAATTATCTTGTAATGTCCATTTTTGTAAAAAGTAAATTGATGCTACAAAGAACAATAAAAATGGGGCTTCAGTCATTGCAGTAATTCCCAAATATAACAAGTTTGGATTTGATGCATAAAGTAATCCACCTACAATTCCAATCCATGGCCGTTTAGTTTGTGTGAGGATAATTTTGTAAATTAAAACAGATGTCAACGCATGTAATGGTAAATTTACTAATCCTGCTAAACCTGAACTGAACAGAGAATCAATCAAGGAAAATGGTAACATCATTAGATGAGGTAGTGGCAACCAAACTGTTCCAATTTGTAGTATTCCTGGTTCGTTTGAATCTATTATTTTTCTTGAAATAAACAAATGAGATACAGCATCTCCATAGTATAGAAAAGAACTCTCATCTATCAAATACAGTATTCCGACTGAAACAATCCCCATTAGAATAGCTGCCATGAAAATTAATCCTGAAATTTTTTTGTTTTGTAGAACTAGTGACATTCTTTGATTCGTAAAATTCTAATTTAATAATGCTTCACAGCTAGTATGAAATAGGTCTATTTTGTAAGTTATTTTGATATTATTTGAAAGAAAATCAGGTTTCAGTCATTATTCCAACTTTTAACGAATCAGAAAATATTTGCAATGTATTAAAGTCGATAAAGGACTTTCTTCCTAAAATTGACATTGAAGCAATAGTTGTAGATGACAATTCTCCTGATGGTACGGGTAAAATTGTTGAAGATTATATTCAATCCATGAAAAATATTGCAGGCTATTCAATTTCTGTAATTCATAGAAAAGCCAAAGAAGGTTTGAGTTCTGCAATACTTGATGGATTAAGAAATTCTAATGGTGATACTATAGTAGTAATGGATTCTGATTTATCACATCCTCCACAAATAATTCCTAAAATGTTAGAAACACTAAAGCAAACTCAATGTGATATTGTTGTAGCATCCAGATATGTTACAGGCGGTACGATTCAAGGATGGCCATTTAAGAGAAAGTTAATGAGTAAATTTGCAACTTTGATTGCAAAAAAAGGGTTGGGTGTTTCTGCAAATGATCCCATGTCTGGTTTTTTTGTTTTTAAAAGAAAAATTACGGAGGGATTAAAGTTTGATGCAATTGGTTATAAGATATTACTTGAATTATTGGTTAAAACAAAAGGTGTCAAAGTTGAAGAAGTTCCATATACTTTTACGGATAGAAAATTTGGCACAAGTAAACTAGATTCTTCTATAATCTTTGATTATTGTAAATCTGTTTGGAAATTATACAAGTATGGGCGACTAGCAAGAAAAGAAGAAAAAAGAACATCTGTTAAATTTCTGTCAAAAGCTGCAAGATTCTTTACAGTTGGAGCAACAGGTCTTGGAGTAAATTATCTTGCATCATTATTATTCTCATCTAGTCTTGATATGTGGTATATTCATTCTACCATTCTTGGAATAATATTTTCAATTAGTAGTAACTTTATTCTAAACAAATATTGGACGTTTGAAGATAGGGACTTTACTCCAAAGAGAACTGTAATTCAATATGGTAAATTTGTAGGATTTAGCTCAATTGGTGCACTGATTCAACTTGGCATGGTTTACTATTTGGTGGATGGGTTGAGTTTATCATATCCAATTGCATTGGTATTGGCAGTTGGAACTGCAGCATTTAGTAATTTTGTACTAAATAAGAAATGGACGTTTAAAGAAAAAGTTTGGAGTTAGATTATCTGTTATAATCGTCTTCTAGACGTTTGATATCTGATTCTTGAAAATTCCCAAAAGATATTTCTAAAATTTTCATATCTGTAATTGCTTCTAATCTATGTACTGTAGTTTTTGAAATGAATAATTTATCTCCGGGTTTTACCCTTTTTTTATCTGGGTTCATTGCATATCCCTCTCCACTTAGAACATGCCATTTTTCTGATCTATGTTCATGAAACTGTAAACTGGTTCTTTTTCCTGCATTTATTGAAATTAACTTGACTGTGGTTATTTCATTATCTGTTAATTTCTCAAAAAATCCCCATGGTTTGTCGATTATTCTATCTAAATCGCTAATTTCCAACAAACACCATATTTCATTTAATGATATATTTCATTTGAAATACGATTTTACTAATGATCAAATCATAATTTACTTTGTAAGGTTGTTACTTTTTGTAAATTACAATACGCTTAAGTTCATACAAAATTCAGAAAAATATTGAAACTTGTGATAATTATTGCAATAACATCTATTTTATTAATTCCGATTGGAGTCAATGATGTCTTTGCACAATCTTATACAAGTTCTTTAACACTAGATAATATTTCAACCAAAGTCAAAACTGGAGATACAATAATATTTTCTGGTAAATTAGTAACGACATCTGGGCAAGCAGTTTCTAGTGCCACTATCTACATCAAAGACGATGTTGCTTTTGGGCGAGACAAAGTTATTGAAACTGTTGTAACTGACAAGGATGGAAACTTTCGTGTATCGTGGAAAGCAGTTACAAGAAGTAGCGGCTCGTATGATTTTTATGCAATTTATGACGGAAATACAAATATCAGCAAATCGCGTAGTTTGTCATATATTGTATCTGTAAGTTCATCTTATTCTGGAGGTCCAACTACTAGTTCAAGTACATCTAGTTCTGGAGCCAGTGTTAAAACACCTGCTGCATCAACTAGTATTTCTTTTGATAGAATACCATCATCAATACATGCAGGGCAGTCTGTCACATTTACTGGAAAACTAACATCAAATGGGAAAGCGGTATCAAATGCTTTTGTACAAATTATGGAAGATGATCCTTTCTCACCTGATCAACGACTCACATATGATAGAACCGACTCTAATGGAAAATTCATGGCCACTTGGAAAGTAACTGCAGGTTTGATTGAAGACGACTTTGATGTGTATGCTGTTTTTGATGGAGATTCATTATACAAACGAGCTCGGAGTCCAGATCAAACAATGAGTGTTCTAAAATATGGAGGATCTATCGTCTTGTATTCATTTCCCAATAATGCAAATGTTGGTGATGTCATTACATTTTCAGGGAAACTGGATTTTACTGAAAAAGGAACTAAAGGTGCAATTGTCTATATCAAAGATGAAGACTCATTAAATCCGGATGATTTACTTGCTACAGCATATGTCGATAGTGTTGGAAAGTTTTCAGTAGACTGGTATGTTACTCAAGTTGATAGAGATAAAGAAGCTGACATTTATGCAGTTTTTGAAGGAAATGCTGTACTATATCGTTTGACAACTTGTGATAGTGGCCCAACCAAAACTTTTGGTGGATTATGTAGTAATACAATACCTCTTAGAATTTCAGGAACAAATGACCCATCCACAGGAAATCAAATTTTGACCGGAAATGAATACATGAAATTATATCATTCTCACAGTTTTCCACGAACACCACTAGTTGCAATTGTACCTAGCCCTGACTCGTATAATGATGTAAGAAGTCACATTATTCCAATTCAAGAGGGCATTAGAATGTGGGAATCTGAACTAGAAGGAACTATCGGAGGGGACTGGGATGTAAATTTTGAAGTAGTGAAACCGGGCTCATTATTTTTTAATTCAAAACCCGATATCATAATAAATTTAGTAACTCGTGATGATGACTCATCATGTGGAACTGAATACTCAGGAGTTGCATATATTAGCAAAAATAAACCTGTACAAACAGTAGTATGTTCCACTGGTGCCGGTTACAAAAGTAGTAACACTTCAGTATCATCTACTGCAGCTCATGAATTTATTCATGCTATGGGATTAGGTCATGCATTTAACAAACAAGGAGATATGATGTGCAGTATTGAAAATGGTAAACCCACATGTCCTAACGTTTACTCAAAATCAAAAACTCCGTCAAAATTAAATTATGCAGCAGTTGTAAAATTATATGGAACTGATGGATATAAAAATCCTAATCCTTCCATAGTGTCGGGTTCTAAATTTACTGCAAGTGATTTTACAAATGAAGGCTCATCTACATCATTTCCAAAAACAATTGTGCCAAAAATTACAACCAATGATCTAGATAATGACGGAATAATCAATTCACGCGATAATTGTGCATCTGTATCAAATAAAGGGCAACATGATTTTGATTCTGATGGATTAGGTGATTTATGTGATAATGATCATGATAATGACGGCATAGAAAATACTGTTGATGATTGCCGATTTGAGGCTGGTTCTTTTAGAAATAACGGTTGTCCAGATTCTTTTGTAGCACAAGAGTTAGAAAACATCCAATCTAAACAAAAAACAGCAGAACAAAAATTAGAAGAAAAGAAAATTCAAGCTGGATGGTATGATGAAAAACCAAAAGAAAAATCTGCAGAACAAAAATTAGAAGAAAAGAAAATTCAATCTGGATGGTATGATGAAAAACCAAAAGAACAATTCTGCTTTTTGTGGTGGTGTTGGTAAATGAAATTTGTAATAATTTTTACAATAGCATTTGTTTTGTTTATCCCCGTATCTGTTTTTGCACAAACTCAAAGTCATATTGGTACATTATACATTGAAAAAGATACATTTGAAATTCCATTTGACAAAAAAATCCCAGTAATACTTTCTGGTAATATTAAATCTCCACTTGGACAAAAATTTGTCACATTATCTATTGTTAATCCTGATGATGAACCTGATGGAGTAAAAATTGTACCCTCATCTAATGGCGATTTTAATCATATAATGGAATTTGATAGTCAGTCATTACTTGGTACATACAATATTATCGCATCGTATAATGGAGTAATTTTTGAAAATATTTCATTTGTAATCAAAGACAAGACTCCATCAATAGAGGATATTCTAAAAGAAAGAGGAGAAAAAATCATAAAAAATGAAGAAACCCCAATAGAACCTGAACCTGTTAAAGAAATTCCTAAAGATGTAACTCCTACTGATAATCAAAAACCTGTTCCAAACTTTGCAGATCCTACAAAGGATCCTCAACATTACCTTGATAGATACTATAATGAAGATAATTACAAAGAATGGTTTGATAGTAATTATCCTGATTATACAATTGAACAAGCAGTAGGGTTTGTGCCTAAATCATTAGTTCCTGGTTGGATTAAAAATATCAGTTTATGGTTTGGTGAAGGAAAGATTGCAGAAAATGAATTCCTTGATGCAATTTCATATTTAACTCAAAATAATATCCTACAAAGTCAAGAAAAATTACAAGACAAAGGAAATTTCAATGTGGTTTATGATAATACAAATAATTCTGATTATACAAAAATTGGAAACAAACTAAAGCAAACTCAGTTCTTTGAGAAAAAAACTAAAGAACTAAACACTAAACTTAATCTGCCAAAAAATATCAAAGTAAATGTAACTCAATGTAATGAGATTAATGCATTTTACAACAGAAACACTGATACAATTCTAATGTGTTATGAGATGTATGAATATCTAACAGAATTATATTCATCAATTTATGATGACGATAAAACTATTCGTGGTAGTGTAGATGGTGCAATGGAGTTTTTCTTTTTACATGAACTAGGACATGCACTAATTGATGTGTATGATATTCCAATCACTGGAATGGAAGAAGATGCAGTAGACCAATTAGCAACAATCATGTTATTACAAAAAGGAAATGATGGAGTTTCAGCAATTGCTGCAACTTCAATATTTTTTGGATATCATGGCGCGACTTCAAATATTGATCCACTTGAATTTGCAGATGAGCATTCATTGAGCTTACAGAGATTCTACAATATTCTGTGTTTTGCATATGGAAGTAATGTAAATGAATATCAGGATTTAATTGATTTGAAATTGTTACCTACAGAAAGATCCATTCAATGT
>ENA-OREN01005791-OREN01005791.1-marine-metagenome-genome-assembly--contig:-NODE-5791-length-10120-cov-3.884995_pt1 | contig 10120 bp, 12 predicted proteins | sample MGYA00248624_ERZ508555 | MGnify/ENA primary metagenome ERZ508555 (study PRJEB26222, sample SAMN06267773) | marine metagenome | isolation source: Saanich Inlet, British Columbia, Canada | place...
AAACCCGATCGACAAAAAAAACCGACCTATGGGGTTCGAACCCGGGTCCTCGTCCTCCGGAGTCTACTCTCTATCCACTACGCCACGAGGCGGTATATGTGGCGATTGCGACCCTGCAGCGCTATAGCTCTTACCCTTACTAAAAATCCCTATCTACTCCTAAAATTATGAACACCATATGTACTCATGAAAATTATGAACACCCGTACCGACAGCCCCCAGAACAATGAATTTAAAAAGGAATTTATATTTTTAAAAAGGAATTAAAAAAGTGGGTTGTTAATACAATACAATGCCCCAAACTATTATAAAAAAAGCTAATGAACGGGCTAAAAAATTAGGTGTGATTGTTAAAGCAAGCAAAGCCAAGAACAAAAAACTAGACGTATTCGATAGTAGTGGAAAAAAGATAGTTTCCATAGGAGATATCAGATATAGTGATTATTTACAACATGGCGACGAAAATAGGAGGAAGCTTTACAAAGTAAGGCATAATAAATACAGAAATAAAAAAGGAACAGCAAGTTATTACGCAGATAAAATTTTATGGTAGTGTTACATTAGGCAATTCTTTTTCATTTATAACGTTTCTCTCACAAGATAAACAGCCAAATTTAATACGAGTACACCTACTTTTCAACAAACACAGGAGACAGCCTCCTACACAAGACGATATTAGAGCACTAAAAGTGAGAATAAACGTTGAATTCTTTGACACAAATTCAGTGAGATCACACATAATAATATAGTACTATTATACTTTTTTTTGAAATAAAGGCGACAAACATTGCAGACAATTTTGAAAACGCGGAGACCTTCTAATCGGAGGTGGTTTTATCTTTGGTGTGACAAATGCTAGTTTTGATAGAGCTTTTGTTACTTTTGCATCGTTATTTGAAAGCTTCTTGATGATTTCTGAATTCGCTGTGACATCAATACCTCTTCTAAGCTTGATTTGATCTGGCTTTATGTCTGCAATGCCCCTTCTCCGAAGGGTTATTTTCTTCACTTTTGAGTTTGATTCGAATAAGTATAGATCGCCCGTCCCTATAGCCTTCAAAGACCGTATGCATTTTTGCAAATCACCTCGAAAGAACTCAGAACGTTTCTTGGATTCATCAGTTCCAGGCATAGACAGTCGTTGCAATTTATCAATACCAGACATTAACAGGTTGTGATACTGTTTTTCACGAATCTGAATAATTGAAGTACCTTCACGTGCGTAATCTTCGCGATTGTCCCCCGGCTCTCGTGGTGTCATGACTCTCTCCGAAAACCCGGCAATTTTAACACGTGGAACAGTCAATATTGCATGTACAATACCATCAGTTGGCAGCCAATAATTGAGGTAGTTGGCAAAGCGACTAGCAAAATTCCCCTCTGTGGATCTATAGGCAGAGTAAGCACTGTCCTGGGGCTTGCCAGCTAGTCCGCATCTGAAAGCCCGTGATTCTTTTGGTAATTTTTGTTCGATACAGTACAACCCTTGTTTCTCTGCGCCTTCTATTAGATGTTTATTTTGAACAAAAAAAGTCAAATCCATATATGTTATATGAAAACTTTTTTCTTTGTATACAATAATGGAAAATACTAAGTTACAAATCCAGCTCGAGAAAGCTCGAAAGTTTTTAGAAGGGTCTAAGGAGGAGGAGGGATCCAGAGCAGAGGAGGAGGAAACTAAAACTAAAGATAAAACCAAGGCAGATGAAAATCCCTCCTCCTCAGACCCGGTTGTTATTGTTGAGCAGAGCGAATCTGATGACGAAGAGTTTGAGGCGCCACCAGGAGTTATTTTTGTCAAACGCCATAGGAAAAAAGCGACGCCAAAGTTTAGCCCTGAAGATGTCATGTATATGCAAATGTTCGGCAGGTAATGCAAGGAAACTGCAGAATTAATTAGCGAGCGTTTGCTCTATCCAACATATCGACTGTTCTTCCAGCTGGATGGTTAATGCTAAATCCGCTTATTAAATTGTTCATTGCTTCGTTATAAGTTGTTTCGAGCTCTGGGATTTGATCTGGCGGAATGGTTTTTTTTAGTTCGTTATATATCTTGTGTAGAGGTACTTTGGTCATTGTTGGTGAGGGATTATTATGTATAGTGTTAAAAAAACTGGGGTCTAAACCCAGTTTGCCAAAAAGGAAGGCTGTTTCAGGCAAAAGACTTCTTTTGTTCTGAAATGCTGGATTGTCAACTACAAATTTTTCTACCTCCCCTCTAAATGTATATTTTGGAACTTGGTTGTAAATTTTTTCAGCATGAGCCTCGAATGCATCATGATATTGGTGACTATGGTTTGGCGAAAGCAATTGCGAGAATTCATGATGAGCCATATAAGCGGCTATGGGACGTTGAATGGTTTTTTTTCCATGTTTCCTTTTTCTAACAATCATATCATGTTTTTTTTGCAACTTGGTGCTTTCTCCACCAAACAGAGCTTCAGTTTGTTTCATACTCGGAACTTCAAATACATGGTTGTTACTGTCGGATAATATACCTTTTCTCATATACTATGACTTGAGATATTTAAACGAGGATAAATTCGTTAAAGTATTTTCTGAACATGCTAGGGTGGTCTTGTTTCCTATGCAAATCGATGAACAGAAATTCATGACTTTTACCATCACCAATTGCTTTGTCATACACTTTGAAGAACGTCTCACGGTCAATCTCTCCTGCTACAGATTCTGCAACGTCATTCAGTTCCGTAATGTCCTTGGTTTTGAATAATAGCATGGATGTACATTGATTTCTAATTACTTTGTTTAAACCTCCGCTCTGTGCTTTAAATGATTGGATAAGAAAAAATAGTGAGACACCGATGCTTCCGCCTTCTTTCATTTGTCCAATGTGTCTGCTATATGTAGACAAAGCGTTTAGCTTTCGGGGTTTTGAATACAAAACTGAACCCATGCAGTCGTCAAATAGCACTGCTATTCTAGGTTTTCGGTTATTCCATTCGTGTTTAGGTTTCACAAAATCATTCCCGTTAAAGAAACTGATTAGATCGCTGTCGTTCACAAATACATTTCCCTGATGCAAAGAATGAATCAGTTTATCGTATCGTTTCAATTCCTCCCTATAGCGCTCTAAGGCAGCCGCCTCATCATTGATTATTGATTTTATATCATCCACGATGTTTGGATTGTCACAATCCTCAAAGACATGTTTTATTTTAAGGCGATCCATCAATTCGTTGTTAGATTTTATAGTAGGACTCACTGCTATCACATAGTCAAATTTCATCTGTTCAATGAGATTCACAACAGCAGTTGATTTACCAGACGCCCTTTTTCCCACAGCGATACAAACTTGGTGCATTTTTGGTAAATCTTGTGATGTTTCATACTCACCTGAGGTTTTCTTAGGAGGTATTATATGTAAGTTCTTCAATTTGTGTGTTTTCATGTTAATGTAACTTCATATATTTTTTACGGGTCGTCATCATCAAAGCTGTACGAATGCGAATAATTAAATCCATGTATCCCCTGATTGTTTGTCTCTTGATGCTCTGCTTCATACTGAGTAGGAGCGTTATCAAGTCCTAACCATGAATTGGCAATGGGAGGTGGTTGTGTAGATGTGTTGGTTGGTGCTGAAGACTGAGCGTTATTCCACAATGCTGCGCTGATTCCAACCCCTGCTCCTAATAGAGCGCCAAATGCTGCGAGTGGTCCTAACTCGCTGGTAGATGCTGCACCTGCTAAAGCTCCTTCCCCAGCCGCGCCAAGAAGTGCGGCCGCTTCCAGGCCTTCCGATGCAGCAGCAGCCATTTCTACGCCCTCTGCGACACCTGCTGCAGTTTCTACGCCTTCCGCTCCTACCATTTCCAATCCCTCTGTTGTAGTAGCCATTTCTATACCTTCACCTCCTGTCACAGACGCAGGAGCAGAAGTTGCATTCGTGATACTTTGAATAGCCCGTTCCACAGTGGGAGCAGCCGCATCGACACCAGCTTTCATTGCTTGAGATGTTAGAACTGATGTTGTAGTACCTACACCTCCTGCCGCAGCACCTGTTAACCCTCCTCTTACTACAGGATTAGTATCATCTGGTAATAATTTATCCACACCCTGAGCCGCCAAATCACCTGATTTCACACCCGCATAAACGGGAGCAAATTCTGGCGAAATTCCTGAGAGCAAAGCACTCACTTCGGCTAATTTTTCATCATGAGTTTGATTGAGATTGAAACCGCTGTCAATTTGATCAACAACTACACCTGCTAAAAGTCCTTTTGCCAGACCTTTTCCAGTGTTTCTTAAAGAAAATTGGTCTTTTGCTATTTTTGTGTCTTCTAGCAGATCTTCATCAACATCACCAAGAGCCCTGTCTGGATTCAGGCTGTGATTACCCATTATGTATTCCACTGGATTCTTTGCAACTGTTTTTTTCAAGGACTGAACGGTTTTAACCTCCACATTATTACCCAATTCCCCATTGACTGCGAGTGCTGTTTTTAGTGCAGGATCAAGGACGCTAAATTTTGAAGTCGTGATGTGCTTCATTGGAGCTGGCATGCCTTCGATCATATCCCGCACCTGAACAGGTCCTGCCATACCATCGAAACTTGTACCTGCTATGCCATATTTTCTATTGATATATGAGCCTTTAAGATTCCCGTTGGAATAATTCACAGATTCCACTCTTGATTTGCCTCCATATTCCTCCAATACGTTTTCCATTTGGGAGTCTATTTCAGGGTATAATTTTGGTGTTTGATCTGTAACATTTCTAATAGCTTTATTCACGGACTCATTATCCAATTTATTTACGAGATCTCCGCTAACAGTTCCAACTTCACCTCCATCTTTACCCGGGAAAACAATTAATCCCTTTCCTGATTCTGTGTCTGTTAAGACTAATCCTCCAGTATTAAGATTAGACAACTCACTGTTGATTTTATACTTGTTAAGCGGCGTGCTCACTTCATCACCACCTTCAATGAGTGGCGGATATTTCATATTAAAATCATCTTGTACAAGTTGTTCAGAGTATCTTTTAGCTTCTTTTTCAGCAATAGATTGTTCTATATTGTTTTTGAGGAGAACATCTAATATTTGATCATACCTCGACCTCCATTTATATGCGAGATTTACCAATTCGACCTGTTCTTTCTCGACAGCTGTCATTTTTTGAATTGCCGTAGATTTTGATGTTTTAGCTATTACTATGGAATTGGGTTTGGGGTTAGTAGGAGTGGGTTGAGGCGTTGGTTTTGGTTGAGGCGTTGGTGAGGGCGTAGGTTTGGGTTGAGGCGTTGGTTTGGGTTGAGGCGTTGGTTTTGGTTGAGGCGTTGGTGAGGGCGAGGGTGAGGGTGGCAAAAAAGGGGTCTCAAATTTAGGTCTACAAATTTTATTTGGATTTTGAAATGAATTTTCAGGGCATTCACTCCCTGTTGGTTTTTGTGCTATAAAGTAAGTTTTCGGCATGATTTTAATGTAACTACAGATAATTTTTTTGACTCGAAAACAGTGTTGCATAAGTCATGGCAAATGGATCAGGAGGTGGAGGTGGGGCGGGTGGTTGTGCGGGTGGTGTTTGTACAGGTGCTTGCGTGCTTCGTCTCTTAATCTTATAAACTTTTGCTGAAAATATTTCTTCATCGTCTGACGAGCTTGTTTCTAGGATGAGTTTTGGCTGCTTTTTACGCCTAACTGGTTGTGTTGGTAGCTCTACCTCCGCCACCTCCGCCACCTCGTTTTCCACCTCCGCCACCTCCGACACCTCCGACACCCCCTGCTTCGATTGCTTTGTTGTTTGCTTTGTTGTTTTTGCTTGCTTTGCTTCCTTGATTGCAAGCTTCTTCTGGCGATCAGACAATATAACAGGTGTCTCTATGAATTCATTAACAAATCTCTCTCTTTGCGTAGCACGTTCCAGTGCCATTTCCTTTCGTTTTTCGAGTGCTTTTTGCCTGGCCTGAGCAAGTTTTTGTAATCGATCTTCGCTCAACTTTGGTTTATCGTCCATATATGTTATTTGAATAGAAAAAAATTATAGAAAATCGTAGAAAATCGTAGAAAATCGTAGAAAATCAATAGAAATTCATAGTCACGGCATTAAAAACGTGAGTCTTATTTGACCGGTCCCATCAGGTGCGTCTGCCTGCCCATTAGATCCGGAGAAATCGACACGATAATGAGAATTTTTCGCATATAACAAAGAGACTCTTTGCCCTGAGGTCAAATACAATACGTGGTCAAAATTTATATAGCCTGCTTCCAATAGACCCGATTTTTCAGCACGAGCGTAATCAGCAATTGGCCCAACCCGTTCTTTGTCACTGTTAGAATCATCTAGACAGAAAGAGAAAGCCATCTCCTGATTAAAGTCTGTAACATGATTTATGAACACATGTGCTTCTAACTTGTAATATCCAGCCGTTGTTACCTCGAGTTTGCAACCATCTTGATAATTTCCGGATAAGATCGAATTTGATTCGTTCCGCACAATAAAATCAGATGTGCTTGGGATTAATGCATTGTCTGCTCTCCACGTGTCAAAATAAAACCAGTCGTTCAGATCGTCAGGATAACCATCTGTTGTTGGAGTCGCTATTTTATTCCCGCCTGCAGCACCGTCATCGTCGTATTCACCTAGAAGAACCCTAGACATATCAGTAAGGTACGCATTGTCTAGTTGAATAAAGCTTCCTCTTTGAATATTTCCATGCATTAACTTCGTATCTGCAGATAACTTGAACTCATTTGTTTTCGTGATTTCGATTTGAGGTGTGTTAGCTAGGTTGTGAGTGCCTATTTGAACAACATCTCCACGCATAATCAGCGTAGAGTCGTTATCAGCGTGTTCCGATTTGATAATTAGACCTGATAAAGATGTGTATTGAATACTTCCAGAGTGAGGTTCGCTTTCTCCATTCGACCCACCTTGAAGTATGATTTTATTTGATTCGATCTCTGTAAACACGCTGTTGCTATGTCCTGCGTAAAGCTTATCGGCAGTGATAAAATTCGAAAGTAGGTTTTGTGAAGTGTCGTTCAGTTTAGCACACTCTGTTATGTCCTCTACATTTTGCGAAATTTCTAATTCATGTGAATTAATTTGAATGTGTAGATCGTCATGGAATGGTACTGGCATTATATATATATTATTTAGCTACGATTTTAATTTAGACAGTTTAGATAGTTTAGAGAGTTTATCACCTATTTGGTTGTCGGGTTGTGGCATTATCGGCCCCTTAGTTTCGAATCTGTCGCTTGAAAGCAAACCCTTAGGGTGCCCCCTAGCATTTCCAAAATGCGGAGTGATTCCATCGCTTGATACAGTACTTTTATTAATTAAAACGGAATTCGGGTTGTGTTTACCTAACACTTTCATGGTACATGATCTTGTATCACATTCACGTATAAACTTAGGAGCATTGTCTCTCTTTCCTACTACTGGTATTTTAACATTCAATGTGCTTCCCCCTCTGCTTGCAAGAAATTCATACCCGTTTATCTCGTGAGTGCTGTTTAAACCGTCTATTTGTATAGGATTTCTATTCGTTTTCATTTATATATATAGTTGCTATAGAATTTTTTTTACTACTTTACTTCACGATAGAAAATTGCTTGTTCGCCCCAATCTGCAGGACGCTCTTCATCTCGCAGAACACAACCACATTGCTACCGGACGCCACACCTGTGGTGTTGAGCGATCCCGACAAATTTATTCCACGTGTGTCCAAACCACTCTGTTCTGTAGGGCCAGCTCCAGGCAGGCAGAGTCGGTGGCAGATAACTGCGTAGTTGTCACGATATTGATCGAGGGTCTTCGTGTCCTTGCCTTCCATACCCAAGCCGGACACAGCATTCTTCGAAATCTCAAGCCATTCAGCGACACTCGCCTGAAACCCAGGGGTCATACTGCCATTGAGCTGAAACTGAGCTGTGGCATTTGGGTCTATCTCCATATTGAAGTACTCAGAGATATACTTCTCTGAGTTTGTTGCCATCACACCACCGTGGTCGTAACCAGGCAGCCCTAACTCCTTTGAGTCAGTTGTTTCAGCACCAGCCCCTTTGAAACCACTCACCTTCACAGGAGCTTTGGAGTTCATGTAACTCGAGGGTCTAAATGCAACCCAGATACGGTCCAGCGAAGCGCAGCTAACATTGAATCTTGTGCTACCGTTGTGGGTGTCAATGGTTGAATTGTACTGTGTAAAGGGAAGCTCAATCATACCCCTCTCCTCAATTGCGCGGCTCACGAGTTGATCATATACGCCACTTCCAAGACCAAGGCATTCGCAAGTTAGTCTAATATTTTCAATGGTGTAGCTGCCATCACCAGCACCTGCCTGAACAAATGTCGACATTGTGGTGCCTGCGGAGGACGAAAGTACTTTGTTAGACGCCATAGTGATGACTAGAGTCAAGTCAGGAAGGAGACCGGTATCGATAATTCCAGGCTGGCAACTCCCAAGGAACCCGTTCCAGTCAGACACAACGAATGGAGAATCGCTCAGATACACTTCATTTCCACCTGGGAAAGCGGAACCCGTATGATAAGAGGTGAGTCGAACCATCTCAGGGTGAGATAGCGCTGGTGTTTTGTCCCCCATAATAGAACACTTTGCATGGCTTAGTAGACCATACTCCTGCAGCTCTCCACCGTCAATGGTCACACCACCTGCCTGTAGCTCTACTCTATCAATGAGGGACTCGATCTTAGGCGGGAGCCGAGTGAGGGTCCCAGCTGTGTGAGCGTTGAAAAACATCTTTATGGATCTTAGATTTAGGAGAGTGTTACTCGGTAGCGCGATTCGGACCTGAGTACCGGCAGTGCCTGAAGTAGAATTCTGTGGCTGAAGCTTGAAGGTCTGAGTAGACACAGCCTGTACTTTGCTCAACATGTAAGTAAGGTTTGGATTCATTGCCATGGTTTTGTGATATAATATGAAAATAAAAAAAAAATCAAATGGTTGGTAAATTGTTTATAATTTGATTCCGCGTATTGAAAGCTGGTTGATTTGTCTCTAACAACCTGGGAATCGATACTTGGATCACATCTACTCGCAACACAGCCGTAAAGTTTAGATTTCCATTTTCGCTTTGATGATGACCAATGCCAGCTGCAGTCAGTGAGGAAGATCGAAATAATCTTCCAATCGGACGATTTCTTCTATCGGTAATAGCAAACCTCAGGTTATTCAAGTGTTTAGAACTGAGGTTCAAGAAATATTCATCTTTCTGAGAATCAAAATGAATAAATTGATGAGCCATAGGAAAAACTCCAAGAATGTTCGAGGGAAGTGTCTGTTCTGCGTGTGTTCCCAGAGGCGCTGCTAATGAGGCCATTTCTACGTTTGTATTGGGTTCAGAACACCTTAAATACACCTGTGGGCTAGTAGACAATTGCATCGGATACAGACCTATGAGAAGCAGTTCTGTAGTACTGACGGATGTGACAGCTGAATTGAGATGCAGACCCATATTGTTCTTTACCACGTCGTGCTCCTTACCCAGTTTGTCAGTTCCTAGCAAAAGATAAGTATCATCAAACTCAAACGTTTGCAGTTTGAATTCTGAAATGTTATGAGCCTGGGAAAATGTGATACGAATTTCGAATTGGCGAAGACCTTGTGAAAACGTGTCGGTTTTATGTGGTAAAACATCAGTGTTGTTCCTACTATCAAAAGTCGCTGTGATACTATTGTTGTTAGATTGCGTCCTCACATACGTGAGGATATCAGTTGTCAATACACTCGCAAGTGCTTGAGAAATATCGTGACAAGTGGCGTAATTGTTTGATGTGATTCTTGAGTTTATAGCCTGTATGACACCTGCTTGGTTGGACACCAACGATCTGATACTCGAATTTGATTCATTCACTGTGAATGTGTTATTATACATTGAGAATTGTGTAACGCCTATTTTCAGTGCCTGACCATCACCTGCTGATATAGCATGATGTCCAAGGTTCAAAGTAAAAGCGTCGCCGAATTTTTCGTTACTTGAATCTATAAAGATGTTTCTACTATTAATTATGCTCGCCATCGTGGGATATATAGTTACGAGATATTTTTTAAATGGTCTGGAGAATATTTACTCTTCTGGTTTTCCCATTCTTTTGATAGTCTCTGCCTATTAGCCTCCTCAGGATTCCGTAACA
>ENA-OREN01005797-OREN01005797.1-marine-metagenome-genome-assembly--contig:-NODE-5797-length-10107-cov-7.426421_pt1 | contig 10107 bp, 11 predicted proteins | sample MGYA00248624_ERZ508555 | MGnify/ENA primary metagenome ERZ508555 (study PRJEB26222, sample SAMN06267773) | marine metagenome | isolation source: Saanich Inlet, British Columbia, Canada | place...
GGATTCATTTTATTAAATTGCGACTTAGGATCTGAAGAATACATTGTAGATGAATTAAAACAGATGAAAAAAATCAGTAACGCATATCTAACTTTTGGAGCATATGATGTAATTGCAGAAATTGAAACAGAAAATCAAGATGAATTTGAAAAAGCAATTGCAATTATCAGAAAACTCTCAAGAGTGGTCAGCACAATGACATTAAATGTGATTTCTCCCGAATAATATTGGAAAACTCAGATCAAGGCCATAATAGATATGAAACAATATCAATTGAATCAAAAATTAGAGAGGGGGTTTTTCATAAAGTTGTTAAGGATTTAGAAACAGGAAAAGCTGTTTCTTGTTCTTGTAAATGTTGGAGTAAAGGAAACAAGCCTTGTTTTGGCATGAAAACTATTGGTTTCATTTAATTGCACGATATGCCTATAGGGGCATCTCAAAAAACCATTCTTCGAATAATTGTTCGACTAACGATTTTACGATATAATCTCGCTTAATAATAGTTCATAGGCGTCAATAATAAATATTTTCAGAGAATTATTCTAATTTTAAAAAGAGTGTTTTTCAGTCCGTTACGAACTGTATGAAATTAATGGTTTCATTGAACTCTGACTATGCCTTTTTGAACCAAAAATTCAATTCCATTTACAAAATCATCTTCAGATATTGCACCTTCAGACCACCAAATTGCATTATTTCTAATCCAATCAGGGATTTTTTGCTCTGCAACATTAGAAGATTGTTCAGGGAGAACAGGAATGTCAATCACTTTTTCTTTTACCATGAATTCTATTCCATTAAGAAAAGTTTGATCATCTACTTGGCCATCGGCCCACCATTGAACATTATTTTTAATCCATCCAGGAACTTTTGGTTTTTCTTCTTTTTCAGTTAACATTGCTTTAAGTTCTGCAATCTCATTTTTCATAGTGCTAATTTCTTCTGAAGATGCAGTCTTTTCAGTACCTAGAGGAACTACAATTGTAGCAGAAGCTTTTGCCATCATCATATGTTTTCCTTTTACACAGTCCCCTGTCTTTAATTCAATTTCTGTAACAATATTTTTTCTATCCACATCAGATAATATCTCAAATGAAGGATTACTGATGTCCCGTATAGCACAAATTTCATAATGTACAATTCCGCCGGTCTGGCCGTAATCAATATCTACAAAAATGGTTGCATCCTTTTCAGTAATTGATGTACTCTGTAATGAGGTCAAATTACTTACAACAATTACATATTGATTGTAAGCACCATTCACAATATCCATCATTGAATTTCCAACGGGACCTACAATCCGTCCACCTGCAACCCCAGCTAGTCCATAAATTCCTTCAATGGAAGTTTTTCTGATTGTCCAATCAGCGTAAAAATCACCTTTTCCCAAATTATCGGCATTTATTTCTCCAATCACATAATTTTCGGCATCAGCTGAAAGCATTGGGAGAAACCCTTTGTCAAGATGTGTGATTTGTAGTTTTATTGAATCCTTAGTGTTTAATCCAACGTTTCCCTGAATATGAACTGGGAGTTTATCTCCTTGTTTACAATATTCTTCTACACAAATTCTATCATCAAAAATTCTAACTACTTTTCCTAAAATGTTCATCGATTCAGAATATTCTTTTTCAGGAAATGGTAATTTTCGAAATTCTTCTTCAGAAGTATTTTTGGTTAATGGTAATGGTACCCACGAAACAGTTTTTTTAGCATCTCCATTAATCAAAGTAAGAGTGTATGTTTGACCATAAACAAACCTATAATCTAAAAAGAAAAGATGTTTGGGATTTCCAGAGGTTATTGAATACACTTGTTCATAAGACGTTATTGAAGAATTTGCAAAAACTCCTTCAATAATCAATTGGACATATCCATTATCTTGTAAATCCCCTTCAACAACTATACCAACAGGAGTTCCAGATGATCCCAATCCCCCACCATAGTCCCAAAATTCGCCTTGATATGACATATCAGGTTCTGTTTTAATCACTAGTTCTGCAAACACACTTGGTAAAATTACAACAATTCCGCCAAACATCAAAATTACAATTAAACTTAAAATAAAAAACTTCATGATTAATTTCGTACATTCTCACTATTTATTATTAAATGTAAAATATCACATAAAATATCATCATATGGGTTAACAAATACAATAGAGGAAAACTTTTAGGAATTATATTTTCAGATGTAAAATAGAATGGGCGATACAATAAGTTATCTAATGGCCAAGATGTTTTTTTAAAAAATGATACTTACAAAGATGTTGAAGATTTTTTAATAATTTCAATCAATTCTAACTTGTATTTTTCTCTTCCAGGCAATGCATTTTCCAAGCCCATTTTGTTTAATCGTTTAATCTCTTTTTGAAACAAATCAGATTTTTCAAGATCAGATCTTTTACGTTTTAACGCACGATAATAAGAAAAAGGAACAGAATCGATTATTTGATTTTTTTTAAAAACTTGTACTATGGTAGATATATCATAATGATAATCTATGCTTAAACCAAAATCTCTAGAAATAGCTTCAGTATAATTAGTGATTTCAAATCTATTTTTAATTTCATTGTTAAATTTTTGAAATAATTCACCAACACGATAATAAACAGAACTGGGTAGTGTTTGACGTTTTTTCTTTTTAGATTGTTCAGATCCATAAAATAAGGTCTTAACTTTTTTAACAAAGTCAAAATAACTATTACGGAAATCTTCTATTTGTTCACCAGGATCTCCTTCAAGCTGCATTGTATCAATAAGATCAATCATTACTTCTTGAACCATCCTATCGCCATCTGAAAATTCTATTATCTTAACAGGGATTTTTTTCATTAACGGATTCCCATCATCGCATGTAAAAGATTCCTAAATCTATACATTGTTTCTTTTGCATCCCAAGTGATTTCTTCATTTTTATGTCGAATTAGAGATTCAATAACAATTCTCATTAAATTATAATTTTTTAACTTATTTGGTTCATTTTTGTATCTTAAATAAACAGGATGTAATTCATCTATCACTATAGCTCCTGCTTTAATTTCAACACGGGCCTCCTCATTATGAGTTTGTAATTTTTTTGTAAAAACAAGTTTGATGCCTTTTGCTTTTTTCTCTTTTTTTGAAGCAATTCTATCAGCATCTTCATCTTCAATCAAGCTAGCCCCATCGCCAATTCCCCTATCAGAGCCATCACCATCTTTAGAACTAGCCCCATCCCCAGGACCCTGACCAAGTTCTTCACCTACAACGGTATCACCACCTTCATCCAAAGTTAATGAAGTACGTTTTCTAGGGTTCAGGAAAGGATTCAAATCTTTGAAATCTTTCATGTCCAATAATTTATCGAGTTGTTGAGTTAATTCATTAGTAACAACTTGAATATCTTGTTGAAATTCAACATTTAGTAATTTTTGGTCTTCTAGAAATCCCCAAAACCCATCCTCTACCTTGGATTTGCAATCATTTGTATGAATACCTTTTTTGAAATTTTCTTTATTCGATGTTAATTGATCAGCCAAGATAGATAAATCAACAATACAGAAAACCCTATCAGCAAAATCACCTTTAATTCGAATTGCAAGATCCAATTCTTTATTAAAAATTCTTTTTCCAAAAACAGTATATACGATATGTCTGCGCAGTGGAGGGATTTTTTCTTTGGAGATAAAACAAAGTGCAGGGATTTTTTGTTTTTTCCAAGGAAATATTTTTCTGTATTGATCACCACGAGGTAACCATGGAGATAAAGATTTTCCATCAATAGTAATTGTAATTTGTTTTGAAATTAATGCATAATTCCACCAAAATTGAATAATTCCAGGAAGTTTTTGTTTTAATTCATCATATGCATGAGAATTAATTTTAACACTATACGTAGTTCCAAACTTATGAACATATTCAGGAATTTCTAAAATTTCTTTTAACGGGTATTTTTCAGTTGTTTTGAATTCAACATCATTTGATGTACGATACATCTTAGAGGCCATAAAATCAGATTCATTTTTGCCAGTAATAGTAACAATTTCACCACCTTGTTTTGAAACTAAGAATAATTTGGCACCAACACCTGCAAAACCTATTCCTTGACCTTTTTGTTTAGAAGAAAAAGATACTTTATGATATCCACTTTTTCCATAGAATTGTTTTTCAGTCATAGCTGGGGCATTATTATGAAAGGAAAGATAGCCAGTAGAATCATTTTTCTTAGTGAAGGTTATGTCAATTTTTCCAGTAGTGATCGAGTGATCCCTAAACGCATCAACAGCATTTGCAATTGCCTCATTAACTAGAATATCAGTTTCACTCCACTCATACATATCTAGAAGATTTTCTAAATTGTGTAACCTGTCTACAGGTAAGGGTTCTCCGCCACTCAAAAGTTAGGTAACCTCCCAGGTCTAGTAATCACATAGTATTCACATCTATCCCACAAATGACTCAAGCTTCTTTCTTGAGAGATCATAGGATTGTTGAGAAAATCAGGGTTAAAAAATAGTTCTAAATCACCAAACAATTGTTTCCAAGGAATTTTTTTATCAGTATAAAGGGGAGCTTTTTTACCATCTTTTGACGTAATATCGAAATCTCTATCACGTAATCTGTTTGAAATTAATTTACAAAGTGTTTCAAAGATATGTCGCTTACACAAATTCATTGAAGCGTCAATATTTTCAGATTTTCCAGATTCCATCCAAGGTTTGATATAATTTAATATCAATAATTCTAAAAAGGTAGTAACATTTTGTAATTCAAAATGTCGATAATCAGTATTTTGAGAAACTTCATCAGACGAAATAGGAATAGTTCTAACTAAATGAGTTAATCCATAAAAAGCATTTTTAGAAGTCAACAATGGAAATTCCAAATCAACCGTATTTTTTTTGAACTTGTCAACTAGGTTAATGATTTTTGTTTTTGGCACTTGTGCATCAGAAATGAATTTGTATTGATTTACTGAGGAATTGGAATTGTATTTCACATTATCAAGTAAAATTGCAATCAAAATTTCTCTAGTTTTTAATTTTTGAAGGGAGTCTTTGCCGGAAGGATTTTTAGCCATATACATTTCATTGATAATTTCATATTCAGAGGGTTCAGTTTTCAGTTCTTTTTGCAATTTCTTTTTAATTTCATTAAATTGTTCATTCAGTGAACCATAGCGTCTTCCTGCAGGAGGGTCTTTTCGAGCCTCATTTGACATATAGCCAAGGGTTAATCGTTCATCAGGTAACAATTCTAAGTAAATTTTTGCAGGTGCTTTTTCAATTCCCAATTCTCGCAATACATGATATCTATGCTGACCTGCAAGTAACAAAAATTGGTTATTTCCTAAATCTTCAACAGTTAAAGGCTCAATTAATCCCTCAGCATTAACTTGTGGTGCTAATCTTTTTATCAAACTAGAATCCTTTTCACGAACAACTATTTTTTGATCAATTGTGATTTGAGATAATTCGATTTCATTAAGATAAAAATACCTCAACCTATCTTGTTTCTCAAGAACTTTATCAGTAAAAATTTCAGAAGATATACTTTGAAGATGTTTCAGCCTTTTCAAATCATCTTTTTGTTTATTATCCAAGTATGATGTATTTTGATTACGGCCCATCATGAGTTTTTCCTCATAGCAGTAAATTCAGATATGAATTTGTTACTTTTTTTGACATTGCATGTGCTACAAAGAACTTGAAGGTTCATTAGAAAGTCAGAGCCGCCTTTTGATTTGGGATAAATATGATCAATTTGTAAATTTTCTATAGAACCACAGTACATACATTTAGAATTTGATGCAAATACTTTACGTCTAATATCCAATTTCATGAAACGACCTCCAAAACAAATTTTATCACTTTACGATTTTTTTCTGACTTCCAATAATGTTTTTTGTAATTTACAATTCCAACAAATTCATATTTATTATCAAGAGCACCTCTTTTTCGAACTCCAGGTTCCTGATAAACTTCTCTAAAAAATACCATCGAATTATTTTTTGATTTTAAGATCTTTTCATTCCCATTTGTTAATTCTTGATCATCTTTTCCTTCTCCAGTGTAAATAATTAAGCCAGATTCGGAATCAATGGAATCAGAATAATCATCAGAATGAGTAGAAAATAAGACTAGAATGTTATGCTTATTTGTATAACGAATGCCACCCATATTTCCAATATTGAACATATCGATTACATCATCATTACTAAAAATATCAGATTTATGAATAAGATTAGAGTCAATTTTTTGGAATTTTTCTATTTTTGTGCCAGTAGATACAGGTTCTAATGAAAAGAAATCACCATGTTTTGGTGAAATAGTATTTTCTTTAACAAGTATTTCATTTTGATTTGAATCAAAATTACTTTTATCCACATTAAGGGGTTCAGAATTTGAGATTTTAGGAGATTCCTTTTTATCAATAATATTTACAGCTTGGTCCCAATCTATACTATCCATATTATTTGCATCAGGGTATTGATTTTCTAAAATATCATGTGTACGATTATAATCATCTAATTGTTCTTGAACAGATTCTAGTATGGAATATTGTTGATTTTCTGAAAATGAAACATTGACTACATAGTATGGAAACTTTTCATTTTTAAAATATCCATCTTCTTTTACAAATTCTCGTTTTAAAAGAACATCAAATACAGGTACATTAAGATAGTATTTTACAACTTCAAGATTTGAAGAATCCTTATTATTAAAATAAGCTAAAGACTCTGCAATATCTCCTTTATGCAATCGTCCATATTCCATTAATTCTTTTAACATAACTAACTGATAGTTTGATTGAAGTTTTATTTCAGATTCTAAAAATTCTTTAAATTCATAAAAAGTTTTTACTGATTCATCAACAGTATCATAAGTTGGAGATTCTTTTTTGATATTTTCAGGTTCCCTTGTCAATCTTTCAGTTATTCCACCTAATTGGGGGTCATCTTTTTCTAGATTGAAGTTATTTTTTGAATCATCATTTTCATTACTGTTTTGAACATAAGTTTCAGCATCAGTATTGTTGACATGTTCAAAATATTTTTCTTTGTAAATGCTATTTCGAGGTCTAGATCTCACCCTATTATTACAACATTTACAATAAACGTTATCTCTAACACCCTCTGAAAAAATGTAAATTTCACATGTTTGACAACGGGATTGTCCTGATGCATATCGTCCCATGTTAACCGGTTTTTTTGCTTTAAACTCGAGACATTTTTTAATACATGTTCCAGATCTTGCTTTATTCATACTATCATACACTGAATTTTGCTTCTTTTTGTGTATATCTGGCTCATTTTCTATTTGGATCATTTTATCTGTTCTACTTAGAACAGGTATTAAGTTCTATATTAATATATCTCTGATCCATGTAGAACAGGTTATTGGATCAAATATGAATAAAATTTCAACTAAACACAAATTTTATGAAATTACATTTTCATATCTAAAACGTCATGGGCGGTATGATGTATCATATAATGGCCAAGCTGTTTTTTTAGAAAGTGTACATATGAAAGAAATAGTTCATATGTATTCTAAATCATAGTGTTAAGACATAGAAGTAATTGTTGATTAAAAAATATCGTATACGGGTTTTTCTTGTATCACACACACATCCACACACATGCTACACATACATCAACTATTTTATCCAATATCAATTCCAAAATGGATCAGATGTTTTAACAGGTCCAATGAAAGATTTAGGAGGAATTACATCATCATACACATGTCCCATATTTGGATCCAGTTGATGTTCAATCACATTCTTTTTAGATTGGAATTCTTTTCTTTGTAAATCCCTTTTCCTTTGTTCTAATTCACAATATGCTTTCATGACAACAGTTTCTAATTCCTCGTCAGAAATTTTTGCCAATTCATTTTCAATTACATTTCCAGAATTCATATGATTCAAAAGGTCATTCCATTCTGCTACAATATTTTCTTTTTTTGAAGGATCATCTTTGAGTTCTTCAAGAAGTTCAGTAGATTTTATTCCTAGTTTTAAGAAATATCGAAATGTATGAGAAAGACTAGGATGTTGTTTTTCTTTACGATACATCTCAAGTTTTTCTTCTAGTTCTCGAGGTAATCGAAAATGGAAATCGATGCTACGTTTAGTTTCCTTTGAGTACAACTAAATCAGATACCTCCATTACATTATTCTCTTCAAAATAGGAGAACATTGCATCATCATCTCTTTCATCCAGCCAGCGTTGACCACCATACTTTGTAAAAAGTCTCAACAACACACATTTCCTAACAAAATATTTTCTTGTTATTTTTAGTTCTTCACATTTTCTGTCAAGATTCGCTAATGATTTGGGATCAAGTTGGATGGTAATTGTCTTCTTCAATTTTGAATTACCTCTACTCTTGTTATCCATTTTTTGTCCTCTTGTAGGTAGCAGTTTTCACAAAAATCAACTGTATAAAAACCAGAATTTCCACCATCAAATGTTACTCTATAGATCTTTTCTTGAGAACAGATACACTCTCTAGACATGTTTGCCCACCTTTGACATTAGAGAATTGATTACATCATCAAAACTCTGCCCAAATTGGCCTATTTTGGCTAATTTCTCACGGGTCTTTATTTTGAGATTGATTGTAGTTATTTTTTGCATGTAATCCATACAACACACTAACTTAACGGAAGTAATTTTCTCGATTTATTACACTATTTAATAAAACAAATAATTCAATTAATCCAGGATCAAAGAGGAATTTCACGAGTTTTCTGAATAATTTCTACCATTTTAGTAAGCTTTTCAATTTCTAAGGCTTGTTTTTCAGATATTTCTTGAATTTCTTTTAGTTTGATATTCTCAAATTTCAAATCATTGTTCTTCAAAAGAAGATGTTCTGAAGGATTCACAGTTAGAAGTAAAATTACTTTCTTGTATTCGGCAAACATTGTCTCAATATTTGGGCTAAAATATACCGAATCGAGAGGGATTAAACGTGATTTATGAGATAGGAACTTTTCAACTATGTGAGGATTTACAATATTACTAGATTTCAACAATTCATTGAATCTATGTCTAAATCCATGATTTGTGGGAATTGGATAACGACTACCCTTCTTATCAGATGGATTTCTCAAACCAGCTTTTTTTGCAACATAAACTACAGATGCACCCAAATTCTTTGAAGATGTAGATAATTTTCCACTAGTTTTCTTTCCAGTAAAAACAAAATCACCTGGAGAAAGTAAATGGCCTATGGATTTTCTGTAATTCAAATAATCATCTAATGCTTTAGTAGCTTCAGGAGTTAGAAATGTAATGTATTCTTCTTTGGATTCTGCATACCCAGTAATAGCATAACATTTTCCATATGTTTCATCATTGATTTCATGAAGATGTTTAAGCTGTAACTCATCAAATAATCCAATTCGTCCACCACTCGCATTTTCAAATAGAATCAAAGCTCTTGTTCTCAAATCAGTGGTTACAGATAACATCTTTTGAACTTCCTCAGTAGTCCATCCACGTTCAACTGCAGTCTTTGTTTTTTCAGGAAACAGCCTTCTTAATTTTTTGAAATTAATTGATACATCATTCATCTCCAAAAATGACTGAATGGGATAGTAATGAGTAGGAAGTGTATTGGGATGTTCATTTTCTCTCATCTGCAACACGTAATCCTCCACTAGACGCTGAATTTCTTTAGGATCTCTTAGAACAAAATCATCAAATCCATTAAACTGGGCATATTGTCTGAATCTGTCTAAATTTCTCAAATAGTCTTCTTGGGTTTTGGGACTTTTTAGCGAAGCTAGAAATATCTTAACGCTTCTTTCCTTAGTGAGTTCTTCAGTTTTCTCTTTGTTCATGGTATTTCATTATTGTTTTTGGGTTAAGTGAAGTATTATCTCAGAAAATCATTCTTCGAATAATTGTTATATGAGAAAAGTAGGATTATTTTAAATTGCAAAAAATTGAATATGAAGCACCAGTATGGGTATTAAATTACAATAATCCAAAACCACTCCTAGATCACGCCATCCATATGTTAGAAAGACACGGAGTTAAGCGTGAAGATATGGAAATTACTGAAACACCGACAACAAAAGTAGGATCAATAGTTGTAGAGATTTGGCC
>ENA-OREN01005798-OREN01005798.1-marine-metagenome-genome-assembly--contig:-NODE-5798-length-10107-cov-4.755733_pt1 | contig 10107 bp, 11 predicted proteins | sample MGYA00248624_ERZ508555 | MGnify/ENA primary metagenome ERZ508555 (study PRJEB26222, sample SAMN06267773) | marine metagenome | isolation source: Saanich Inlet, British Columbia, Canada | place...
GTCTAATTTAGTCCGATCAATTAGTTTAATAGCTTTACTTTTATTCTGTTTGATTATTGTTTGTAAGTCATGCATTATTTTAGTTCCTTTTTTGTTTTTTTGTTTCTCAATTCATTGGGAACCTACCTATAATATTTTAAATCAACAAGTCTTTTTTTTATTAATCTTTTTCTATATATATGGGTAATTTGGGGTGCGTTTGGGGTGCAGATCATAACCCCGTCCCAACCTTAAATTGTTTCGTACAAATCCCGTTTCACCTTAAATGTTTAGGTAAAGGGGTAAGGGGTGATAGGTTACTTTTAGGGTGGGGATACCCGTGTTACTCTCAAAATAGAATTTAGGAAAGTCTGTGTAAGTCCAAATATAAAAGGATTTGAAAGAAAGTCGTTGAAGAAGAAGAATTAGAATGTTTTGTCTTGCTCCTATAGTAGGGATTCTGCCTATCTTGGATTCAGGCAGAATGAGGTCATAGATATTAGTTTCTTGTATTAAATTGTTAAAGTCTTATATATTGTAACGTAAAATTAGAAAGAATAATACAATATGAGTCTTAATTTACCAGAGAAATGGAAGCCTTCAAAGGTAAGGGCATTGGAATTTCTAACCGCATACCCAAATGCCAAGATGGAAGAAGTAGCAGAAGAATCGGGAGTCTCAAAAGCAACAATACACCTATGGATGAGAGACCCAGAGTTTGTAGAAGTGTTCTATCAGAAATACATGATTTCGTTTGGGTCTAAACTGCCAGCTATCTTAAATTCTATGATTCGGGAGGCTGAGTCAGGGAATGTCCAAGCTGGAAGGCTTATCCTTGAGCATTCAGGGAAGCTAATAAAAAGGGTAGAGATTAATAACACTCAAAGTCCATTTGAGAAGTTCCTTGATAAAGATGGTAAAATATACCCAGAAGCTGAAGATGCAGAATTTACTGTTATGCCAGAAAGACCAATCTACGAGAAAAAAATAAAGCCCAAAACAAAGGCTCAAGAACGAGCAGAATTGGTTAAGATGGAAAAGTCCATGGAAAAACGTAGAGAGTCTGCAAAATGGAGAACAAGGGCAAAAAGAGTCAATGTTGAAGTATTACCGCAAGGTAGAAAAACTCCAAATCAAATCCAAGAATGGCGAGAAATGGTAATCGAAATGGAAGAAAAAGCCGAAAATGGCTAATTCTGCCATAAATCTACCTATTATTTAAGTTACGTCAAAAAAACCATGTCTGATTTTCAGGTATACCCCCCTACGAAAACCATGTCTGATTTTCAGGGTGGGGTAAGCCCAAAAAGAGACCTCTGAGTGCCTTTAAACCCAATAACCATGTCCGATACAGACACACTCCTTTATATACTATAAAGGGTATATAGAATATTCTATACAAAGGATAGTAAATATCAGACATGGATATAGGCATTATTTTAGTTAAACAACATTAGTAATTAATTAATGTCGATTCGTTTTTTAGTTGATTCCAAATGTTCTTTTTTCGGAATCTCGATTCGTAGTACACCATCTTCAAATTTGGCAGTAATGTCACCTGACAGGTTATCGCCTAATTGAAAAGAACGCTTGAATGACGAATGTTTAAGCTCTCTGACAATGTAACGAGCATCTTCATCTTCTAGTTGGTGTTTATCACCACTAATCGTAAGAACTCCTTCTTCAACGTCAATACTTAGACGTTCTTTGGTCATAGAGGGCATTTCTGCAACGATTACAACGAATTCGTCATAATCAACCACATCAACCTTTGGGAAGGAACCGTGTTTAAAGGAAATACCAAACTCTTTTTGGAAGCTTGGAAACTGGCTTTGTACAATCTTATCGAACATTGTATCAAAGGGGGTTAGAAATTCATCTCGATTGAAATGAATTGGTACTCTTGCTATTTTCATTATTAACTCCTATTGTTATGCAAGTTAGCATCCTCATAATGAGCGATGCTTGGAAAACTATTTAATAATCAGTTTTTAGTTCGTCAGCAAATTCTTCTTCGATGCCTTCAAGAAAGTCATCTTCTGCTGAAACGGTAGAGCGTATTACATTGAATGAATTGCAGGATGGACACTCTTCGTTGGTTTCTCCAACTGATAAAGTGTTCCAATCCCACGCACAATCATTGCAAACCCATCGTTTTATATTGTAATTTTTCATATTTTTATTGTATCGTTAATTTCTATATCTTCTGGCATTAGCTGGCAGTAGCAATACTCTTTACAGACACTCCATCCTGAAGCTGGCATACCTCTCGATTCCCAGCCTTCCCATGTGTCAAGTTCTCCAGCTCTACTCTCACAATCAGGGCATACATTCTTTGAGACAGTTATCCATCTCAACTTTCGCCCCATCTCTCCGCTTCTGCGGAATGCTTGGTTAATTCCTCCAACAACTCCTCGTTTAACCGATCTGACGAACTCTCCAAAGATTCGCCCCTTACTCCTAAAGTCCGTATCAAGAACCCCAATAATTGATTGTTCGCTAACACCGCTTCGTGTAAGTCGTTCAATTTCTTGTCCAAGTCTTTCTGAGAAGATTCGGACATCGTATGATAATCCGAGAGCAATCCATAAAAGTATTTCTCTATCTTTGTCATCTAATCCTTCTTTGTCTGCCATAATATACTCTAAATTACGTTTTTAATACAAGTGGTGATTTACGATGGAGAGATGTTTTCATAGACTCTATGAGCGTTTTTTGGATTGTATCCAATTTGGGGATGATTAAGAATGGTCTCGCTGACATCCTTGCTGGAATCCCCTCATGGTGAATTGGGGCATATTTCACCATATCAATGCCATTCTTACTTTTCTTAAGGCTGTCGTGCAAATCCCCTGAGTCATACAGTGGTCTGTTTCCACCGTGCCTCGTACCCGTTTTACCCCTTTTACGCCTATCTATCGTCGATTGGAGTAGTGGTGGAGTTACTCCCCCACTCTTTATATTGTCTTTCGTCAGTTTAATAGATGTACCGATTAAGCTATCCGATATGAAGCTATCAATTAACTTTGGCATATCACTGGCAAGTTTACCGAAGTCAACTCCGACTCTTATCTCTAACTTCATTCCAGAAATCCTCCCCTAATTTTTTTGCTTCAAAGTATTTATCTTGATACTGAAGGATAATCCTTTCGACCTGTCTTTCTCCCCAAGCAACTGGATTTTCGATGATTTCCTCAATACTTCCTTCTAAGTTAATCTCAATGTCATTGATTTTGTCCAGCTTCCTGACGGAATTGAGCAAAGATTGACTGTTTTGATTCGCTGTCGTTTGTTTGTCTGTTGGCATCTATTATTCCTTGTGCTTGTTCTTCGCTTAAATCTTTATTATCCCTAACCATAATTTTGGCACGGGTAATTAGATTCTGCTCCAAGTTAAATTGGTCTTTTAGTATCTGGTCTTGTATAGTCGTCGGATATTCCACTTCCTCGAAATCAATTCCAAAATCTTCAGGTAGCATAATTCCATTATATTCAGCGATAGTTCTTTCCACAGAATAAAAATCTTTTTCATAGAGTCTCCATAGGGCTATGTCGTCAAAGTAATCTTCTTTCCTCTCAAGGTCTTTAATCATTAGTGAGATACCTGATGGCACTTCACCGCCTGATTCTGCCCATTGAATCCATAGATGGTTATTTGATGCGACGAGTTCGATTTGAAATTTAATATTATTTATTGCTTCTGCAACATTTCCACTTGGGGAAGTAATGTGGTATTCCCCCTCATCACCCATATCAAGAATCTCATTCGAGCCTGTTCTCATGGATTGTTGGTCACTTCTCATACCTCTAACCCAAGGCTGTCCGAACATATTAAATCTCATACCAAGATTCATCTCAGTAAGTCCAATATTGACCTGCTCGTTACAATTAATGATGTCGCTTGCACCTTCAACGAAGAAAGAGTCAATTTGATCCTCTCTGTGGGTAAATACAAAAGGAAGGATACCATAAGGATTCAAAGATTCATTTAAGACCTTCCCATCCTCATCGAGTACAGCGTATTTCTCTGCATCCCAATACCCCCATTGTAATCCAACTGTGTTGGATAAATCTGCCGTCTTATTCAGTAGTGGGTATATAATAGCCTCTGGCTTGAACGGATTATCGCCAAAATATGTTTCAAAGTAATAAATTGGTCGATAGTCAAACGCATTATCGTTCCAAAACACTCTATTGGCAATAGTCCCTAAAAGACGGGTCATCCTCTCAGAATGTTTCATTCGCACATCCTTTGTAGGTATTAGAGCGTTATATGCCTCTGTAGAGTCGCCTACTGTACGATTTGCACCTAAAGTATATATTCTACTTATCTTATTAATAAACTTTCGTGTGAAGTTTGTAACAGAGGGGGGTATTTCAGAGAAAGCATCACCAGAAAAGTATGATTTTATATACGATTCAGTGGCAGTCCCAGAGTAATAGTCCAGAAACTTTCTTATTTCCTCTCTTTTAACCTGTGAGTTCATAAGTTTTGTCTCTGTCAGTTTATCTCTAATCAATTGTTCAATCATCTTTGAATCCTTTTCATCTCTTTATTTTTCATGGGAAATCTATTTGTTATTAGGTATCTAAACGCATCACATCCGTGATCGTGATAACCGTCTTTTATTGGTTCTTCTTTAATGGGCTTCCCATCCTCTGTCTCTGGGTAGCGGTACTCTTCAAAATCTTGTATTACATCGGTGCATTTCTTATCTACATGAACTCTCCGTGTCCCATCTGCACTGGAAAAGAATCCCCTTGCGTATGATACACTCGAAGTGATATTGCGACTCAATCTATCTCGCATACATAATATTCTCACCCCACTTCGTCTGAATATTTCCATATCACCAGCACCACTTTGACCTTGGACAGAGCTACCAGCAGGGTCTCCATAGTACGAAGTGATTGGGTATCCTTTAATCTTAATCATCTTGATTAAATCTTCTGTTTTAATATTTTCTTTATGTAGGATAGAGTCGAACACCCTGATATGTTCAATATCCCCAATCCATTCTGTTTGAGCAAAGATGACTGCTGGCATTCGATACCCAAAATCAATGGAACAATAGGTAGGTAAGTTGGGATCGTAGGGGAAGTCACCAGAATCTAATTCCCTATCGAAATCCCAGACTTTGCCTTGGAATACTGAAAATTCAGCACCAAATTCCTGTCCAAAAAGTTCTTTTGACATATTTCTTTTACGCTCAAGTATAGCAGGGTCTTCCAATCCGAGGGGGAACTCATGTTGATTTACCCATGATGGGGCAGTGTGGCTTTCCCATTCTTCGTCGCTCTCTCCAAGTTTGTATAGATCATAAATCCAATTTCTTCCTTCAGGTGTTGTTATGAAGATTACTCTTCCTTTCCTACCCGCAACAGTTGGGGATAGATACATATCCCAAATTTTCTTATTCATCTTAGCTACTTCGTCAATGACGAGTAAATCCAAACCTTCTCCAACAAGAGAATCTGGATTATCGGCAGACATTCCCTCTACGGTAGTCCCCCATTTGAATTTAATGTACATATCTTTCTCAGATGAACGTACAATATCTTCGCTATGACCAATAACCATTCTCTGCCAGATTTCCCTAAATATCAATCTCGCCTTCTTGTAGGACATACCGACAACCCAAATTCTCTTATTCGGCTGAGATGCCATGTAAGTAGCTTCCATAGCACTCGCCCAAGTCTTACCAAATCTTCTCCCACACACCATAACATGGAATCTTGCATCGGGTTTTGATGGGTAATGTAGGGATAACTGCCCATCATGCGGGGTGTATCCAAGATATTCAAACCACTTTATTTTAAAGTCGTAATTTTTTTCTTGCATTAGAGTTAAGATTAAGGTACATTATAGTATCTATTTAATGCAAGACTTTACTTGCTAAACTAAACAACTCACTAAAGAGGTCAAAATGTCAGAAGAAAAAGTAGTAGAATCAGTCGATACAGACGTAAAAATGGAAGAAGGGACAAAACCCGAAGAAAATGGTATACCTCGTTCAAGGTTAAATGAAGTCATTGATGAGCGTAATGTTCTACGTGATCAGATAAAGACCTATGAACTTAAAGAGGAAGGTGCTAAGAAGGCAGAACTCGCAGAGCAGGAGAAATGGCAAGAATTAAATGCCGAGCTTCAAAAAGAAGTTGACTCCTACAGACCTTTCAAAGATAAATATGATGCTTTGGATGGTCAGATACGAGGAGAAGCCTTGGGTAGACTTCCTGAATCTAAACAAGAAAAATTTAAGAATCTGAGTACGACTGACTTGCTAAACGTAGTTGACGAATTATCTGTAAAACCAAACCCACCTGACGGTGCTGGTACGGTTGATACCAAAATATCGAAAGATATTTGGAAAAATATGGATATGAAGGAAAAGCGTAGTAATTGGTCTGCAATATTAGATTCTTATAAAAGATAGGAGTCATTAAATGGCTAACGTAACCGTAACCACTGGAGCAAATTTTATCCCCGAAATGTGGTCTAACGCAATTTTAGATTACGCTGAAGCAAAATTCAGCCTAAGAAATCGTGTATCAGACTTTTCGAGTATGCTTGCTGGAGGTGGAGACATTTTACATATCCCAAAAGTAACAGAAGAAACTGCCGCCGCTAAATCAGCAGATACAGCAGTGACTTATTCTGCTAACACAGACGGCAAAATCGACCTTACTGTAGACCAACACCACTACGAAGCTAAACGCATCGAAGACATCGTGAAAGTCCAAGAAAGTGCCGATTTATTTTCAATGTATGCCCGTTCAATGGGTTATGCTATTGCAAAGAAAGTTGAAAACTACATTGCAGTAGATACAATACAATCCGCAACTGGTAACGATACCGCACTTGGGACAGATAACCAACTAACTTCTGCTTTATTGCGAAGTGGCTTGGTAAAGCTGATGAGTGCTAATTTCGATTACTCTGATGGCGATACTTTCCTTTATGCTTCACCTGAAGTATATTCCTACTTACTCGGTCTTGATGAGTTTGTTCACTTCGATAAACGTGGTGACGAAGCTGGTCAGGTTTCTGGAAAAGTAGGTGCTGTATATGGAATGCCAGTCCATGTCAGTGTAGATTGGGACGATGATGGTGGAACTGGTGATGAAACAGCTTCGATTTTTAATCGTGAATCTGTTTATTTCGCAATGCAAATTGCCCCACGGGTTCAAAGTTCTTATGATATTGATTACTTGGCAACTTCCGTAGTTGCTGACGTACTTTTCGGGACTGCTTTGTCCAAAAGTGCAAGTTCAGCTTCATTGGGAATTGTTAATTTCACTAATCCGTAGTAGATAGTTAATAGGGCGGTTGGGGAACTGACCGCCCATTACTTGGAGATAAAATGATATATTTTACAGATAAAGATGGGAACGTGATAGGAAAAGTCGCCCCAACACCAGAACAAAAGAAGAAATATTTAAAGGATGGTTATAAAGAGTGTGATGAGGATGGCAAAGTTAAGAAAGCCAAGAAGGCTAAAAAGAAGTGAAAAGATTTGATTACTGGTGTGATTTCTGTAATCATAAATTCGAGGAAATTATTACCTCAGATATGATTGCCAGATGCCCAAAGTGCAAAGACGAAAGGGTTAAAAGATTAATTTCTGCACCAACAATCATAAATACAATATCGGATTCAAAATTAAGGGAAAGTTTGTCCGACGATTTTTATTAAAAATTAGAACGAGGTAGCTATGAGAAAGCCCTGCTCGGTAAGCTACTGGGAGTAACAAGATGGCTAAAAGAGAAAATTCACATTCAGTAGTAGAAGCTCTGAATACAGAAACGTCGGCACAGTACGACAACCAATCAGCATTAACAGTTTCAACAACAACAGTAACAACATTAGTCGGTAAAGACTATTCTCATGTATACCTACAGCCCGATAATGATATATATTTTACATGGGCTACATCTGATTCAGATGCCATAAACACATCAAATAATCACTTTATACTCGGTGGGTCAGATATTTATATTTTAAGAATCCCCCAAGGAATAGGTGCCACAGTGTACCTTCAGTTACAACGAAAAGGCGGGACAGATTCAACCGTCAGAATGACGTTGGCATAAGATGTTATCGGGAGGTTTGATTGAAAAGGTCGGCACGGTTGAGGCTGGCGGTACAATAACAGGTGATTTAGTAATAGAAGGGGATTTGACTGTTGAGGGTTCCTCAACTTATACATACGATGAATTAGTACAAGGCGGGCTTGTAATAGACACTACAGACACCGAAGCTCTCCTAATAAGGAAATCAAGTGACGGTGGTGATGTATTCACGATTGATACGTCTGGTGAGACTGTACGGATAAATTCACATGATGGGTCATCCAAAGGTCTAAAACTTGGTGCTACACTTGTAACATCCACAGCAAGTGAATTAAATATACTCGATGGGGCAACTTTATCGACAGCTGAATTAAATTATGTCGATGGAGTGACTTCTGCCATACAGACACAAATGGATTTAAAATCACCGTTAGCGAGTCCAACATTTACAGGTACTATCACTGTTGGCAGTGCATCATTGAGTGAAGCTGAATTAGAAATATTGGATGGTGCTACTTTATCGACTTCTGATCTGAATATTTTAGATGGGGTCACAGCAACAACAGCAGAATTAAATTATCTTGACGTCACAACTCTGGGTACTGCAGAAGCATCTAAAGCTGTTACTGCGGGTGCTTTAGGGGCTATTAACTTCAACAGTGGCAACTTAACCAATGTTGATATTGACAGTGGTACGATTGATGGTACAAATATTACAGTTGGCAGTGGGAAAACATTAGATGTTTCTGGGGGAACTTTTACTCTCGCAAGTGACCAAATCAGTGGTGATAAGATTAACGGGGGGACTATATCCGCATTTGCCTCTACTGGTATTGATGATAACGCATCATCAAATGCTTTAACTATAGATTCATCTCAAAATTTAGCATTAACATCTGGAACTCTTACAGTTTACAGTGAAGTAAATACTGGTGCTGGTAATAGAGATATTCATCTTAATCCACATGGTACAGGTGAAGTATCTGTTACCGCTACATTAGATGCTACTGCTATAAAAATAGCCAGTGGTACTGCAATGACTGCCATCAAAGATGAAGATAATATGCTATCTGACAGTGCAACTTCATTAGCTACACAACAATCAATTAAAGCATACGTAGATGCAGTAACAACCTCTTTAAATGCTCAAGACTTAGATTTCCAAGGAGATTCTGGCGGTGCATTAAATATAGATTTAGATACAGAAGTTTTAGATATTGCTGGTGATGGTGCTGGTATTACTACAGCGGGAAGTTTGAATCAAATAACTATTAGCGGAGACCATGATTCATTAACCAATTTCGTAGCTAACGAACACATTGACCATTCAGCGGTAAGTATATCGGCTGGAGGTATCCTATCTGGAGGTGGCACTATAGCTGCTAATAGAACGATTACCCTTGCAAGTTCAGACGTTGTTCACGATAGCACAACTGGTTTTGTAGCTAACGAGCATATAGACCATAGTAGTGTAACATTAACCGCTGGAGATGGATTAAGTGGTGGTGGTGACCTAACATCATCGAGAAGTTTTGCAGTTGATCTAAACGAGTTGACTACTGAAACAACTATCGCTGATGCTGACTTTATAGCTATGGTGGATGCTACAGATAGTGGTTCTGGAAAAATAACTTTTGAGAATTTAGAAGATGCTATATTTAGTTCAGTAAGCGGAGATGTATTGATTACTGAAGCAGGAGTAGCCAGTATTCAAGCTAATTCAGTAGCCCTTGCAACAGATACTACTGGGAATTATGTATCAACTGCAGTAGCTGGAGATGGTATTGATGTTAGTGGGGCAACTGGTGATGTGACGATTAGTGTTGAAGTTGCATCAACAACAAACTCTGGTATGGTTGAATTAGCAACAACTGCCGAAACAAATACAGGAACCGATACTGGACGAGTAGTCACGCCAGCTGGATTAACAGCGTGGACTGGTGATACAGCAATAGTAACCGTAGGAACAATAGGAACTGGTACATGGGAAGCAACAGATGTGGCTGTACTACATGGTGGGACAGGAGCAAGTGATGCTTCTACAGCAAGAACTAA
>ENA-OREN01005806-OREN01005806.1-marine-metagenome-genome-assembly--contig:-NODE-5806-length-10098-cov-3.484882_pt1 | contig 10098 bp, 20 predicted proteins | sample MGYA00248624_ERZ508555 | MGnify/ENA primary metagenome ERZ508555 (study PRJEB26222, sample SAMN06267773) | marine metagenome | isolation source: Saanich Inlet, British Columbia, Canada | place...
TAAATCTAATTATTACTTTTAACAAGTATGAAAATAGTAATTTATGAAACGTAGTATAACAAATCAAAAACCAATTGAAAGAAAGTCAATGCTGCACTATACATCCCCCCCTACGTCATGAATTTTCTAATCTGTTTTAATACAATGTTTCTCAATTTTTGCTAATGGTAGATTTTACAAAAGGAGAGAAATTCTTCAAGAAAAACGCAGCAGCAGGAGCAGAGAAACTTGTTGAGAAATACAATGATGCTATTGCTGACGGTTTGACCAGACTTAAAGACCCTGCAACTATTGATGCATGGCAAACAAATGTCAGTTCGGATAAAACCAAGCAAAAAATGCAGAGTGGAGTTAACAAACTTACACCTGAAAGAATGAAAGAAGCAATGAAAGACAAAGGCAAAGCTGCTTTTACTAGAACAATGGGTCTAGATTCAACAGCTAAACGTTGGAGAGCAGGAATTGAACCTTATGGTTCTGTAATTGATTCAATCAAAGCAGACAAAAAACCAATCACTTCTGACCAAGATAGAATTGATAACATGACTATGAACATGGAAAGAATGATGAAGAAGAAAGCAGAATTAGACGGAAGTGGCTAAAGAAATGTCAAAGTCTGAAACTGTAAAATGTCTTGAATGTCAACAAGACGTAAAACTTTCTAACGGTAAAAATCATGCCGTGACACATTGGGGAGAAAACCTCAAGAAAGTCAGTGAGCAAAACACCGATGCAAAAAAGAGAATTGATGTTCTCTTAGGAGTTGCATAACAATGTCTTTTACGTTGTTAGCATTCTTCGAATCGTTAATCAATGAAACACTTGATAACGTTGCAGGACTTGCAGACACAAAATATCAAATCAATGGTGACGACATCAGAATTCCAAAAGACTACAATAAACTAATTGCAGCTTATGCAGTTGGTGCAACAATGACACGTGCTAGATTGTCAAGTCCTAGTCTTTTGAAGAAAGCACCTCTAGAACTTGGTGCACTTGATGCAGCAGCAGAACCAACTAGCAGACCGCCATTAATCAAGATGGTTGACAATCCATTCCAACTTGATTCAGGTGAAGCATTGAACGCATTCACTACAAACAGTGTTACAACAGCACTAGACCAAACAATTGCAGTTTGGTTAGCAAAACAAAAAATAGTCCCAGTAAAAGACAGCAATGTCTTCTCAATACTTGCAAGTAGTGCAACGACACTAACAGCAGATGCATGGAGCAATTGTTCTTTGACATTGGGAAGCGACTTAGAAGTTGGAACCTATGAAATAGTGGGTGCTAAACTTTGGGGAGCAACTGCAATTCTCGGAAGATTCATTTTCGCAACTGACGAAAATAGACCGGGAATGATTGCACATGATGCAATTACAGACATCGATGAAGAAATTTTCAGACATGGAAATCTCGGTGTTTGGGGTGAGTTTGAACATGACACACCACCAAAATTAGAAGTGTATGCAGCAGCAGCAGACACAGCACAAAATCTAATCTTGGACATTAGGAAAAAAGGAGCATAGGAAATGAGTTCTAACGAACTTTCTCCTCTTCTTTCTTTTCTTGACATAAAGTCAACATCAGAAGAAACAATTTTTGTAGCAGACGGAAGCATACAGCAGTTAGTTAAATCAAATCCTAACAGACTTGCATTAATTGTAAGTAACGATTCAGCAGAAGACATACACCTATCAACTAAAAACAATGTTACAACTTCTAGAGGAATCAGATTAACAAAATCTGGCGGTTATTCTGAATGGAGACAAGACCAATTCTTTTCACTACCAACAAAAGAATGGTTCATTATTTCAGATGCAGCTGTAACCATTACAGTGATAGAAATATTGAGGGTTGTTTAACGATGCCAGTTTCAAATCCTGGTGTCGGTTCTTCCGTCACTACAGCAGAAATTGAAGACGGACAAATCACAACAGACAAGCTTGCAGCAGGTGCAGTAACTAAAGAAAAAACAACTGGAATTCAACCAGATCCAAAACAATTAGTAATGACATTAGAAACAGATGAAACAAATTATACTAATCCAACAAACGCCATTGCATCAAGTTCCAAAGGTTCAGGTTCACCAATAGAAACATCAGACGGGGGCACAGCAAATCCTTTAGGGTTTGGAACTGGCACGTCATGGTCTCACAGATTAACAGGTGTTTCAACAGCAAAACCAATAACATCAGTATCACTTAATTTTTCAGTTAATAACGTAGGTAAAATAAAGATTGCAATTTATGATGACAACGGAGCTGGTGCACCAGATAACAGACTAGGTGTTGAAGAATTCACAATTCAAGCAGGAACGGGTGAACAAGCATTCCAATTCACTACACCAATAACACCAACAGCAGAAATGTTTATTGTTGTAGCATTTGAAACATCAGGAAAAACAACATTAGGTGATTTAGTAGGTTCAGAAAGACATTCAGTAGCTTATGCAAGTGCACATCCAGACCCTTTCGTCACTTCATCTACTTCAGGCAATGGATTTTGGATAAAGATGATTCAAGATACTGTTCAATCACCGGGTAATTCAATAGATGATGATGAAGGCACTTATTGGGAATCTGATTCAGAAATCGGTGCATCAATTTATGCAGACATGAATGCAGTTGGAAATTATGGTAATTTAGTAATTTATCCACATGCAAATTCAAGTCTTACAGAATTCATAATTGAAAGTTCAACGGATGCTGTAACATGGGAAAAATTAAGAACTGTTCTTTGGTCTGCAATTACAGAAGCTGGTTACAATTACATTACAATTCCAGTTAGAGCAGCAAGATATTTCAGAATAAAATCTAATGATGCCGGAGCAGCAACTTTAGCAATTGCAGTAATGAAACTAAAAGGCATGACAGATAGTGAATTACTTGTTGACCACACACATAAAGAAATTCTTAATACAGATACATCATTAACTTTGGGAGTAGCATAATGTCAATGAAAACAGATGATGAAAGACTAAAAGAAATTGATGCATTGCAGAAACAAGTTGTATTGCAGCAGCAGCAACTAGACACATTGCATCAAGCATTGAAAAGCAAACAAGACCAAGTGATTGAATGGAAAAATTCAACAGTTACTAAATTTGAAAATGCAACAGCAAAGTTAACAGAATTAGAAAATAGAATCAAAGTTTTGGAAACTAAATAAAATGGATTACATCAATATGACTTATGAAGAAAGAGTAATTGAATTAAGAAAATATCCAGCAGGTGCAAATTTAACAGATGAACAATTAGAACATTTAAGAAAAGTAGATTCTCAAGCAGTAGACTATGACAGAACTATGAATCATTATTCAAGATTTTTGCATGACGGAGACTATGAAGAATTTTTCCCAGTGCCACAGATGAAAAAAGATTCAATAGAATATTTGAAAATGCAAATTAGAATGCAAGAAGAAAAATGCCGTTATCTTTGGTTAGAATGCAGATTCTTAAAGTTCTGGTCTTTAGAATGGCTGCAAAACAAATCAGATTATCAAGCAGCACATTCATTTCTTAGATTAATGAAAGGAGAATTGGAAAAGAGGACAACAGGAAAATATACGATGCAGGAACCTAATAGATTATGAGTTTTGTAATTACACCAGAAATTGCAATTACAGTTGCAGGAATTTTACAGGCTCCAACATGGACTATATTGATTTGGATGCTAAAGATTCAAAGAAAATCATGCCTCACATTGCAAGACCTAGTGACAAAAGACGGGATTTATCATAGACAATCAATCAAATAAGATAAATAGAATCATTAATTTTTAGAATCAATGACATTGAATTCAACTCACGTTGCAATTCTTGCAATTGCTGCAATTTCTTGTGTAGCAATGGTTACTGAAACAGACCTTGAGAAAGTGGTTCCAATTATCACTCCTCTAGGATTGTATGCAGGAGTTAGAGAATACAAACGTGTAAAGACAAACGATACGGATGAAACAACATGGTCTTCAGAACTCACAACATTAGACGAAGTGGAAATAAATTAGTCGCTGATGAAGATAGCAACATTGCTATCTCAAATACGCGGTCTAAATTTATTCATTGGGTTTTGTATCAAGATGGACTTCCAAAATTAATTGGGCATGGTTCAGATGGAACAGCATCTAAACTATTGAGTTTCAAAGGTCGAGACTTGAAAGGTTCCTACACTCTGAAAGTTAGAGCATATACTAGCAGAGGCATGGAAATAAAACTAGACACACTTTTAGATATAGTGTAAATCGCAATATCTAAATACTTTTTATTTTTCTATATAGATTATGGATAACCTAACAGTATTGGAAACTAGATTCAATAGAATTCTAGCCAATAAGACAAATGCAGAAGAACAGATGATTTTGATTGAAATGAGGGAAAAAGACGGTGACGATGTAACAGAAGCTAAAGATAAAATTCAAGGAGTTTTAGACAGAGCAGAAACGTCACTAAAAAACACAATGGAAGCAGTTGAACAACTAAAAGCAAAAAGAGAAGAAGCAGCAACAGAGGAATAAACTGTCAACTGTCATAGACCAGATTGCATTAGCAAAGCAATCTATTTCCAATTTACAGAATTTAAGAGTGCAGGCAGACTTGGGTCTAAGGGCTGCACTAGTCCAAGTGGAACAAAATAGAACTGATGGCAGAAGTTTCTCCCCTGAAATAATGACAGCCAGAAGAAACGCATCTAAAGCAGCAGCAAATGCAGCAAATAATTTTAGAAATCAGATAGTTAATTTTGATAAGAACATTGCAGATTTACAGAAATTCATTGGTTTAGAGTCAGAATTAAGAAGGGCTCAAGATGTCAACGAAGGATTAACAGCAGCAAGAGATTTAGATATTTTAGACACATTTGAGAAAAACCAATTATCAGCAGCATCTAGAAGAATTTTGGCAGAATTTGAAGCAGCGAAAAAGGTTAGAGTTGATGGCAATGATGCACAAAAACTTGCAGACCAACTTGCAGCAGAGCAAAGAAAAGCAGAAGATGTACTATTTGCAATTCTAAATCCTGCAATTGCTGAAAGAAACAGACGTGAACAAGAAGCAAGAGATATTGCAGCAAATGTTGATGCACTAACATCAAGAGAAGAAGAAGAATCCAACAGATTAAGAGAATTGGATGAAAAGAGATTAAGAGAATTAGCAGATAGATTTGATAATTTACCACTTGATGAATTCATCGATAAAATCAATGCAGAACGTACAGAACTAAGAATTCAAGCAGCAAGAGATGCAACAGCAGCAGTTGATGCAGCAATTGCAGAAAATGAAGTTAACATTAATGATGAAAATAAGAAAATTAAAGACACATTAGACGAATTCACAAGTTCTATTTTTGGAACACCAACTTTTGATGAACAACGTTCCAGAGAATTAGACGAGGAAAAAATAACAAATGGATTTGCAAAGGCTCAAGATATTCAAATTGATGATTTGATTGAAGCTCATGAGATGCAGAAACAAGCAGCAGCAGAAATTGCAGCACTTGAAGGAATTGTGGTGAAATAGAATGGTTGTAGGTTTTGCTTTTGGTGCAATTACAGGTATTGCAGAAAGTTTAGTTAGAACTGCTGCTGCTCCTGCGTTGGATTTGGCTCAACAAGAAGTTTCTAAATTACTACCAACAAAGAAAACAGATGTTAATTCATTAATTGAGAATTTTAGACGAGGTGAGATAACAGAAGAAGTATTTTATGAAAGAATGTCAAGATACGCATTCAATAAAGAAGAATCAGACAGAACTTTGTTTGCTGCAAAGTTTTTTCCCGGAGCAGCAGACTTAACTAGATTTGTAGTAAAAGAAGCATTTTCACCTGAAATTGTTGCAGACCTGACAAAAGGTGAGCCAGTTCCAGAACAATTCATTACGGAAATGATTAAGCTAGGTGCAACAAAAGAAATTGCAGAGTGGTTTTGGACTGCACACTATGACCCATTAGGAAGAAGGGATTTCGAGGAAATGTTCCAGAGATTGCACCCCGATTTGCTGAAATTCAGAGAAGAAGACATGGCAGAATTGGGTTTGAAAGCAGAAAATGTCGGAGTTGACCAAGAATTCATGAAAAGGATGTATAGGATTTTAGATGTTTATCCGGGTTTGCGTGATAGATTGTTGCTAATTCAATATTCAAAGATCCCTAGAATCGATATTAGAAGATTTGAAGATTTTGATATTTTGGATGATGATGAATTAGAATTTAGAAATAGAGAAGATGGCAGAAGTCCAAGCGATGCTCGAAAGATGGTTCTATTTACAAAATTATCTAATAGGATGAAAGACTTGAGAGTTGAATTACGAGATAGAGCAATTAGTTTTGAAGATGCAGTTGCAGAACTTGTTGCAATTGGTGCAAAACCAGATGCAGCAGAACGATTAATCAACAGAGTAAAACCAAGTCTTAAGAAATTACGTAGTCAGAAATTAATTAACAAAGCAATAGATGATATTTTGAAATCTGTTGTCAATGAAAATATTTCAATTGAAGCTGCTAAAGTTGGTTTGATGAATTTAGGATTAGATGAAGCAGAAGCAGATGCAGAAATTGGAATGGCTCACATTTTAACTCAAGGTGATTTTTACGGAGATGACCAATTAGATGCAGTTGTCAATGATATTAGACGTGCAGAAGATTTACCAACTAAACCAATTTTAGATTCAGGTAAATTGATAGAAGGTTACAATTACACTTTGGAATTAAAAGATGCAGAAGGCACAATTGTAAAACGTTTCTTGAGAACATTGCATCAAGAAGAAGAAATGATTTTAGATGTTGAAAGTGGATTCAATGCAGTAGTAATTGCAAGAAGACAAAAGTTTGTCAAGGTGCTAGAATCATGATGGCAGAAGTTACAAGATTAGACCAATTCTTTGAATACATTGCAGCAGCAGCAAAAACTAGAAGCAATATCAAAACAATGTACATGTTGAAAGCAAGAATGCTAATGAAGCAATTTACAAAAGAAGAACTTGCAGCAATTCCTGAAATGACGGATGGATTAGATGGATATGAAATGTCTGTATTTTGGGGGATTGGAATTAGAAATCCTGCTAAAGATGCAACAACAATTAGAGTTGCAGAGAGACAGATTGAAGCAGCAGCTAAGGAGATGCAGGAGTAAATGACAATTGCATCTAACAAGATTATGAGGCATCGACCTTACAACAATCACATTAAATCTAATAAAATATTGGTAGAGACGAATCAAGAGACGATGGATTCGTATAAGTAACGCCGATGCTATTCCAGGAACCAGGAAAACACCAGGGAAAATAATGTTTCTAAACTCGGGTTTAGCAATAGAGAAAAATATTATAGATTATTCCAAATTAAGTGTAAGATGTGAACCGTTGCACTTAGTACGAAATCAGGTGACGAAAAAGATTTGTCAAGACACCCCCCCTAAATGACTTCAATTGTACTCTAAAACGCTGTTATAATGTAAAAAATAGGAAGAAAAAGAGAAAATTAATTCTCTTTGAGATAATCTTCTTCTAAGATTGCTGCTGCTGCAAGCAATGCACCAGATGCAGCAGAATGAGAAATTTGTTTGAAGCTATCTTTCTGGACTTCATAGAATTTTGCCATTTCATCATTCCACTCTGCCATAGATTGAAGTCTGTTGAAATATTCAACTAGCTTGGTTGTTTCATCTTTTGCCATTTTGAGATGCTCCATAATCTTTGCCACATTGACAGCATTTTTTGTAAGAAAGAATGCAAGCTTTGCAGCATTCATCACGTTCTTCTAAATAATCATTGATGCAAGGCATTATTTTTTAGATTCCTTTTTCTTCTTGATGTTGAATTTCTTATCCATTGCATCGTTGTATTTTTTAGAAGTCTTCAATGGTTTTTTCTTCTGCTTCTTTGGTTTCTCAATGTCTGGAATTTCTGCAATTGCATCAATTGGAATAATTGGTTTTGTTGTAACAATTGCTTTTTTGATTGCATCATTCATTTCTATTGCGGCTTTGATTTTTCCAGTGTCTTCTAAGAACTGAACCAACATCAAAGAAGTATATTCTTCCAAGTAGGTTCTGAAACTTTCTACACTTCCATTGATGTACTCTAGAGAGTTTTTTCTATGTTGTTCTATAGTTCTGTTTCTAGAAAGTTTGTTTTTCAAATGTGCAGGAGTTGTTAATTCCATAGTTGCAATTTTGAATTCTTGAAGTTTTGGTGAGAATCTTGCATGATGGTCTTGATATGCAGCACGCATCAGACCTTCTGTAGATTCTGGATTCACTTGTTTGGTGAATTTGTAGTTCTTCATGATGCGTGTTCCTCATGATAATGATTGAAGATTTCTTTTGCATCAAACTTTGCATCGCAGATTTTACATTTTACTTGAATTGATGCAAGTATTGAATATCTACTTACAAGATACATGAATCTTTGCCATTTTGACGCTGTGTAAATTTCAGCAGACATCTATTTTTTCTCCGACTTGCAATGATGGCAAGTGCACATTACAGAATGTTTTCCACAATTGCGACATGCAATGAAAGGAAATTCTGTAACATATACATGAATTTCATTTGCTTCTTTATCAGAGAAACAGATCCAATTTTCCAATTCGTTTCTTCTCTCATTCATTTCATCAATTCGGGTTTGTAGTTTCTTAGTGCCTTCTCGAAGGTTTTTCAATTGTACGCTATATGTTGAACGTTTCATTGCTTCTTTCCTTTTGCTGTATGGGTTTTGATGTGGATTTTCCACAACTTTTCTGTCAGTTCTGACATCGTTAACTTTGCTTTCTTACAAAAAACGGCAAAGTCGTCTTTAACTGTCTCCTCTATTTTTAGAGTAGTTTGGATTTTTGTCATACTGGGAAGTATGTATGTATGTATTATAAGGTTTAACTCAAAAACTATTCCCTACATACATAATTTCCTTAGAATTCTTTGACTGAAAAAGAGAGGACAACGCAATATCCACTATAGAAGAATTCTCCGAGTGCAGCGAGGATAATTTCTTCTGTACCTCTGGTTGTTGCTCTTTTTCTGTTGCTTGGATGGCAGATTGCTGCAATTCGTTTCATTTGAAACCCACAAGCCTGAATTAGATTGCTTAAACTAAGCTGCAACTATTGATGAAGAACCAGATAAGATGATGCAGCTAAGTTAGCTTTAGCTGACATTTAGCTTAAACTGGAAAAGAGCAATGCAAACAGCAAATAATTTGGATAGGTGGAAACCAATTTCGTTTCGTGATCTTTATAATGTTGAATATTGGGAGCTTGAACAGGCAAAGCTAAAAAACAATCGCGATAAACCAGAATTTCAAGGCAAAATTGCTATAGTAACTGGTGCAGCGAGCGGGATCGGTTATGCCTGTGCAGAAAAATTGTTAAATGTTGGCTGTGCCGTAGTTGGATTAGATAAAAACATAAATATAACCAAATTATTTAGTGGATATAGTGATTATAAAGGAATTCTATGTGATTTATATAATACCAGTGACATAAAAAAGGCAGTCTCACGTGGTATTAAAGAATATGGTGGCCTTGATATATTAATCAGCAATGCAGGTATATTTTCATCATCGGCATTACTTGAAAACATTGATGATAAAAAATGGGAAAAAGATATAGGTATTAATCTATCTACTCATCATAAAATTCTTCGAGAGTGTATTCCTTTTTTAAAATCAGGTATTGACCCATCTGTTATATTTATGGGCTCACGAAATGTTGGTGCACCTGGGCAGGGTGCAGGCACTTATACTATTGCAAAATCGGGTCTGACACAAATGGCTCGCCTCGCCGCAATCGAATTGGCAAATTACAATATTCGAGTTAACACAGTGCACCCGGATTGTGTTTACGATACTAATGTGTGGACGAAAAAAATATTAAAAACAAGAGCGAAGCAATATGGGTTGTCTATTCGCGATTACAAGCAAAGGAATTTATTAAAAACCGATGTGTCTTCTTCGGATGTTGCAGAATTAGTGGCTTTTCTTGCTGGTATCAGAAGTAGCAAAACAACGGGAGCTCAAATACCAATTGACGGTGGAAACGATAGAATAATATGAAAACATTGATTCCACTTACACCCACAATAAGGTGGACGAATGGACGGGTTAAATT
>ENA-OREN01005810-OREN01005810.1-marine-metagenome-genome-assembly--contig:-NODE-5810-length-10095-cov-12.047015_pt1 | contig 10095 bp, 5 predicted proteins | sample MGYA00248624_ERZ508555 | MGnify/ENA primary metagenome ERZ508555 (study PRJEB26222, sample SAMN06267773) | marine metagenome | isolation source: Saanich Inlet, British Columbia, Canada | place...
GGAAGTGTAGCATCAGGAATAACTAATGCAGGTAGCGGTGTAGTGATGAGTGCGGCAGAGAGAACAACTCTTGGCACGGCGCTACAATCAGAAACAGATCCAACAGTTCCTGCGAATCTAAAGGATGGCGTGGACTGGATAGATATAAATGTTGCAGGTCTTCCAGCCGGTTTGTCTGATGGTGATGATGTGGGTATTACAGTTGAGACAGATCCTGATTATAATGGAAGTGTGGCATCAACGATAACTAATGCTGGTAGTAATGAAGTGATAACGGGAGCAGAGCGAACCGCTATTGGTACTAACGCAGGAAATATTGCGACGAACACAACAGATATTATAACTAATGCAACAAGCATTGGCAATAACGACTCAGACATAAGTGCACTTCAAGGAGAAGATACAGGACTACAGAGCCAGATTACATTGAACGATACAGACATAATAGCACTGCAGACTGCCGGCTATCTGACAACCTCTCCTTATACTGGAAGTGCGGCATCTACGATAACAGATGCAGGAAGCGGTGTAGTGATAACGGGATTAGAGAGAGCAGCTCTGGGTACAGCACTACAGACAGAAACAGATCCAACAGTAACACTTTCAAAGCTGGAGGGTCTTGTTGTTGACTTCCATACTCTTGGTGGTGTTGATCAGTTTAACGATGCGGATGCCAGTGCATCTAATGAGTTAAATACCGGTTTGTCATTAAGTGGTACAACGTTAAACCTTACAGATGCTGGTGGTTCATTGACTGCTGACCTCAGCAGTTTGGCACTTGGACATTTTTCTGATTCAGGTGAGGCCGGTGGTGCTGACAGGATCCTTGGAAACACGGATGACTTTGGCCTGGGATTGATGACTAACAATGTTGATCGTCTCCATATTCTAAACGCCGGTAATGTCGGTATAGGTACAACTACTCCATTAGCTCCGTTTCATGTTGATACAAGCGCTACCTGGCCTACTCTTCCACTATATATAGACAACAGCATTGAACATAAGACAGGTGCCGGCATAAGTATGAGAAAATCGAGAGGCACCCCACTTTCAAAATTAATTGTAAACAATGATGATTTTTTAGGTGGTATTCAGCTCTATGGGTATGATGGGGCTGCCTATCAATTGGCCGCGAATATCAGGGGAGTTGTGGATGGTGCTCCGGGTTTAGGCAATATGCCCGGAAGACTTATCTTTAACACTAACAATGGTACCGGTATTTTCGAAAGAATGAGGATTGACAATTCAGGTAACGTTGGTATCGGCACGGATAGTCCGGGCTCTAAGCTCACGGTAAAGGGAGATGGTGTTTTCCTTGATGATAATTCAAAATCGCGAGTTGAAATTGCGAGTGATACAGTAATCGATCTCGGTGCCTGGATTGATGTGAAAAATACGTCTGGCACAGAGGTCGCCTATATTGGAATGGAAGATGGAGGTGCAACCGGTTTTGGGACAGGTTTTATGGGTGTAGGAGAAGGCCTCGTCTATCCTATTGGCCATCCTTATGAAGGTGAAGGAATTGATAGAGTTAATATAGGGGGTAATGGAAACATTATTGTCAATAACAGTTCTGGAAATGGCCTTGTTAATGTTTTTGCTAATGATTGGTCAGAGGGTGGGACGCCGGTAGCACCGTATGGTTTTATTGAGCTTCATGACCATAATGGTAACCGTGATTTATCTAATAACTTGCTCCCACCTACAATAACTCTTAATGGAGAGAATGGTGAAATTAATGCAACCAGGTTTGTAGGAGATGGGTCAGGCCTTACGAATGTGGGTGTTAATGATGCTGATATTTCTTTGCTGGGATACGTTAAGGACCAGGTCGGTATAGAATTGTTGGTTGGAACTCATACAGTTGATACCGATACCCAATTGGATGCAGCAGGAGTTACAGCATTAGGATTTGTTTCCGGCCCACATACAACAGATACTGATATTGCTACTATGGGATACATTAAGAGTTATGCGGAGTCAGATCCTCTCTATATTGCAAGTCCGGTTGCAGGAATAGATCAGGCAACGATAGATGAATGGAATGCTCATACAATGGATATAACAGACAACACAGCAGCTATTGATTTGAATGCAGTAGATATTGGTTTTAATTCAGACGCTATTGCTGCAGATGGGGATACAGATGACTTAAATGAGTTAAATACCGTTTTGTCATTAAACGGTGATATCTTGGAACTCACAGATGCTGGTGGTTTATTGACTGCTAACCTCAGTGGTTTGTCGCATGGAGATTTTTCTAATCTGGGTGAGGCCGGTGGTGCAGATAGGGTCCTTGGAAACACGGATGGCTTTGGTCTGGGATTGATGACTGACAATGTTGATCGTCTCCATATTCTAAACGACGGCAAAGTCGGCATCGGAACTACGACTCCCGGGGCTAAGCTGGACGTAAATGGTACCGTTCGAATGTTTGGTACAGGCGATTCAAGCTTTGAGATGAAGAACGGTAATGCAAACGGTCAATGGAGCTTTACCAACTTGTTTGGTAATGATCATTTACGTATCTGGGCCGGTGCCGGTGGTGGAATTAACGTGATGGACTTAACTCCTGACGGTAACGTCGGTATCGGAACTACGAGTCCGACAGACAAACTGACTGTAGCCGGTAATATTGTTCCATCAGTAACTGATACCCATACACTTGGAACATCTGGTAACGTTTGGAAGGACGTTTATGTAGGAGATAACAGCTTGCATATTGGAAATGCAACACTGTCTAATGTTGGCGGAATATTAAAGTGGAATAGTTTACCGCTAGGTATATGGAGTCAAAATGGAACTTCGGCTTACTACAACGACGGCAAGGTCGGCATAGGAACAACAACACCTGCAACAGAGCTGGATGTCAGCGGCACGATTACGTCAACCGGTTTGACCGTGCCGGGTGGCAGCATAATAACTGATGCAATTGCCACTAACACATTCCTTGGAAATAGTGCGGGTAGTTCTATTACTACTGGTGACAGTAATACTGCTATAGGTAGTCAAGCACTAATAGGCAATACCACAGGTGTTGGAAACGTTGCTGTTGGAAGTTTGGCATTAAGCGATAATGTCGGCGGTTATTACAATACTGCTATTGGAACAGGCGCACTTGACGCGAATACTGGAGGTAACAATAATACTGCTACTGGAAAGGATGCTTTAAAACTGAATACTACCGGTAGTTGGAACACCGCTAATGGATTTTATGCTCTACTTAGAAACACGACCGGTAAATATAATAATGCTTTTGGCGCTAGCTCTCTTTTGTATAACACTGAAGGTGATAGTAATAGTGCTTTTGGAAATAATGCATTATATAGTAATACAATCGGCAATAATAATGTTGCTCTTGGGGGTTCGGCGTTAACTAAGAACACAACAGGTAGTGCTAATACTGCCAATGGATTCTCTGCGCTTGGTTCACACCAAACGGGTCACAGTAATACCGCTATTGGTACTTCAGCGCTTTCTGACGGCACTGTGGGCGATATGAATACTGCCATTGGTCGTGATTCAGGTCGTACTGCAATAGGTTCAGGTAACGTATTTCTTGGATATGAGGCAGGATACAATGAACAAGGTGATGATAAATTATACATCGGTAACAGTAGAAACAATACCCTGATCTACGGTGAATTTGATAATGGCAACGTCGGTATCGGGACGACGAGTCCAAATAGTAGACTGGATGTCAGCGGGGATATCCGCATCCACGAAAACGATTTTTTTCTGCGTGGCGGAACAGACCCCAACCACGGTCTGGGCTGGTACGGTGATCTAAAGACCTTTGATGGTAACAACGTTGATGGCCCGGTTCTATATGGCTTTACTGGCGGTGCGCTGGGCACTAACAATAATGGCACCCAGAAGCAGGTGCTGAGCTGGAAGAGCGATGGTAACGTCGGCATTGGAGACCCGAATCCATCAGAGAAACTGACGGTAGCTGGAACAATAGAATCTACCTCAGGGGGTGTAAAATTCCCGGATGGAACCACTCAGACCACGGCGGCCGTGACCGGAAGTCAAATGTTGTTTTTTAGAGAGACCTTCGTCGAACCTAGTAGTCCAGTTGCATATGTTGGCCTAAATGGACCACAAAACTCATCAGAATCTGTTGTTCAGTTAGTACTTCCCAAAGGCGGAACAGCTGCCGGTCTTAGAATTAGAGTTCGAGTTAACAATTCTAATTCTGGACTTGTATGGGTGTATGTGAGAAAAAACGGGGCAATTACTCAGCTTGGTGCAGGTATCCCTGCACTCGCTACGGGTGTTTTTGATATTGGTGGTGGCGCTCCTTTTCAAACCGGTGATTTAATCTCTCTTCAAATAGACGCATCAGGAGCAACCCTTACTGGTGCTTTTACATGCCAAGCCAGTATGGTGTACTACTAGCACAGCGAACACTTATTAAGTAAAAGAGATGATTATTCAATGCAAGGTTAGATCCTAAAGGATTAATACCTTAGTTTCTTAATAAAAATATTTTCCCAAATTTGGCAAAAAACAGATAATTATGAAAGGAAGGGAAGAATGAGAAGTTGCCTAAGGCGTCTGTTGTCACTGAGTATTGTTCTGGTATTTGCAGCACTGTTTTGCAGTGTAGGTATCTGTGGACGAGTATATGCAGCAAAGCCTGACGGTAGTACAACCTCAGGGTCAGGATATGACAATTATAGCAGCAGTACAACCGACACCGAGAAAGCGGGTTCCGGGAAGCCGTGGAAGTCATTTGGTAATGATGACATTGATGAGACCCAGCATTTTCTGGGTACCACTGATGATAATGATATTGTCATAAAGACAAACAATACTGAAAAAGCGCGTGTTACGTCAGAAGGTAATGTTGGTATCGGAACAGATGCGCCTACCGGTACCCTTCATGTGGAAGGTGGAATTGCGGAAGGGGCAGTTGACGGAACTGATATAACTATCAAGGCCCAGGACGGAGGGCCTGATGGTGGTGCCGGAGGCGACATAGTGCTGAAGCCTGGTACCGGTAGTGGTTTCGTAACAGATGACGATGGCAATCCTGTTCAAGCAACAGATGAAGATGGCAGCCCTCTGTTCGAAGACGACGGAAATGGTAATCTCGTTCCTGTCTTTATTCCTAATAGTGGTAATGTAATAATTGACGGAAATTTAGCCCCGTCCTCAGGTCATTCTATTACACTGGGCACACCTGAACTGCGTTACTCTGGTATCTATCTTGCTTCATGGTTTAAGTATGATACTGATGGCCTCTACTTTTACTATACTGCAGATGAAAGGACTCCTGTAGATTACTTTCATGCCAGGTTTACTGTTGATGCTACTCCTTATGTTGGTAATGATGGCTGGACTTATTTCAATGTTGACCCTGAACGTTCCGGCAATTTTATAATCTCACCTGATGCGTTATTTGAATCGCCATTGGGTACAGAAAAACTACAGGTAGATGGCGATGTAATGTCAACAGGCAATGTAGATGCGGTGTCATTTACAGGAGACGGTTCAACTCTTTCCGGCGTTGTTACAAGTGAAATAGATCCTGCATTTACAGCAAGTGCGGCATCAAGCATAACAAATGCTGGTAGCAATCAAGTGATAACAGCTGCAGAGCGAACAGCTCTTGGCACAGCGCTGCAATCAGAGACAGATCCAACTGTAGATTTGGATAAACTGAAGCTCCTGGCAGGAGATGACTTCCACGCTCTTGGTGGTGTTGATGCCGACACGACGCGCAGTGATGCGGAAATAGTTGCCGCAGTTGGCACAGCAGGATATGTTTCAGGTGCACATACGACCAAGTATACTGATGCAGAAGCAGTTATAGCAGTGGCCGGTGAGCATACGGTTGACACGAACACGCAGCTGTCCGAAGCCGAGGTAGATGGCTTTGTTGCAAACAATAACTTCTCAATCGGTACACATACAGTTGATACAACACTTGATAAGGGTGGAGTTGAGGCTTTGGGAATATCTATTACAGAATCACAGATCAGCGACCTTGTACATACAGCAGACACGAACACGCAGCTGTCCGAAGCTGAAGTAGATGGCTTCGTTGCAAACAACAACTTTTCAACCGGTGCACATACAGCCGACACGACACGCAGTGATGTGGAAATCGTTGCCGCGGTTGATACGGCAGGATATGTTTCCGGTGCACACACAGCCGACACGACACGCAGTGATGCAGAAATCATTGCCGCGGTTGATACAGCAGGATATGTGTCCGGTGCACACACCACAGACACAGATACGCATATAGATCAGGCCGGTGTTAAAGGACTTGGTTTTGTGACTGGAACTCATACCGTTGACACCGATACCCAATTGGATGAAGCTGCAGTTGATGCATTTGTTGCAAACAATAACTTTTCAACCGGTGCACATACAACCGATACAAAACTTGACAAGGCTGGTATTGAAGCGCTGGTTGGATCTCATACAAATGCCGGCTTATGGGATTCGGATGGAACTTCAGTTTATTATAACGACGGCTTTGTTGGTATAGGTACTGGCGCGGCAGTGCCGGGAGCTGAACTGGAGGTTCGCGGGAATATTATTGCCAACATCCCGACTGCTGATAATCACTTAGCCACAAAAGCCTATGTGGATGCTGCCAGTGGTGGTGGTGGATGCTATGTGTCCTATTCTGGTGGTTGTGCAGCCGGGTTTACGTCACAGGGTTCTGCTGGGACATGGGGCTACTGCTGGAACAGCCAATCTCACAGTTACAGACCACCTGGTGCTTCTGAGTGCATTCACGGTGGATGGAACTACACACCAAAGGGTGCTGCGTATATCTGTTGCAAGTAATTCATCTTTTTCTGGTATCTGAAAACTGGTTTTTGCGGGCGGCGCTAAAGCGTCGCCCGTTGACGTATTAATGAAACAGGCGGAATGTCTGTATGATGAATGAAAGTATGCGCATGGACAAGATAGTAACTGTATTGATTACGGGTATCTTTTTGCTTATTAGCCTTACTGCCGGATGGTCCGAGGCTGTAGAGCTTGTTGTGGAGAATTCCCCTTACTTGGTTACGGGCCGGCTGGTTATTAAAAATGGTGATGTTCTGAGCGTGGAGCCGGGAGTTGTTCTGGAAATGGGAAGGGACGCTGAGATTATTATTGAAGGTAGGGTAGATATCTCCGGGTATCCTAAAGGCGGGGAGGTTATTTTTAAGGTACAGGGTCCTTCAGGAAGCGCACATAAAGGGTTCTGGAAAGGTATTGTTGTTAAGAGCAGGGAGAATAATTTGATTAAATACGCTATTGTCCAGCATGCAAAGACAGGGATAACCATTGTGAGTGGGTCCTCTGTTAAGATACTCAATAATACCATAACTCAGAACAAGATAGGGGTAAAGGCCGAAGGCGCTCAGGATTTATCCATAGCACGTAACAGCTTTCTGGGAAATTTTACAGATATCGAGATGAAGGAAAGCTATGGTAATGTTAAAAAAAACTATTTCCAGGGTAGCCTAACCTGTTTAAAGCTTCTTGAAAGCTACCCGCAAGTGGAAGGTAACTATTTTGAGCAGGCGCATAAGTATGTTATGGAATTTAACAACGATAGTGATCTTGCGATTACAGAGAACTGGTGGGGCAGGGGTGACAGGAAAAGGATAAAGGATTTGATTTCCCTGGAAGGAAAGGGGAAAGTCCATTTTGACTCTTTCTTGAAAGAGCCTCAGCAGCTAAATGAGGTAGGGGTTGATCTTGCAGAGGGGTTGTAAAGATGCGATATTTATCAGTAATAATTGTGATGGCATGCCTTATAACGGGGATGAGTTACCAACCTTTTTTAACTTCAGTGGATGCAGAAACAGAAACTTCAACAGAAACTGTAATTGTGCGGGGAAATTCTTTAGCCCCTTTCATGATAGCCGGACAAGAGGTAAAAATATGGCGTGGTTATTACAGATCTCATCATGTGGAACGGAACGATGTTGTTTTGGTGGATTATGCCGGCAATGAAAACTATTTAATTAAGATTGTCAAAGGAGTAGCTGGAGACAGGCTTGCTTTGCAGGAGGCAGATGCCGGCAAGGGTTGGCACATTCTGATTAATGGTAAGGTTTTGGCAAATTCCGAGGGTAGAGACTATATTATCACCGGCAAAAGGAGTAAGATGATCTCGCTGTATACAGGGGTTATTCCTGAGAACGTCTACTTGATTCTGGGGAATGTCCCTTCCGGCAGTTTGGATTCAACCAGATTTGGATTGATAGACGAGAGGCAAATTGTTGCCATGGTTATGGAATAGCTTAAATCTAACGGGTGCTGTCACTAAATTGAGGTTGTATCCGTCTTTTTGTTAGGTATTATGTTTATTGCAATTTTGTAGGGGTGCTCAAAATGACAGTAAGTAAAGAGGTAAGGATTGCCGAATTGGGAGAAGGTGACTTTTTGGAGAGATGGCATTTTTTGAACGAAAAATCTGTTCTGCCACAGTGCGTAGTAATGGTGATGCCAGAGTGCTTACTATAGACAAAAAAACATTACTTCTCAGAATACAGGAAGATCCTTCTATGGCTTTCTATATTATGCAGACAACAATCGGTAGAATACGGAAATTGAATGTTCAAGTCAGCGGCATAAAGGCTAATTATCGTAGAGACTGGGACAGTGGAGAATTCGATAATAATAAAAACAACATGGCACAGAGTAGCCTTCATCAAAGCACCTGAAGAGCAAAAACATAAAATGTTGTTCTTTGCCTCAACTTTAGCCCGCTTCAAACTTCTTTTGCTATATCAGAGTCGTTTTGTGATTTATCAGATTCAGGTCGGTTACGCCAAGTCCGTATTTGGCCGCTGTTTCTATATGCACCGGGAGGTTTGGGCGATTAAATAGTGAGCGCAGGTTTTTCTCTTTTCTCTTTCCCTCAATAATGTTCATACCGATCGTATCAAGGGCTACAGGGTCTCTGCTCAATATGATTCTGTTATCATTCCATGTGTGTCTTTTCTGTGGCATTGGTCCTCCTTCGTAAAGGCCAACTATCCCGTTGCAGATGTGTAGCTTTATCTTGTCCTTTATCACAGGTATTGAATTGATGGCAGCGATGAACGGGTCACATGAGTTGTCGTGGAAGTTGTCGGGATGGCTGATAACACCGTGAGAGATATTTTTAAGCGCGATGCTTACTCCCGCAAGACCATGGTCTTTCAGCAAACCAATGTTTATAAGTGAATCAACTTCCTCTGTAAGTATCTTGCTTACCTTAACCGCGCCATAGCCGCTATCGTATTCTCTGTGTGAGCTGCCGGAATCAAGGGCCTCTTTTCCTCCGCCTCCGTCTGTGGTGTATGTCCTTACTCCTTTAAAAGATCTGTTTATCTTGAAACCTGATGATAGGAAAAAGTTCTGATATTGGTCCCATATAATGATATTGTTCTCTTTTACCCCAATACTTTTTAACGCGTCAACGATGGCCCAGCAGATCTGGTAGTTGCCTACAAGGATGTCAGCACCAAGACCGTTTATCTTTATGCCTACCCTTTCGTCCTCGTGAAAGAGTGATTTCCATGCGTCTTTCTGGTTGTCTGTTCCTGTAAACAGAGTTATGCCGGAGTCCATCATCTGCTTAATCAGTGAGATATTCGGAGTCATTCCCTTCACTATTCCTGTTCTGCTTTTAACGTCAACAACAAGGGATTGCGGGTTTATTATGTTTCCCTGTCTTGAATTAGTTTTTATGTCATCAGGCAAGGGGTCAAGAGGCAGTGGTATTTGAGATAGAAACACGCCACCAAGTAATGTATTGACACATGTATCTTTAATAAATTCTCTACGGGTTTTATCTTTGCTCATAATAATCCCTCCTCAAACAGGTAATAGATTATCGGCGCATAATTGGGCCATCTAGTACGTTAACTTAATTCAATATGATTACATTTTAGCATTATGATTTGATACATTCAATTATAGAATTTCAGTGTCTTACATGCCATATTTTATAGTGGCATATAATGGCATGGGAGGTTATATTTCTATCATAATCCTGATATGTGGAACACTTCTTTGTTATACTAAGTAGCAGCTTATGTACTTATTAATAATTACCTCTAAATCATACCGTTAGTTCATTAAATACAG
>ENA-OREN01005811-OREN01005811.1-marine-metagenome-genome-assembly--contig:-NODE-5811-length-10093-cov-4.287240_pt1 | contig 10093 bp, 5 predicted proteins | sample MGYA00248624_ERZ508555 | MGnify/ENA primary metagenome ERZ508555 (study PRJEB26222, sample SAMN06267773) | marine metagenome | isolation source: Saanich Inlet, British Columbia, Canada | place...
GAAGAAAGGGAGCCTTTTGGAGGGATAGTACAGGTTTGAAGGGGCTTATAAGAAAGTATCCGCGCTTGTATGCTTTTTCTAAGAGCGTGTCATCTGGAAGATTTAAGTTCAAGCCGGCTAAAAGTGACGCTTCTATCCCAAAATTGTATTTGGATGGACGTGGGGATGTCAATCTGGAGAGTAACGGCTACCAGTCAGATTTCTTCTGGTTGCTGAATTCTGAATTCCCTGCAGGTAATGTTCTCTACGACTTTCATTCTGAAGAGGAGGAACGGGTCCTGGAGGATTATGGTATTGTTGTGGCCAATGGTAATGTGAAATGTATCAGCAATGATAATGCGGGGATGGTTTCTTCACAAAAAAAATGCAGGAGGTATAAGGATGAGTTTAATAGTGTAAGGTCTCTGGTTACAGCATACAATAGCGCAAAAGCTTACTGGAATAGTTTTTTTAGAACATACGGCGTGAAGGTGTTTCTTACATGGTACAAATATGATAATAAACACATGGCTATTGCCGATGCAGTAAAAGAGGTAGGAGGGATTTCAGCCGTCTGGCAGATGGCTTTTGTTGGTTTTAAGGGAATACACAGTGCAATGAATACAGATATCGCATTTCATCATTCAAATTGGAGCGTTAATATCGAGCAGCAACTTGGTTCAAAAATAGGATATCATGTTATTACCGGGTATCCAAAAGACTATGCTACTCCTCTTTTAAGAAGACAGGCAATGGATCTACGCGCAAAGATGAAATCAAGTGGAGCTGAAAAGATTGTCCTGGTTATTGATGAGAATTCTGTAGACGATTCCAGGTGGCATACTGGACATACACTACAACGTGACAATTACAGATTTATCCTTGAAAAGGTACTGAAAACTCCCTGGCTGGGAGTTGTGTTTAAACCTAAGACTTCTAAAACGTTAAGGGGCAGGCTGGGAGAAGTGGGTGATTTGTTAGCGGAGGCAGAAGTAACAGGTCGCTGTTATGTTTACGAGGGGTCAGGTCGCCATACTACAAGCGCGCCGCCTGTACTGGCAGGGCTGAGTGCAGATGTTTGTCTGCATGGGCATCTATCTGCTGGCACTGCGGCTGTGGAATGTGCCCTTGAAGGGATTCCCACCCTGTTAATAGACAGGGAAGGATGTCCAGACAGTAAGTTCTACGAGTTGCCGGAAGGTAAAGTGATTTTTAAAAACTGGCTGGATGCAATTGACGCACTCATGGAGCATTTTAAGGCACCGCAAGGTATACCAGGATTTGGGGATTGGTCAGAAATAATTGGAGAATTTGACCCTTTCAGAGACGGCAAGGCGGCAAACCGGATAGGTACTTATCTTCACTGGCTTATACAGGGTTATGAGAAGGGTTTAAACAGAGACGTAATCATGGCAGATGCTGCTCAAAGATATAGTAAGATTTGGGGTAATGATAAAGTAATATCAATAAATTCAGTATGAAAGAGATAAAGAATAAGAAATTATTTTATTGGAGTAAAAATGATTCCTGAGAGTAACGAACTTCGTATTGAGGTAACAACTAAGTGTAATTACAACTGTAATATCTGTCCAAGAGAGCAACTCACAAGAGAGAAGGAGTCTATGAGTTTGGAATTATTCAAAAATATTTTTGATAAGATTAATTCAGAGACATCACAATATAATACCCTGACATTTCCCGGTATGGGAGAACCTTTATTAGACGAAACTCTTGATGATAAAATTGATTATGCTAAGAAACATAATTATGAAGTTCTTATGCTTACAAATGGGTCTTTATTAACCGTTGAAAGATTTAAGAGGCTGGAAGACATAGGAATGGATTCTATAAGGGTAAGCTTTTATGGTAATACTTCTGAGTCGTATAATGCAATGCATGGGACAAAAAATACAGATTTGTTTCAGCGAATTAAGAAAAATCTAACTGAAATTTCCAGGATAAAGACTAGCACGAGCCTTTTGTTGACCTACAATGTTGTGTATGGATGCAATGATTCAGACATGGAGTCATGGATAGAATACTGGAAAGATAAGGTTGATTTGCTGGAGGTTTGGTGTCCTCATAACTGGGTGGACAATGGAGACTATAGAGTTGTCCAGAGCAAGCAATTAAGAACCTGTGGTCGGCCGTGGAATACACCATTACAGATCCAGGTTGATGGAACAGTCAATATGTGTTGCTTTGACTTTGATGGAAAATTGCTATTAGGAGATTTGAAGACGCAGACACTTAAAGAAATATTTGAGGCTTCAATGTTTCAAAAGATTAAGAATCATCATATAAGTGGTGATTATAAAGGAAGTGGATTGATTTGTGAGTATTGTGATCAGAGGAATTCAGACAAGTCTGATGTGATGTTATACAATTCCAAATATGATATTGGAGAGAGAGTAAAAAAAGTTTCAACTACGTATAGTGATATTGATGCTACAAATAATATAAATGAGTGATTACCTGTGAAATTATCAAGATTAAATGTCTTATTTGTTTTTCCTAATATTAACGGAACTTATGAGGAGAGTTATTCTTTCGGCCTGGCGGCAATAGTCAGTATAACTAAAGAGCGTGGTTATAATCCAAAGGTGGTATATGTTAACTCAAGGAGTGGATATCAAGATGTTCTCCGTGAAATTGCTGAATTTAAGCCTCAAGTTGTCGGTTTCTCGTCAGTCTCATCACAGTTTTGTTTTGTAAACGAAATAGCCTCAATAATTAAGGAAAATGATCCTCGTATCATAACGGTCTGTGGTGGTGTTCATTCGACAATCAATCCTGCTTGTATTTTGGAGAGTAAAGATTTAGATGGAGTATTTGTCGGTGAGGCAGATCACGCATTTATTGAGTTTCTAGAGAAAGTGGAGAATAAATGTGATTATAAGGACACTGATAATTTTGCTTACTCATTGAATGGCAAGCTTGTTAAAAACAAGCTTAAACCGCTTCTTACCAATCTGGATATTTTACCTTTTCCGGATAAAGAGATCAGTCCTTACAGGGAGTTTATAAAATGGAATAAATTTTCTCCTTTCTACTTTACCAGAGGGTGTCCATATTTATGCTCTTATTGTAGTAATCATGCTATCGCAGAAACATATGGACTGCAGAGGAATAATCCTCGCTCTAGAAGCCCTGTATCGTGTGTATCAGAAATAGAGGAAGTAATAAAGAAGATTCCTACAAAATTAATATTTATCGGTGATGACACTTTTGGATTGAACAGTAAATGGAGAAATGAATTCCTAGTCGAATATAAGAGGAAGATAAATATTGGATTTATGTGTTTATTGCGTGTAGAGGTTGTTAGTGAAGAATTTATAAATGCCCTGAAGGAGGCTGGGTGTTGCTATATACAATTTGGTATTGAATCTGGGAATGATTACGTAAGAAGAGATATTATGAATCGTAAAATGTCTAATAAGCAGATTGTCAAAGCATTTGATATTGTACGCAGGTACGGAATACGGACCAATGCCATAAATATAATAGGTGTGCCTGGGGAGACTGAGGAGATGATATGGGATACCATTAAATTGAACAGAAGAATAAAGCCATCTTCAAGTGGTGTTAATATTTTCTACCCATACAAAGGGACAAAGCTGGGAGATGCCTGTTTTGAGAAGGGGCTGGTTGATGAGGAATTGTATTACTCATTTTCCAAAGAAAGAAGGGACACTGTCCTGAATTATCCTGAGGAATTTAAAGAGAGACTTGTTTATTATCACCAAAACTGGCATAAACTGGTTTATCCGTTTGATATGAAGTATCGTTTAAAAAGATTGCTGATTATATTACGTCTATGGGGTTTTATTTCTATCTTGAAAAGGCGTGTTTTAAATAGAGCATAAAAGCTGTGAAGATAATTCGATTTGAAATATAGATAAGAGAGAGACATATGGATATAGAATCAGAGATAGCAAGAGTCATTGGTATTGAGATAAAGGGCCTTTCTCTTTTACAGGAAAGGATAAACTCTTCAGTTAAGGATGCAGTAGAAACTATTTATGACTGTCGCGGAAAAATTATACTTACCGGGATTGGCAAATCCGGGCTAGTGGCGAAAAAAATTGCATCTACCATGTCAAGTGTCGGTACTCCCGCAATCTTTATGCATCCTGCGGAAGGCATGCATGGTGATTTGGGAATTGTCAATAATATTGATGTTGTTATGGCAATAGGAAAAAGCGGTGAAAGCACAGAGCTTAATAGCATTTTACTATCAATAAAGAATGCTGGCGCTAAGATAATAGGAATTATGGGTAATTCCAATTCCACCTTAGCGAAGTACTCAGATATAGTTATTGACATTGGTGATATTGAAGAAGCCTGTCCATTTAATATGGCTCCTACGACAAGCTCTACCGTTACTATGGTCTTGGGTGATGCGATTGCTGTTGCATTAATGAAGATGAGAGAGTTTACATTGGCTGATTATGCACGGTTGCATCCTGGTGGACAATTGGGAAAAAGGTTGATCCTGAAAGTAGCAGATATCATGTTAAAAGGGGAGGAAAATCCCTTGGTTCGTGTGTCTGACGGAGTAAAAAATTGTATTCTTAAAATATCAGAAAAACGGGCTGGAGCCGTATCTATTATTGATGACAATGGAAAGATTGTGGGAGTTGTCACAGATTATGATATTAGAAAGCACCTTGAGAAAGAGGAGAATATATTCTCGTTGGAGATAACAGACATTATGAATAATAGTCCTGTTTATGTTTATGAGGACGAGAATGCCTTTTCTGCTTTAAAGACTATGCAGGAGAGAGAAAAACCCATAACTGTTTTGCCTGTGTTAAACAGAGAGAAGATTGTTGTTGGTATGCTGAGGTTACAGGATCTTGTAAGGGAAGGTTTGTGAGAATTGTCAATTAATACTATAAAGCATCAGCTTACAGGCTGTGTATAATTATATAAAAACTTAAATATGCTAATACTTGGGATTAATTTTGGGCATTCATCTGCGGCTGTTTTATTGAAGGACGGTAAAATTCAAGATGCTGTAGAAGAAGAAAAACTGACAAGGATCAAGGGACATGTCACTTTTCCTTTTGCGGCAATCAATTATATCTTTAAAAAACATAATGTCGGCCCAAAAAATATTGATAAAATTGCGATAGGCTGTAAAGACGTTTCTGAATGGTCATATAATTATCGTCACCTGAATAAACTGTTTGGGAGAAAAGGTTCCTTAAATAAAATTAAGGGATATTTTTATGACGGAATAAAAAGATATTATCCTTCTACAGATATAAGGTCTACGTTGACACACACTTTTTATAAGTATATGGCTGATATTGGTTTTACAGAAAGAAAGATTGAGTTAGTTGACCATCATCTTTCTCATGCTGCTAGTGCATACTATACATCGCCATGGAAAGATTGTGCGATATTTACAAACGATGGAAAGGGTGACGGACTTAGTGGAACTTTGTCTTTAGGGAAGGATGGCAAAATTAATCTATGTCATCAGATAGAAGACCTTAATTCTATTGGACAGTTTTATCAGGCAGTAACAAAACATTTAGGATTCACAGTAAATAGACATGAGGGGAAAATTACAGGTCTTGCAGCATTTGGTGATTATCGTAAGACATTTTTCCTGATGAATGCTGTTTACAAGTTTGAAGAAGGTGTTTTGAGAAATACATTTCAGGGAAATTCGGCAATCCAGGATAACCCTGTCAAGTATTTTATTGAAAGTGTAAAAGAGAAGAACTTTATACAGAATAACTACGTGAAAAGCCTCCACGGTACTTTAAGAAACTTTGCAATCTCCTATCAGTTATATTTAAATTATCTTAAAGAGGGATTAGAATCCTTTGACGCAAAAGACATATCTGCTGGTATACAAAAGCTTACAGAAGAATCGTTATTGGCATATTTGAAGAAAAATCTTGAAGATTATAAATTTACAAATATTTGCCTGGCAGGTGGTGTTTTTGCAAATGTAAAACTGAATCAGAAGATCATGGAGTTGTCTGGAATCAAGAATGTTTATATACAGCCGGCCATGGACGATGCAGGTGCTGCTTTGGGAGCAGCATTACATGTCAATATGAAATTAAACAGTAATAAGGACTGGACAGGGTTTGAGACTGTTTATACTGGGCCAGAGTATACAGAGAGTGAAATAAAAACCGCTTTAGAAAAATACAATTTACCTGTTAGAAAGTTAAGGTGTTGTGAGGAGGAAGTAGGAAAATGGATTTATGAGGGTAAGATTATTGGCCGATTTAATGGGGCAACTGAATGGGGCTCCAGAGCGCTTGGAAACCGTTCAATCCTCGCACGACCTATCGAGAAAGAGATAAACGATACTCTTAATAAAAGGCTGAAGCGAACAGAGTTTATGCCATTTGCCCCGTCAGTGCTTGATGAAGATGCAAGTAATATCCTTAGAGGGTATTCTTCAGATCATATAGCTAGTCGTTATATGACCCTGACGTATCATGTTAATCCTTCAATGATTAATCTTATTCCAGCAGTTGTTCATGTTGATGGGACGGCCAGGCCTCAAGTTGTTTTTGAAGAAGATAATCCATCATACTATAAAATTATCAAGGCCTACAAAAAATATTCTGGTGTTGGATGTGTCATTAATACAAGTTTTAATATGCATGAAGAACCTATAGTTAATAGTCCGGAGGATGCAATCCGTGCATTATTGTCAGGTGCCGTTGATATCTTAAGTTTGGGAGAATTTGTAGTTGAGGCAACTGATGTGAAAAGGTAATAAATAATATCTCGTGAAATGTAAGAGATACGCTCACAGAATATCAGGTTAATAATTTGCACTCTTTCATTGAAGTTATAAATGATAATAAACCCGGAGGAGATACAGATTGAATACAGAAATTAAAAAGGAGGTTGAATGAAAGTATTACTGGTGAATCCAGCACGTTACCTCAGAGATACCTACATTTTTCCACCGCTTCATTTGCTCTATATTGCGCAGGCAATTCGCAGAGCCGGGCATGAATCAGAAATAGTGGACATTCCATATCTTATTAATACGCAGCCAGAAAAATTTAATCTCCATGATGACTCTGGGATTGATTACGTATTGTCAAAGGAATTTGACGTCCTTGGTATTGGGAGTGTTGTTTCTTCATATTCTTATTGTGAACGACTGGTTAAGAAGGTCAGAAAAAATAGAGATGGGTTGCCAATAATAATAGGTGGTTCTCTTGGTCTGCCAGTTAAGGAACTCTGGGAAGAACATGCTCCTGTCGATTTTATATGTGAATCAGACGGAGAATTGGTTATTGAGCGATTTATGAAGTGCTACGCATCTGATAAGGAAGGCCTGAAAACTATACCTGGTCTGCATTATTTAAATGAAGATGGAAAATATGTAGGTAGCGAACCTGAACTACCGATGAGCCTAGATTATATTCCATTTTTAACATATGATGAGATCGATTTGGAATATTATGTCGAGTGTCAAAGGAGATGGATAAAGGATGTCCTCTGTAGTGGAAACTATCACTTCAGGGAAGACGAGAGATTTTTACCTTTAATTATGAGCAGGGGATGTGTTTATGCATGTACGTTTTGTTTCCACTTCAACAGGCTTCACAGAAAACATTCTGCCAAGTATATTGCTGACTATATAGAGTTTATGATGGATAAATATGGTGCAACTGCTTTTCAGATCATGGATGATCTGATACTTATAAACAAAAAGTGGCTTCATGAGGTTTGTGATGAGATAATTAAGCGTGGTATTAAGGTCAGTTTTTTCTCCAGTGGTGGTAAACCAAACATAGTTGACAAGGAAATATTGATGAAAATGAAGGAAGCGGGTTTTAAACGGTTAAGCTATGGGGTTGAATCTGGTAGTCAAACCATACTGGACTTAATGCAAAAAAAGACCAAGGTCGAAGACAATTACAGAGCTGTATCGCTCATGAAAGAAGTAGAAATGCCTAGTTCAGTTAATATCGTTTTCGGTATTCCAGGGGAAACAGAAAAAACGATGAATGAGTCAAAGGATTTTCTGGTGAGTCTGGATTTGACAAGTAAAGATTATTATTCAGCACTGGCAACCCCATATCCCGGATCCCCTCTGTTTAAACACGCACTGGAGAAAGGGATTATAAAAGATACGCGGGAGTATCTTTCTGATCTTGGAGGATATGCAGACTATCGCTATAATCTGACTGATATGCCGAGGATGAAATTCTTAAATAATGTTATCAATGTTGCCTATAAGGTTGACTGTGCCTATTATAAAAAAAGGCGACAATACTGTAAAATAGTATCTCTTACATTGGAAAAATATATAAAGATGTTTTATTATGCGATAACAACACCTGAAGCTCGAAGTAAAATTGGATTGAAATCGAGGCTGAGTGGCGTTGTAAAACTGTTTTCAAGATGAAATACCTGTAGCTGATTCAGTTCTCAGAATATTTCCTGTTATAATATTTGATGTTCTAATTTGTCACATTCACAAGCAATATCTAGTGAGTTAATAGAGCCTGACTATTTTGAATTATTGGCGGCTGAATTTGTTTCTATAACGGCCCGATCGGTTTCTGAAAAATTGACTTCTTCTGTTTTTGCTTCCCCCTTAAGCGCAAGGAGCCCTGACCTTTGCATGCTGTGGCATCCGGTATACCGAAGACGCCACAGACCAAAATTGCTTCTCGTGTTATTATTCTCTATGCTTTTCGGGTCTTTAAAGGGTGCTGTCAGACTTATCACAAATCTTAGACCATTTGGATATGCAGTATATGGAAAAATAACAGACTCCATATTAGTGATCATATCATTATGTGGTACACAAACATCAGGAGGCCAATACAAAACCTCCTATGTTGATACTGCAAAAGACGATGCGCTTTTTGTATTCGGACCTTTCAACAACTGTGGTACGAATTCGGTAAAAATTGAAGGGTTGCCGTTCACTGAAAAGTTAATATTAATCTGTTCTCTAATCAAAAGTGGCTTAAACGCTTTTGCAGGGCTTGAATGTAGGATATTTGATAAAACCCTTTTATTGTTAGAATGGTTATCCTGGTCTTTAAGCTTCCGGTGGCTCCATGATTACTATCTGGAGAACTCTTTATCTGAGACAGTAAAGAGATATAATATTAGAAAAATTGGCTGTATCCATGAAATGCACTCTTACGCAAGGATTGTATGGAGGGTTGCGAAGGAATATAAGGCGAAGGGGTATACTGTTCAGCATGCGGCTTTTAGTAAAAATAAGAGATGGTATATATGTTTTCCGGAGGAAACAGCAAACGGTTTAGAGCTGCCGGGAGTAATATATGTATATAGTAGTAGAGTATCAAATATACTAAAACAGTATTATGAGAAGACAAATCTGTACCTAGGGTGTAGTACACGTTATGCTCACTGGAAAGATGTTGGTAGGAGTGAGAAGGAAGGGCAATATTATCTGTTTGTAGGTGCGCTCGCCGGTTTTGATAACGAGGTCCTGGCTGCGACACTTCAAAGTTTATTAAAAAATTCCACTCAGTCAGTTCCCATCATGTTGAGGCTTCATCCATTTGCAAAATTAAGCTATGGAGTAAGACGTTGGATTCGTTTAAGTTTAGATAAAGGTGATATCTGCATGTCGAAAGATGATAGCTCTTTAATCGCAGATTTGGAAAGTGCTATTGCTGTTGTAGGTATGAGTACAACAGTTTTAGAAGAAGCCCTTTTACTTGGCTGTCCAGTTATACAACTACAACATCCGGATTATCGGGAGTTCATTGATATTGATGGAGATCTAGATGAGGATTTATTACTAATTTACTCAATAGATGATAATCCGTCTGATTTGTCGAGCGAGGATTCAAATTATGTTAATCCAATTCACATTATCACTATAGACGCAGTCGATGGTGCTCTAGATTACTCCACATTGGTAGTGACACCTGTCCCAGCAAATTCAGTTGGCAAGGGCTGGTCTTTCATGGATTTAGATGGAGATAGTTTTATCGACATGTATCTTGATATCGATCTGATGCCCTCAAGTTTCACGGGCAGTGACCTGGGTGATCGAATTTGGCTAAATGATGGGAGTGGGCTCTTTAATCCTATTGGAGATAGGGCAGATGATAGTCTCTACGGAAAG
>ENA-OREN01005815-OREN01005815.1-marine-metagenome-genome-assembly--contig:-NODE-5815-length-10087-cov-4.084615_pt1 | contig 10087 bp, 8 predicted proteins | sample MGYA00248624_ERZ508555 | MGnify/ENA primary metagenome ERZ508555 (study PRJEB26222, sample SAMN06267773) | marine metagenome | isolation source: Saanich Inlet, British Columbia, Canada | place...
AAAACCGTCCATGTGTAACCAAGCATTGCATTCCGATATCTGCCACGTATTTCTTTGCGAACTAAATTCCGTACCAAAAAGCGATGTTTAAACAAAACAGTAAGATTTGTGAATGGCGCTTTCCATGACTCATCTCTTTTGCCAACATCCTTGAGCACAGGGTCAACAGATGCTTCGGACATATTTTCCGGTTTGTAGTTGAGTTTATCAAACACACAGAGGATTTGGTCGTGAAATAGTTATTTCAGTCACTTTTGAGGATATGTGGATTACATTCGTAATCTAACAAAAAAGTATGTTCGTGCAGTCTTAAAATTATTCGACCTCATATTACCAACGATTTGATGAACTCGGGCCATTAGCGATAACCATGGCTCAGCCAGCACAGTTCGTGGTTCGCGCTGCTACTGGTGGCCTGACCGTTGGGATTATTGGTCTTGGGTACGTTGGTTTGCCTACCGCGATTGGATTTCATGATGCGGGTTTTGAGGTCTGGGGCGTCGATGTTTCTCAGCGCACCGTCGATATGGTCAAGGCTGGAAAAAACCCAACCGGGGACCCTGATGTAGATGATATTGTTCCTGCCCCTGGAACTGAACGTTGGAATATTACCAATTCTTCTGCCGAAGCAGTACCACATTGCGATGTAGTACTCGTGACCGTTCCAACACCAATTACCCACGACCTCAAACCCGACCTATCATACGTGGCAGCGGCAGGTCGAGATGTGTTTCGAGCCATTCCAAAAGGTTCTAACACCATTGTTGTGCTTGAATCAACAGTTTATCCTGGCGTCACTGCACAAACTTGGATGCCTATCATCGAAGAGTTGGGCTTGGAAATTGGCAAGGATTTGGAAATCGCGTACTGCCCAGAGCGCTTCAACCCTGGAGACCCGGCACACGGTGTTCGACAAGTCGCACGTGTCATCGGTTGTACAAATCCCGATATCGGTGAAGCATTGGTTGCACTGTACAGCAAACTTACCTCCGAAGATGTTCGCTACGTCGGTAAACTCGAAGTTGCAGAGGCTGCTAAAGTTATCGAAAATGTTCAGCGCGACATCAACATTGCATTGGTCAACGAACTGGCTCGTATTTTCCCGGCTCTTGATGTTGATGTCGAAGACGTGCTTTCCGCAGCCGCAACTAAGTGGAATTTCCATCGTTACACTCCGGGAGTCGGAGTCGGCGGCCACTGTATTCCAGTAGACCCGTATTACATGATTCAGCGAGCCGCAGATGTTGGTGTTCCTGCGGGACTTATCACTGCAGCACGAGCAGTAAACCGTTCAATGCCAAGCCATGTTGCTGGTGTATTGAGTGATTTGATGTGGAATGCTGGAGTTGCTGCAGGCGAGGCAAAAGTGCTACTCCTAGGATGGTCATACAAAGCCGAAGTTGGCGACCCAAGGGAAACTCCAGCAGAGCCGTTGGCTGAGACCTTGATGTCCAAAGGCATCACTGTTGGCGCATGGGATCCTCATTTGGAAGATGCAATGTATCCTGAAGGAGTAGAAGTCGTTTCAGATATTTCTAGTGCACAAGGATACGACATGGCAGTTCTTGTGACTGCTCACAAAGCATGTCTAGCCTTGGATTGGTCTTCACTAGCAAAACAAATGCGCACCCCGCTGATTTACGATGGCCGGCGAGTCTTGGATTTGGAAGAACTCAAATCCTGTGGCTGGAATACCTTTGCAGTTGGCCGTCCAGTTTGAATGTGAAGTGATTCGTAAGAGAATTATTCACTGACGTCCAGCATCAAACATTTCTTTTAGACTACCATCTTGAAGCATTTCAAGCACAATATCTGAACCGCCGACCAGTTCTCCTTGAACGAAAACTTGAGGCATAGTTGGGAAATCGGACCAAGCACAGACCGAAGGGATTGCACGAGAGTCAGTGAGAATATTTACCGCAGCAAATGGCTCCCCAAATTGTTGCATAACTTGTGCAGCACGGTTTGAGAAACCGCATTGAGGTTCATTCGGTGTTCCTTTCATGAACAATACGAGAGCGTGTTCATCAACAATGGCTTGCAATTCTTCTGGTGTCCAATTCATTTTCATCAGTCCTTGTTTTTCTCGATACGACGGATATGGACGCCTTGTCCACCGCCATGAGGGTCAAATGCGGTATCACCTGCGGTTTCAGCTTGTGCAGGAGTCATACATTTGAGGTCGAGTGCGTGTACGGGATGAGGGATGTGTTGTTTCATCACCGCAAGAATGAGTTTTTGACGCTGTAAAGGCCGCATACCATCGAAAGAATCCGAAATAACTCGAACATGAAAATGGTCACCTGAGCGATGCAAATCGATAACTTCGACCACAGCATCCGGAACAGCCTTGCGAACTTCCCCTTCAACCCAATCTGTTGTAACCATAGGTACGCCTCAACACTCGGTAGGTGGATTTGGTTTTGAACCTGCGCGTTGCCATCCGATGCTTCAAGGAGCGACAACATCAGCCATGTGTATGGAGGGGGTGCAAGTCAAGGTCGCCCGCAGGCCACAAATGGGAAGAGATTCCGCCTGGCTTGCTGGTGCTGATTTAGTAGCAGTTTTCCTTGCACTTTTCGGCCAAGTTGTTCTGACTCGGGCGTTATGGACCGAATCATATGGATTATACATAATCGCGTTAGATGTATTCGCAACACTGTTTTTGATTATTGATTTGGGCTTACCCACACTTCTTGCTCGCGATGGCCCAAATGCTCCACATAGAATTTGGCCCTCAATTGTCAGAATTTACAAATTACAATTCAAAGCCGCAATACCGTTTTTGCTGCTTGCTTGTTTCATCACCCCATTGGTTTCCTCAAATTGGGCCACCCATTTCCCGGTGATGCTAATTTGTGCCATAATTGCCCTCACGCATATTGCCTCCTACGCACCGCGTTCTGGTTTGCGAGCAGCAGGTGAAGCACGTCTTGAGGCCTGGACCAAAGTCTTGGAACGAGCGATTACCACTGGTGCATATTTGTCCCTTTACGCCTTTGGAATAACCAGCGTTGTCGGTTATGCATCGGCTTTTTTGTTTGGAGCCCTGTCGGGTTTTCTCCTTGCGTTATGGTGGGTAAAACGAACGGTCCGAATCTATGAAGGGGATAATGGAGTTCAAGGTGAATTAGGAAAAGATTGGCTCGACAATCGGACATTGATGCTTCAAGCTCTACCTTTTGCCATTACTCTTGGCGTACTTCCATACGTGGTTAGAATTGAAAAATTCATCATCAGTGCAGAAATGGGCGTTGATTCAGCAGCCCTTTTCCATGTTGCACAATTGGCTTGGTTAGCAGGATTGGTTGTTCCCCAAGCCTTGCGAGCAGCCCTACTTCCAGTACTCGGTAAAGCCCGTTTTTCACCGAATCGATTTTCTCGTGAAATGAATGCGTCATTGGATGTTTGTCTTGGATTACTTCCAATTGGGATATTTGCAGGTGCTTTCATCGTCAAGGGATTTCTACCATTCGCTTTTCCATCACAGTACACAGATGGTTCACTTGGCGCATCAGCAGTTGATTTGTTCATGATTTTGCTCTTGGGATGGTGCTTCACATTACTCTCTACTCCAACATACACAGCATTACAGGCTGGTCTTCGTCCATGGCGCTTTACCTTCTTCATCACAGCCGTGGTCGTATTTGCCGCACTGCTTGGTTTCCTACTCATCGGTTGGCAGGCTCCATTTGGCGACCGGCACGGGTTGTATGCAGCAGCACTTGCATCAACGCTTTCTGCAGCGTTTGCTCTATTTCTTTCAATTCATCTCACCGGAAACTGGGATTTCTTTTTCAACCGTTCAAAAGAATGGTTTTTCGCTCTAACAATCATGACTATTTCATGCATAGGATTGTATTCCAAGACATGGTTTGCAGGAACAGGATTGTTGTTATTTCTCTTTACTCCACAAGCTCTTCAAGCAATTGGTTCCACTCGTGAAGGAAATGTTGGCGAGAAAAGTCCTGAGGAAGAGTGAAACTTTCATTCCAGTGGTGTTGTAATACATGTTCGCATGCATCTGCAAGTAAAACAGCATCATAAGAGTCAACGACGCATTTTTCGGGCAAATATGTTGCGACATCACCGACATTAACCGAAACCACTGGCGTGCCACAGGCGATGGATTCTCGAGCAACCAAAGGCCCTGACTCACGTTTTGAAGTTATGAGAGTGAGGTCAGCAACTAACATTCTATCCCATACGATTGAACGAGGCTGTAGTTTTAGCGTAGTCATGCCTACAATCCATCCACGTTGCTCCAGTAGTTCTCCAGTTTGGAGCGCAAGTAAGTGGTTCTTTTCGGGTCGTCGCGGATCTGAAGGGAACAATACATCAATACGGTCTTTCTTCCATCGACCTTTCCATTGTTTAAGTGGCTTAAGCCACTCATCTTCTACTGCGCAATGGCACGGAATCATACGAAGTTGTTCATCTGGAATGCCGATACTTTTTGCGACATCAAACAGGCGTTGAGATACAACCACCAACCGCCGAGGAGAGCCGGCCAACTTCTTGGTAATTTTAGAAAGAGACGAATGGTTCAGCCCCACATCAAAATCGTAGCCATGAACTATTCCAGTCCAAGGGACGTGGAAATACTGTGCTAAAGATTCCGCCAATATTGCCGCAGGCCAAAGAGTGTGGCATACAATTACTTCAGGCTTCCATTCTCCAAGCCAAACCTTCACTTTCTTGGTTTGCCGTCGAAGACTACGCATGGTTAATTTCGGCCAAGGGTGCTCGGGTAATGCAGTATATCGAGGGGCGAAAATCTCTACTCCTCCGTGTTCAAATTCACGAGGTGCCCGTGCAACTCCGGTCAATGTAGAACGGCGCGCCTCTTGATAGCGTAACATTCGTGGAAGTGGATTGATGACACGCACCTCATGCCCATCTTCACGCAGTGCTTGCACATGGTCGGCAACAAAGGTTCCACGCGCCGCATTGAGTGGGAGTGGGTAGAGCAAAGAAACCACAAGGATTCTCATTTGATCCTCTCGCTTCATTGTTGAAGAGCGGCCTTGATGACTTCAAGATTCTCTTGAACACTGGCCTTATCATTGAATAATCCTGAGCCGACAACACAATTGCTGACACCCCAATCTCGAAGCATAGCGATGTTGTGTGCCTTTACGCCTCCATCTATTTGGATTTGGACAGGGCGGCCACCTTCAGCGACTTGAGCATCAATGGCTTGCTTGAGTTCACGAATTTTTTGTTCCACAGTGGGAATAAATGATTGCCCACCAAATCCCGGATTAACACTCATGACCAAAACCAAATCGAGTTCGGATAATACCTCAAGAGCAGCATCTACGGGAGTGCCTGGGTTGAGAACAACGCCAACGCCTGCTCCGGCAGCTCGAATTGCAGTGACCAAACGATGCAAGTGAGTTGCAGCCTCAACATGAACGGAAAGATGATTACATCCTGCATCAATATAATCTTGAAAGCAACTTTCAGCATTTGCAATCATTAAGTGGGCATCGAAAACGGGGCCATCACCGAGTGCTTTGCGAAGAGATTTGATGACCGGTGGCCCAAACGTAAGATTCGGAACAAAATTTCCATCCATCACATCTAGGTGAAGCCAATCCAGTCCACTTTCGACTGCTTTTTGGCAAGATTGAGCAAGGTCGGCTAAGTCCGCAGTGAGGATGCTTGGTGCAATAATCATGGCTCTCCCTAATTGAAGCCAACCATCGCATTGTCAAGAGCGTTTCGTATTTCTCATCAATTGAATCAGTACAAAGCCTCATAATCTCCACTCTTGAGGCGTCATTGGTGCGACTATGGGTGAAGTAAGAGCAGTTACAGATGGAGACTTTGAAGCAACAGTGAACGGAAACGGCTGGGTTTTGGTCGATTTCTGGGCACCTTGGTGCGGACCTTGCAAGGCAATTGCACCCACCCTTGAGCAAGTTGCAGGCGAACGCGATATCTTGATTGCGAAAGTTGACACTGATTCCAACCCAATGAATGCTGGCCGACTTGGAGTTCGTGGCATACCCGCCCTTTTCCTGTTCAATGAAGGCAATCTTGTAAGTCAAAAAAATGGCGCTATGCCAAAACCACAATTGCTCAAGTGGATTGACGACCATATGAATGCAGAAGATTTCTGAATCATTCCAAGCGCTTTTTTCGTGTTTCTTTGTGCTTGCCTACGTCGCGTAGCAAACGCTCTCGCAATGCTTCATGGAGCCACATACCCTCATCTAAGTCTAGAAGTAAACCGTGCTTGATGAGATTCTTTGGCGGCACCCCCTCCCAGTTCACTGCCTCAGAAAGCCTCTCCCATGGGATGGGCTTTTCTGAAACAGCAAGTGTTGAAAGCAACTCATATTCATGGATTGGCAAACCGGTCAATATTTCTTCATCAAGGAATCGCAACCAATCTTCATGGGTCGCTTGACCATACAATTCGAGTAATTCTAGAGCCAGTGGATGCCCTCCAGTGGCAGCATGAACTTCATCTACGCCAACAGAGGGTGCATGTTTCAATTGGCTGAGCCAGTTCTTGGTATCTTCAAGAGATAATCCGCTCAATGGCATTTCACAAACTACGCCACGAGTATGAACATCTCGACGATCATAGATTCTAAGTGTAGTTCTGGAGATAAACAAGAGACGAAGTGGCGCTTTCAATGAAATTTGCAATAAAGCCCCAAGCAAATCCTTTGCATTTTCTTCCATATGATGGACATCGTCCAGAACAATTAGCCAATAGGGAGGCGGCCCTCCAACTTCGTTTTTGTAACGCTCCCTAATCGTTCGTGCATCGGTGAGGTACGAGAGTAATCTACGCCGCCATGAATCAACATTGACTTTACCCCCAGGTGTTAGCGGTAGCGTTTCAATGAGGTTATACGGATCATGAGATTCATCGATTCCGAATCTGTGAAGCAAACTTGTCGCCAAGCCTAGAGAACGATCCCAAGGTTGGCAGGGATACCAACAAATTGACAAGTACGGGTCTTGTTTTATTCGTTGTTCAAGCCAATGAGCAACTAATGTTGATTTTCCAATGCCGGCGATTCCATGGACTACTGCGCAAGGTTTTCGTTCATCGAACCAATCATGAAGTGCTTGTAATTCATCAGTTCTTCCATGGACAGGACGCGTGGTTGGAGGTTTGTTGTGATAGGTTGCATGCGCACCCGTCATCGGGGTAAGGCGGCCAGGTTTTGGAATCGCGGAACTATTCTTCTTGCTGATAATTCCAAATCGAATATCTCCAAATGTCAATACTCCTTCATGCTGGGCATGCATGAGCACTTGTAGGAGTGTGATGTCCGCAGCCAATCGCTCTGGTGCTTCTCTTGCCTCAATTTCCAATAATTCACCTTCATTATTGCGCAGCAACACCTTAATTGAGCCCAAATCTTTTGTCAATTGTTCTGCTAATTCTTGCCCACGTTGAGTTAATTGCCAAGTTTTTTGACGGCGGTCTTCGCCTCGTATCGTACGTGTGTGTTCTGAAACTGCTTCATCGCGAAGTAAGTTTCTCATTGCACGGCTAACATTTGGTGGATGCTGGGCGCATGCTTCAGCAATTCCCGGTCGCGTAAGTTCGGGTCCGACGACATATCGGTCGGATTGTTCAATCTGTCCACCCAAATGCAGCAAAACGCGGTCTTGAACCGCGACACTGACCTTTGGTAAACCATCGCTCATACATCTGCTATGATGCGTGCTATCTCAATCCTTCCGTTCCAAGTCCACAATGAGATAATATTTTTCTTATAATTGTCGTGAAATAACACGCCATTATTAGTCAAATCAAGGAGCGATTTCGTAAGAATCGGCGGTGAAATCGGGCAATAGCGCGCTATTAGCATGAACATATAGACCATAACCCCTTTTAGTAATGAAGAGTCCCGTTATCATGGATTCTTCGTGCAGAGCCTTTTTCTTAGTATTTTTAATGCTCATTATGTCCTTATCGCCACTTGCTTCTGCTGCGGATTCTGATGGCGATGGCGTTGATGATTCGGTAGATGATTGCCCATGGTCTGCAGGCACTTCTAGCGTAGATAGAGACGGCTGCCCTGACCGTGATGGTGATGGCACATCGGACTTGAATGATGGATGGACAACTAACAATCCAAATTTCCAAAACGAATATACAACGTCATCCAGTAGCGATTATGTAGATGTTGACTTTTCTCCATCTGGAGAATTCATCGTTACTGCATCTGATGATGGTTTTGTCAGATTATGGAATATAACAACTCATGTAAATACCGTATCGGCAGCGGCTGGCACGGATGTTACTTCTGTTTCTTTTTCTCCCGATGGCCTATATGTTGCAGCCGGACTTGATGATGATACCATGAACATATACTACTCTAGTAATCTCACTTCTCTTCATGGCGTAGTCAATGTCGATGTTGGAAGTGGAGATTATGTTAACGACGTCGAATTTTCTCCAGACAGCAGTCTTGTGGCAGTATCAATTGGCCGGTCTGGCAACTCGGGCACCACCAATGGACAAGTGTTCCTCATCAAAGTGGCTGATGGCCTTAAGTTAGGTAATGGAATGAATCCTAATGGCGAAGATAGGTTTTACGATTCTGCTTTCTCACCCGATGGTGAACTGATTGCATTGGCAGGTAATGGTGACTTTTACATCGTCAATGTCACTTCAAGGGCTACGGTCCATTCATTGTCTAACCCCCCGGGCACAGTTAATGCAATCGCTTGGTCGCCAGATGGCAACTATATCGCAATGTGCGGTGGATATGAACAGAGCGGCTCTAGTTTTGACATGTATGAATTTTCAGGTACTCAATGGGTTCGGATTTGGGAGAAAACCCTCTCGACTTCATGCTATTCCACGGACTTCTCATACGACAGCAACCAAGTTGGTGCAGGCATGGGATGGTACCAAAATGATGCAAACACCGCTCGAATTTATCAATCAAACACCGGCGCTCTCATTGATTCTATTGTCGGACCAAAACCATCCAGTGGTTGCAATTCTTTCCAAGGTAATAATTGCGGTGAAATCCGAGGTCTTGCATGGAGCCCAGACAGTACTCATATTGTAACAACCCATAGTCGAAACGACGAAGGGGTCTACTACTGGTTTGCAGATTTCGATGAAGATAACGACGGCTACAACACAACCGATCAAGGCGATGGCGTCGTCGATGCCTTCCCAAGTGAAGGCTCTCAATGGAATGACACTGACGGCGATGGCTTCGGCGATAACAGTGTTATTGACCATGATTCCAACGCGTCAACACCGTCAATTCCTGCTTACCAACCCGATGCTTGCTTGACAATTCCGGGAACTTCAACCGAAGACCGGTTTGGTTGCCCTGATGCTGATGGTGACGGATGGTCTGACGAAGGCGACTTCTATCCTGCAGATTCTCTTCAATGGGTCGATAGCGATGGAGATGGTTATGGCGACAATTATTACTTTGACTTGAATGGAGCCCAACTTCATTTGAATCAAACAGGCGATGCATTCCCTAACGATGTAACCCAATGGAACGATACTGATGGCGATGACCGAGGTGACAATTACCAAAACGCATCGTGGGATAATTTCCGAGCACCTGAATGGCCAGGCCTGCTTCTTTCAGTAGCAAACAATGTCGACGCTTTCCCGCTTGACCGAACTCAGTGGGCCGATACCGATGGTGATTGGGTTGGCGATGAACAAATGAGCGACCGTTCTGATGGTTGCCCAACCATTTGGGGAGATTCTCAATACGACCGCCTTGGTTGTGTCGATACAGATGGAGATGGATGGTCGGACCCAGACGCTGGATGGCCCGCAACAGCCGATTGTTATGGTGCAGATGCTTTCCCTACCGACCCTACTCAATGGTGTGATGAAGATGGAGACGGATTTGGCAGTAATCAATCCGGAAACAATGCGGATGAATGTCCAAATCAAGCTGGAACTTCGAGTGAAGACCGTATCGGTTGTGCTGACCGAGACGGCGACGGATACTCAAATGCAGGCGACCCATTCCCCGATGACAGTACGCAATGGTCGGACCGTGATGGAGACAACCGCGGAGACAATCTATCCGGAAACAATGCGGATTTATCCCCTGACGATACA
>ENA-OREN01005816-OREN01005816.1-marine-metagenome-genome-assembly--contig:-NODE-5816-length-10086-cov-3.137676_pt1 | contig 10086 bp, 10 predicted proteins | sample MGYA00248624_ERZ508555 | MGnify/ENA primary metagenome ERZ508555 (study PRJEB26222, sample SAMN06267773) | marine metagenome | isolation source: Saanich Inlet, British Columbia, Canada | place...
TATGATGAAGCTATACAGTCTTACACAGCTTCAACTAAAGATGGGAAGTTTGATGGACTGGTAACTGTGTCAGAGTTGGCTGAATTTATTGTATCTGAGAACAGGCAGCCAATTAATTATTCATGGGGGCCTTGGCACCGTTATTCACAGCACTTAGACACAATGTATGCCATTACTGGCGCCCTATTTATTGCACCAAAAGTTGAAATGGTTAGAAATCGATATGTAATATCAAAAAAACCTGATTTTTATATCGTGCCACCACTTCAAGCGATTGATGTTGATACTGAATATGATTTTAAATTGGCCCAATTGTTAATGCAAAATAAGGAGTTACTCTCTAATGCTTAAGAAAAATTATTTTTTGGAAAAGTTAAATAATGGTAAGCCAGTACTTGGTACATGGATCATGATACCATCTGTGGTAACTGTAGATATTATCGCTTCAACTGGCGTTGATTTTGTGATTATTGACAGAGAGCATGGCCCTATTGGTTTTGAAACAGCTCAAGAGATGGCGATGGCGTGTGAATCACGTGGCGTATCTCCTATTATGCGTGTTGGTGATATTGAACGTTCATTCATTCAGAATGCATTAGATGTTGGTATGCATGGTATTCAAGTGCCAAATGTTGATACAAAGCAAAATGCTAAAGATGTGGTTAAGTTCTCAAAATACCCTCCTATGGGTGACCGAGGCTTCTCCCCATTTACCAGAGCGGGCGATTATTCAATTGATAATGCCACAACATTAACCAAGACTGCCAATAAAAACACGGCTGTTATTTTAAATATTGAGGGCAAAGATGCGGTTAATAATTTTGATGAAATATTAGAAGTTGAGAATGTCGATATTTATTTTGTTGGGCTATTTGACTTAAGTAAAGCACTTGGCATACCTGGCGATGTTTCTAATCCTATTGTGATTGATGCATTGGCTGAAATTATTAAAAAAGCTGACAAAGCTGGAAAATTTGTTGGAACAATTGCTACCACTAAAGAGAGGATGGCTGAATTTTTAGAAATGGGTGTTAAGTATATGGTGTATTTGGTTGATTGTGAGATTTTACGATCGAGCTACAAGACTATTGTTGATGCATTTAATCAGGAAGTAAAATAATGGCTCAAATTTATATCACCGATTATATTGACAATCCAGATCTGGAGCAAGAGGTGTTAGGTAGTAGAGTGTCTATTGAAAATAATACGGATACTGAAGTTTTGTTAGTTTGGCATGAGCATATTAACAAGCAGTATTTAGACCAGTTTCCCAAAATAAAAGGTGTAGTTAGATATGGGGTTGGGTTTGATAATATCGACCTTGAGGAGATTAAAAGTAGAGGTTTGGTTTTTTGCAATACACCCGACTATGGTACTGACGAAGTGAGTGATACCGCGCTAGCTATGATGCTCAGTTTATTACGAGGTGTTTTTGCTTATGATGTGTTTTCAAGAAACTACACAGATACTTGGCAAGAGAATACTATTGACAAATTACGTAGAGTATCTGGTCTGACATTAGGCGTAGTTGGCGCTGGTAGAATCGGTACTGCGCTAATGAGAAAAGCAAAAGCATTAGGTATGAATATTATGTTTTATGATCCTTATAAAGATAGCGGATATGAAAAGGCTATCGGTGTTAATAGGTGTTATGACTTATCAGAATTTCTTGCGCAATGTGATGTGATTTCAATGCATACACCGCTTACATCGGAAACTCGATCCATGGTAGATGAAAATTTTATTGATAATATGAAGCAAGACTCTATTTTAATTAATTCTTCTCGTGGTGAAGTTGTTAAAGATTTAGATGTGATTTATAAGGCCTTGAAGTTAGAAAAGTTATCAGCAGTGGCATTAGATGTTTTGCCCGATGAGCCGCCTATTGATTGTAAGCTGATTAGAGCATGGAGAGGCCGTGATAAAGAATTAGCACATAGGATAATTATCAATCCTCATACGTCATATTACACACAAGAGTCTTATATTGAGATGAGGGTTAAAGCTTCTGAAAATGCTAAGCGTATTATTGATGGCGTTGAGCCGCTTAATATTATTGTAGATGGCAGGTAGATTTACTTTGACTAAAATATTTCAAACAAGTCCTAGATTAGTGTTTTCCATAGAGGATAAAGTATATAAGTTTTTCAACTGTAATCACGACTGCTCTAGTGAGGTAAAGTCCATAAGGTCTTCATTGTTACAATCTAATTTTGACGCAGTATCTGGCTATACAATGAAGATTGTAGAAATTATTCAATCTTTTGATAATTATTACATTATGAAGGTGGCTAAGGGTGCACAGTTGTCAACTTTACAAAGTAAGAAGTATTGTAATTTGGCAGGATGCTGGTTACGAGTTTTCCATAAATCATCATATAATACTCAAAGTAAGTCCATTTTTATTTTTGGAGATTTCTCTATTACACATTTGTATATTGATGATAAATATAAAGAAATTACCGCTATTGATCCCGGAGCTGGCTTTGGGAAGGTTGGTGAAATTGAAGATGACATTTCAAGATTTTTAGTAAGCTTAATGCAAACGAAAAATTTTAATATTATTAAATTAAATAAAAATGTGACTGGATTTCTCGGTGGGTATGGTGTTGATAAAATAAAATATTCTAATTTAGATAAATCTGTCAAGTTTAGAATATCTAGAAATTATGAAAAAAGAATAACACTAGACACTGGATTGAAACGATTTTTTTCAGCTTATTTTTGGTTAGCAAATTCAACTATTAAGTATTATTTTATAAATAAAAACTTAAAAAAGGAAATTAAGAATGAGTATTAAAGTCTTTATATTCATAGACAATATTAGACCTGATGAAAATTGGCTAGGGCTTGTGCAAATTTTTCAGAATTGCAGCATTGAAAGTCATATTGCTATTGTTGGTAGTGTTGATAAAAAGTACCAACAATATTTACCTCCTAATATTTCAATATGTAAAAAAGCCAAAGTCAAGGATATTCGCAAAGGCGATATTATTTTTGGCATGCCATCAAAGTATCTTCTTCTAAAAATTATTAATATTGTTTTTACTAAAAATATTTTTATAAATATCGGCCCTGGAAAGATTAAAAAAGCTATTGGTATCTACAAACACCCTGAAAAAAAAATCAAAAATAAAATATTTGAGTTTGTTAAGTATTTAATGCCACATAATTATTATTTAGCTGCAGATTTTGAGGATGCAATGTATCTTGCAACAGCATATGGTAGGGATATAAATTTTTATTTACCTATTGGATTGCCTAAGAGTGTGCATATCGCATTAGAATTCTCACAAAGAAGAGAGAAAATAAAAATAGGAGTTTTATTTGCCCCAACTCATAGATGGGAGGGCGAGGTTTCTGTCATTAGTAAGTGGCTGGCTAATGATGTGTTTGTTAATAAGTTAAGCAACGATTACGATATTTTTTATAACAATCACCCTGATGAAGATAATTGGGAGACGTGTGAATCAGTTATAAAAACTAGAGAATTAAGTAGTGCTTTTTGGAAAGATATAGATGTTTTAGTAACCGATTACTCTTCAATTGCCCATGATTTTTTATCAGCCGGTGGCAAGCATATAATTAATATAACAACAGATCTGTCTAAATTTGAAAAACATCAAGGAAAAAGTCCGCTTCCATTGAGTAAGCAATTTCCAGGTGTCTTATGCACCACAAAAGATGAATTTATACATACTCTTAATAATATTAAACCAAGTAAAAAAGAAATAGATATTAAAGATTTTTCAGATTTATGGATCCGAAGAATATTAAGTCTTAGGAAAAAATAGTGTCAATATTAGAGGTAGCTCTGTTTTTAGCTTTTGTACCTATAGTTACATTTACATATGTAAATAATAATCAAGCTCTGGATAATACTGTTATGTATTTTATAATTATATTGTTGAGTAGTGCCTCTGCATTTCAGTATTTTATTATGGATCCTGTTGACTATGGTCAATATAAGATTATATTTAATAGTTACCCAGATAGTTTTTCGTCCATTTACACACAAGGGCATGAACTGGGGTTCAACTTTTTGAACTGGTTATTTAAATTATTAAATTTCAGTTTTGAGTCATTAATTTTTTTCATAGTACTTATTTTATTTTATGGAGTCGTACAGGTATCAAAACTATTTAATAAAGATAAACTATTAATTTTTCTTTCAATAATTACATTAGTTGTCTTTTTCAATTTATTTTCTAACTTGTATAGGCAGGCTATAGCTACATCTATAGTTCTAATAGCATTGGCACGCAATAGAAGTATTGTAAGGCAATTTGCAATGGTGCTATTAGCCACAATGTTCCATGTTTCTGCAATAATAATTTTTCCATATTTTATTGTACAGAATCGTAAATCTCCAGTATTTTTGATTGCTATCATGACACTGTCATTACTTTTATTTTTTATTAGAATAGATGATGTTATATTTTATGTTATTAGTTTGATGTCATCATTCACAGATAATATTTCATACTCGTCTTTTGCGCGAGTGGAGTTGAATGCGCTTTCAAGTGACAAGGTGCAGTATGCATATAGATCATACTACTTTCTTAGTATATTTCTTATTGTATTATTTGTCTTTAATCACAAGAAAGGAGTAGAAAAAATAAAGCATGTTTCTTCAGAAATACAATGGAGATTGATTAATTTCCTTGCTTATGGTGTAATGATTTATAGTGCTACTTATAGTATTGGCGCCTTTTCTCGTTTAGGTATATATTTTTATATAATATTTCCAATAGTTTTGTTTTTAGTATCAAGATTATTTTTCAATTATAGTGCTGCAAAAATACTTTTGGCTTGCTTTTCTTGTTTTAGTTTATTTGGTTTATTCTTAGTAAAGAATATCTATCTAACTTAAGTTAAATATTTTTTATATTATTGATGATATTTGTATTCATATGGATCTTAAAAGGAGTAAATTATTTTTTCGATAACTAGAAGGAAGTTTTTTATAACGTTCAAGGAGTGCTGGTTTGTAAATAATTCTAACAAGCCGAGCTCATCATTATTAAGTATTTATATTCACTCATTAAAACTTGATAAATGGTGTGCTAAAAAAAAGAGAGTTCAGACAATTCTGATAGATCTTGTTAATGATAGTGCGCATATTTTTAATGAGATTAAAAAGAAGACTAGATATGATATTAGAAGATCCAATGAAAAGGATGATGTTGAATTGTTATTGATTGAAGATGTTAGCGACTCAGAAATTAATAATTTTCACCTTCTTTATAATTCTTTTGCAAGTACTGTAGGCATTGGTAATGCGAATAAGGCCAAAATTACAACTTTTAGAGATAATGGCCATTTGTTCTTTTCAAAGGCCATTGATAAGAATGGAAAGTTGCTATGTATGCATGCGTTAATTTTTGATGATAGCAGGGTAAGGCTGTTATATTCATATTCTGTCTTTAGAAAGCTCGATAAAAACATGAGAGATGTTTCTGGTAGAGCTAATAAATCTTTGCATTGGTTTGAAATTAATCAGCTCAAGAATAGAGGTTTAAAGTATTACGATTTTGGCGGTATTAGTTTAAATGGAGAAACTAAAAATATTGATAAGTTTAAAATGGCATTTGGTGGAAAAGTTGTAACTGAATATAATGCAATTTGTCTTGATATTTTTTGGTGGATTAAATAAATGCCAAGATATTTATTACGTTTTGATGATGCACATCAGGAAATGAATGTTGAAAATTGGAGTAGGCTAGAAAGAATTTGCGATGAATATAATATCAAGCCTATTGTGGCAGTTATTCCTGACAATAAGGATCCTGATATTTGTTTCTCAGCCTATGATAGGAATTTTTGGACTAAGGTTCGTGGTTGGCAAGCAAAGAAATGGTTAATTGCGATGCATGGTTATCAGCATATATTGAAACAAACAAATAAAGGTATTGTTCCAATAAATAATTATTCTGAGTTTACTGGATTAAGTGAAGAGATCCAGTCAGATATGATTGTAAAAGGTTTAAGCATACTAAATAAAAATCAAATAATCCCGACAGTCTGGATCGCACCAGCTCATGGAATGGATCATACTACTTTAGTATCATTGTATAAAGTTTCTAAAATTAGATTAATTAGTGACGGTTTTTCGTTTCGACCCTATAGAAAATATAATTTTAATTGGATGCCACAGCAGCTATGGAGGGGTAGAAAAATGTTGGCAGGTTTTTGGACTATTTGCTTACATCCAAGCAGTATGACGTTGGAGCAAGTAAATGATATTGAGAAATTTATTGTAGAAAACCATGATTTGTTTATATCAACGTATCAATTAGAATATAGTAAATTCTCCTTTTTTGATTCAATTTTTAGCAAGTTTTTTATTTTATTTATAGCCATCAAAAGACTAGTCCGTTATGTCAAATAATCAATTAATATCTGTAGTAATGTCTGTTTATAATGACGAAAAATTTCTTTCTGATGCTATAGAAAGTATTCTGAAACAGTCTAATGGTGATTTTGAGTTTATTATTGTAAATGATGGCTCTACTGATAACAGTGCTGTAATTATTTCAAGCTTTCAGAAGCTAGATAAACGAATTGTTTTTATAGACAGAAAAGAAAATAAAGGGCTGCCATACTCACTTAATGAGTCTATTGCTCTTGCGAAGGGGAAATATATTGCAAGAATGGATTCTGATGATGTGGCAGTAGAAGATAGGTTTGAAAAGCAGATTAATTTTTTAGAGCTAAGACCAGATATTGATATATTGGGCGGTCAAGAAGCTCTGATTGACTCGAAAGGGTTAATTTTAAAATCTTCAAAAAAACCTCTTTTGTTTAATAAAATTAAAAAATCTGCAGAGTTTGTTTGTCCTATAAACCATCCGACATATATGGTTAAGAAGAATGTATATTTGACACTTGGATGTTATAGAGATTCTTTCGTCTATGCGCAAGATTATGATTTTATTTTAAGAGCTATTGACTATGGTTTTATAATCGAGAATATGCCCGATAAGTTATTATATTACAGATCTTTTAAAAATATGCATTCTACTTTCAAAAGGCAGAGACAATCGTATTTGGCTCGTTATGCTTTGAAGCTTCATAAAGAAAGAGTGAGGGATGGTATAGAGTCAGTTAGAACTTTGGAAAAATTAAAGCGTACATCGTTTAATGCGCATGTATTTTTTGCTTTATCCTGGAATTTAAGAAATAAAGTTCTTAGAAAGAAATTTCCAAAATATGTTTCTTATGTTTTAGCATTTCTTTCATCATTACTTCATTATGAAGTGTTTAATGCCAGCTTAAGAGGCTTTTTATATGCAAAATATAAAAGATAAAATTCAGGTTTTGCACCTTATTACAGCATTAGAAAGTGGTGGCGCTGAAAAGATTTTATTTGATACTGTCTCCGGTCTAAAAGATCAATTTAATCATAGAGTTATTGTGCTTTCAAAGAGAGGTGCTTATTGTCAAAAATTTGAAAAAATTGGCATTCCAGTTGAAAAAGTCTCTATTCGACTATTGTGGCGCTTATTGTTTTCTGAAAGAAATCAATGTTTAATACATAGTTACCTTTATCATTCCCATATAGTCTCACTGCTATTTAAAGTTATTGGTTATCGTGTAATCTGGTCAATTCATAGCTCTATTTTTGATATTGTAGATTTTAAAACTAAGATAGTTAGCTGGTTATCGTATTTTGTTCCAAACAAGATAATATACGTGTCTGATTTTGCAAGAAATCAACATACCAAGATTGGTTTTACTAAGCAAAAATCAATAGTAATTTACAATGGATTGGATGTCAATAAATTTAATAATAAAAACCAATGTGCTTTGGCTATTGATAATAACTATACTAATATTGCTATGATTGCTAGATATCATCCTGTTAAGGATTATTCTAAATTTTCCTCTATTGCTTCTATTGCTCTTCAATTAAACCCATTTTGTTATTTTTATTTGATAGGTAAGGGTAATAATAAATCCAATAAAGAATTACTGAATTTGCTTGAAAGGAATCAACTTTTAGACAATGTAAAATTGATGGACGAAGTAGATGATATATCTACCATATTACCCTGTTTTGATTTGTTGGTTTCAACATCGCGAGCTGAGTCATTTGGGTTGACGATACTAGAGGCAATATTGTCTGGGGTTAATGTATCAACTATCAGCCTACCAATTATGGATGAATTACTCGATAATTACAGTTCTAACGATGGAAGCCTGTCAGATGCAGAGATTGCGAAGATATGGATAAAAAAGTCTGAAAATAATCTGGATGGTGCAATTATTAGGCACGTATCAGATAATTATTCATTAGTTAATATGATTAAATCGTACAATAATTTATACAAAGGTTGTTCTATATGAGTATCAAAATAATTTGCCCTACATGTAACAATAACCTAGGTGTGGGCGTTTCTGATGAAGATAAGATTGTTTGTAAAAATTGTGGAGAAGATTTCCCTATAGTTAATGACTCTCCAATTCTTTTATCAAAAAATAACGAATTATTTAAAAAAGAAACATCACTTAAACAATCATCTAGTGGATTTAATATTGGATTTAGCGCAAAAATTAGTAAGTACCTCCCAACCATAACTCTCAATAATTTTCAAGATAATGCACTAGACTCATTCATTGATAGTTTGAATGATAATGATAAATGTTTAATTATTGGCGCTGGATATGACCATAATTTAAAATTAAGGTTAGTCCATAATGGCATTAAGGTAACAGTTACTGATGTAATTGCCTCTCCAATTGTAGATTATGTTTGCGATACTACCAATCTACCGTTCTCAGACAATCAATTTGACGCAGTTTTGATCATTGCTGTACTCGAGCATGTTGTAGAGCCTCAGTCTGCAGTGAGTGAAATTTCTAGAGTTCTTAAATACGATGGAAAGGTATTTTCAGGCATTCCATTTATGCAGCAGGTGCATATGGGTTGTTATGATTTTACAAGATATACGTTATTGGGGCATAGGTGGCTCTATAAATCATTTGAACTTCTAGATCTTGCGCCATCATCAGGGTCTGGCAGCGCCCTATTGTGGTCAATAACATCTTTTTTTAGATCGTTCACATCTAGCAAAATATCAACATTGATAATAAAAAGTCTTGTTCGTGTATTTTTATTTTGGATTAAATATTTTGATTTACTCCAAAAGAACAGTAGCGATTTTGCATTAGGAAGTTATTTTGTAGGACTTAATAAAAAAAAACCTGTTCTTGATAAGAAAGAATTGATTGAACTCTATAGCAAAAAATGAAAAAACTTTTGTTTATTGTTAATGTTGATTGGTTTTTTGTATCTCATCGACTGCCAATCGCTATTGAAGCTATTAGCCAAGGGTATGAAGTACATATTGCTACAACAGTTACTAATAAGTTAAATTTATTGGAGTGTAGTGGATTGATTGTCCATAACCTTGATGTGCGTAGAGGCCATCTTGGCATCTCGGTTCTATCTGAATTATGGAATTTTTTCTCTATTATCAAAGATATCAGACCTGATATTGTGCATTTGGTTACTATAAAGCCAGTATTACTAGGTGGAATAGCAGCAAGGCTGGCTGGTGTTCCTGTATTAGTTTCGGCGGTGTCTGGACTAGGTATCGTATTTTCTTCAAATAATCTTAAATACAAGTTTTTAAGGCAGGCGTTGTATCCATTTTATTATTTAGCTTTCGGGCATAAGAATCAAAAAGTTATTTTCCAGAATAATAATGACCTTCGATCTCTGTTAAATTGGAGAGTGGTCTCTACTAGAAAATCTATCTTAATTCATGGATCTGGAGTTGATCTAGATGCTTATTCTTACCTTCCTGAATCAAAAGAAATTCCTGTCATATCTTTTGCTGCTAGGCTGTTAATTGACAAAGGGGTTGAAGTATTTGTTAAGGCATCAGAGATATTACAGGAACGAAAAATTAATGCACGATTCTGGCTAATAGGAGAATCAGATCCAGGAAATGCCAACACCGTAACTGATGAGCAGTTAAAAGACTGGGAGTCGGCAGGATTAGTAGAACTATTTGGTTATAGAGAAGATATATCAAATTTATTTTCTAAATCTAATATAGTGACATTGCCATCTTTCTA
>ENA-OREN01005818-OREN01005818.1-marine-metagenome-genome-assembly--contig:-NODE-5818-length-10083-cov-14.188287_pt1 | contig 10083 bp, 9 predicted proteins | sample MGYA00248624_ERZ508555 | MGnify/ENA primary metagenome ERZ508555 (study PRJEB26222, sample SAMN06267773) | marine metagenome | isolation source: Saanich Inlet, British Columbia, Canada | place...
TATGCTCCTTTTTAAGGGTGAATTATACATAAAAAATTGTCTTAAGTAGCTGTCCTAAAATTGGGTCTCACTTTAATACTCCCCATATAAGGGAAGAAAACAGCTACGCTAAAAGCAACCTAATTTACAATCATAATATCTAAATTAATATTGATACTATTATAATATATACAAGGGTAGAAACGACGCCCATCAAGCCATACTTAACAAGATGCCTCCCTTAGCTTATTAACTATAAGATAAGGGTTTTAACTAGTTAAGACTCTAAGATAATAGTATTATTAATGATGTCCCAAACGGAAAACTTATTTTATTTATGAGCTTCTTTTCACTCTTGAATATATTATAAAAGCAATAATTTATTATTTTGCTAGGAGTTCCATATCCCGTAGCAACTTCTGATGTCTTAAAAATATCAAGAATTCTTGCAATAATAACTAAAGGAAATAACAATGTATTAAAGAAAGAGAGTTTCTTTATTGTAAAATTATTATCGCTAGCTAATTCTGAAAGTTGTTTTTTACTGTACCTTCGCTTATGGTGCAAGAGTTTATCATGAGTACTGTATAGCCATTGATAAGCAGGAACTGTTATTAAAAGTTGACCATTTGGATTTAAATGATTTTTTACAACCTTAAGCGTCTCTTTATCTTCTTCAATATGCTCTAATACATCAAACATACAGATTAAGTCATACTTTTCTTCATAAGGGAAATTAGTTGGCAAGAATCCTTGTCGAATTTCAGCACCAGTTGTTTTAGCATACTCTATCGCAAAATCATCCATTTCAATAGCCTTTACATTTCCATACTGCTGAAGCATTTTAATGTTTCCACCCGTCCCACAGCCAATTTCAAGAATATTTATATTCTCTCGTAATTTTAAGTTATCTAAATAAGCACCTAGTATTTCTCTTCTTGCTTTGAACCACCAATGCTCTTTTTCTTGTCTAATCATATCTTTGTAAACTATATCTTCCATATCAACCCTCGTAAATTGTATCTATTACATATATTGGCCTTCTCTTAGTCTCTTTATATATTCTACCTATATATTCACCAAGTATTCCAATACCCATGAGTTGAATACCACCTAAAAATAAGACGGTAGTCAATAAAGATGCATACCCTGGTAAATCAATTCCAAAGAGCAGTGTCTTAACAAGGATAATACCTCCATAAATAAATGATGTAAATGAGAATAGCATGCCTATATATAGCCACATTCTCAACGGAACTGTACTGAAACTAGTTATACCATCTAATGCGAAATTCCATAACTTCCATCCATTGAAGCTCGTGTGTCCTGCGACACGAACTTCTCTTTTAAACTCCACTGTAGTTGTTTTATATCCAACCCATGCGAATAGGCCTTTCATAAATCGTTGGTTTTCTGGTAATGTCTTTAATGTCTCTAACACTTTTCGACTCATCAGCCTATAGTCTCCCACATTGTTAGGAATATTGATATCTGAGATCTTATTGTGAATTTTATAAAAATATTTAGCACTTAAGCTTTTAACTATACTATCGCTACTTCTATCAATTCTCTTTGCTAAAACCACATCATAGCCTTCTTCCCATTTTTCAATAAAAGAAGTGATTAGTTCAGGTGGATCTTGTAAGTCAACATCTATAGGAATAGCTACTTCACCATTCGCATTATCTAAACCTGCAGATAATGCCGCTTCTTTACCAAAGTTTTTAGATAAATTTATTATACGAATATTCTTGTGATTATTTTTAGCATTTAGTAAAACGGTTAAAGTCTTATCTGTGCTTCCGTCATTAATAAATATTATTTCATAACTTTTATTTACTTTATTCAATACGAGCTCAACATGCTCTAAAAAGATTTCAATTACTTCTTCTTCATTGTGACATGGGCAGACTATTGATATTGTAGGATTTTGACTAATCATTATTCTCCTGAACTATTAAATTAGTGACATTACCTGAATATAAAGCAAAACAATATACATATAACAAATATAACAAAGCCATAACCTTTGCTATTGTGTAATATGGAATATGTCCTGGAATATCTATATTTGTAAATGAAAACAATATAATAAATGATAGTATAAATAATATATACTTTACTTTATTTCCTAATAAAGAACTACGTGTTGATACATCTTTTAACATTTCTAAAGTTATCATAAGTAGTGGAAGTAAAAGTGTTAATCTATAATCAGGATCAGGATCATTAATTAATAAACTAACAATAATAATTTGAGCTAAAGCAAACTCCATTTTGAATTTAATACTACTTAAATAAAGTCTAACAAATGAGAATAAGATTACAACCAACCCACTTAATGGAATAATAAATTTATTAATTTCACCTACATTTAAAGCCCTTGCCCCAGATAATATATTATGTGTAAAAGTTGTTTGACCACTTATTAATGTAAGTGCTTTTTCAACTAGCGGTATAAAATAGCTGAAACTATTATCAAGAAATACTATAGGCCACATATACACTGTTGAAATAATAATTAATGCATACAATGCATGTTTTTTATTCATAAATATTAAAAGAAAGATAAATAATCCACTAGATGGCTTAAGCGATATTACTAATGCTATAAATATTGCAAATAATAATGATTTCTTGTTAAAGAATAGAGTGTAAATTGCTGCTGATATAAAAATAAAAGTGAATATGTCGGAATTTCCTCTATCAATTAAAAAATATAGTGGATAAAAACCAATAATCATTGATAAATAAAGATGTGCACTATTGTACTTATCTGTATCAATAACTTTTCTGAAAATTAAATAATTTAGAACTATAAATATAATGATAAGTCCTATGAAGTACGCATGTGGATTTACAAATTTAGTTGCAGATAGAAGCCAAAAGCTAAATATGGAGTATGGAGATGGGGGTATATGATTATATAAATCATTTGTCATGTCATAAGGATTTATTTGTTTTGACCATTCTATAGGAATCAACCAATCAGTAAATCTATGGAATGGATCATAAAGCATCGCATTATATGGAAAACCAAGCCCCACTCCTCTACTTGTAAAGTACCAAACTTCAATAAGCTTAATACTTAAAAGCAACATCATAAAAATTGTAATAACAGTTAATATTTTTTTTGAATCAAATTGTTTTAGCTCTTCTTGTTTTTTCAAAATTTACCGTCCCAAGGTCTCTGACAACCTTTTAAAATTTATTATATAAAATACCTTAAGAATCTTCCTTTCCAAATTCGCCCATTAGTCAAACTTTTTCCATATCTTTGATGTGGTAAATACTTTAACTTCACTCTTTATACTCATTAGTATAGACTGCTTAAGTTTATAACTATTACGCAAACCAAGCTCATTATTGGCCTTTCCCACAGAGGGTATGTAGCGATCTACATGCTTAGAGCTATTTTCCGAACTTTTAATACGGACATTGAAAATATTCGCAACAATATCGGCTAATTCTTTAATTTCAACTTCCTTATCTGAAGCGACATTATAAACAGGGCACTGTGGATTGGAATTATCGGCTATTGTCATTAGCCAGAGTACTAGATCGTCTGCATACATATAGCTTCTGTACACTTTTTTAGAGGTTTTTACTTCAATATTCCTTCCTGCAATGCCGTCGGCTATAAAATTCCCTATTGCAAAATGCTGATCTTTAGGCAAATACCTACCAACAAAAGAAAAACACCTGGCTATGCTTACATTTAGCCCTGCTTGACCTAATTTTTGTATAGCAAACTCTGCATCTCTCTTAGCATAAGCATAAGATTTTTTTACCTCATCAAGGCTCTCAATGTCGCCAAAAGCCATATCTTCCGTCAAATACTTTTCATGTTCAGGCTGATAACCATAAATAGCACCAGAACTGCAAAAAACAATCTTGCTTTTTTTGTGGTATTGTTTTGCAAGTTTGCAATAATTAAGCGTGCCTTTTATGATGTTTTGCTTCTCCTCTTCATTATGACTTAAATATCGAGAAGCGTCTGTTGAAGCAGCAGCATGAATCACATAATCGGCGTATGGCAGGTACTTTATTGCTGCAACGTCCCCCTTGTAAAATTCAACACCATCTGATATTAATTCTGGATAGTTATACTGTCTAATGTCATAAATGGAATTTCAATTGGCAATAATAATAATAATAATATATACAAAGAAATACGATTAAAAATGACAGATGATAAAAAAGGAAACAACAGGATAAATACATAGCCACCAGCATTTTTAACTACAATCATAATAAGCATTATCAAGAGTAAAAATAACGTATTACGATTTTCCTCTCTAAAGAAGGGGGAGGATAGTAAATATTTAATAGACACAGATAGAAAAAATAAAAATGTTGCTAAAAGTGTTAAAAAATTAGACCAAAATCTAATGCTTTCATATTTTGGATTTAATTCTGTAAAGGCTAATAAGATATTTTGATAAGAATATGTAAAATAACTCCATTCATAATGTTTAGGATTAGATGAAAATTCCAAGATATTACTCATAAATAACCACCAATTACTTTCACCTAAGAGATTTGCAGAAATAATATTAATGAATACTGCTAACAACAATGTTAATATTATTCGGGAAAAATGTAAATTCAATAGAGGAATAAATAACAAGGCTATCAAGTAAATTTTTAGAGAAATAGCCATTGCCATGAAGATGCTAAAAATCCAAAGTTTTTTATAATTTAACGAGCTAATTAATAAAACTAGTAGAGTAATAAATAACAAATTACCCCTTTCTAAGGTGAATAAAAAAGGCATGGATAAAAATAGCATTATTAAGATAATCTTATTGCTATGCATGATAGATTTTGACTGAAAATACAAGATCAGAATTGTTGTAATAACATACAATCCTATTAAGTAAAGAATGCCTTCCTCACGTAACATTAGAGGCTCATACCCGTTGTCAAAATAAGGAAAAAAGCTTACAATCCAAAATGAAAAAGGAGTGTAGATAGACTGCCATTCTGTATACCTACCTTCATCATAAGTCCAATATTGAACATTAAAGAAGTCCATAAATGTATCAAACTTATCATAAAAAAATGGCGCCGGTAAGTATCCGTTTGATTCTAAACTTACTAAAATATATGTCAAACTACAAAATGCAGCTATAAATATAATGAAATTATCTGAATTTCTAAGTTGATACACGCCTACACACTTTAATTAGCATTTTAACGAATCTCTCTTAATAACAATATTAATTACCATTTATCCAATTAAATTTCTCTTTAACTCTTCTTTAGATAAAAAAGGAGACAAGTCTTCGAGAGGTGGTGAAACTATTGTTCCATCGGGTAGTTTTTTTGCACTCAACTTTGGAGCGAAAGCTTGATTCTCATCAACTAATACCTCACAAATAGCTGGGCCATCCAAACTAAGAAAATCAGAAATTGTATTATCGATATCATCAATACTTTTAATACGGACAAATGGTATATCAAAAGCACTTGCAACTTTTGAAAAATTAGGGAATGATACTCCGCTTTTTGGGCTAGCTCCAACTTCGATACCATTAAAGAAATTTCTATGAGTCTGAAAGATAGATGAATACCCGCTATTATTAATTATAAATATCTTTATTGGTAGATTAAGTGAGGTAATTGTCTGAAGCTCTTGCAGGTTCATCATAATGCTCCCATCTCCAGCTAAGCAGATAACAGGCTTCTTATTAGAGCCAATACAGGCTCCTATTGCTGCAGGAAGGTCATAACCCATGCTGGCACAACCCGAATTCGTCCACATTCTCTGCCCTTTTTTCACTTCTCCTGCTTGAAAACTAATAACACATGCGCTTCCATTAGCTGCAACTGTAATTTGATCTTCTGGTAATTGTTTGAATAACTTATCCATAAAACAATAAGGACTAACTTTTTCCATCTTATAGTATTCATCTAATACCACCGGATAAAGATCTCTTCTATCTAAGCACCACTGCATCCAATCCTGATGTATTGAACTAGTTGATCCATAAGGAAGTTGAAGTAATTTAGGAAGCAGATCTGACAGATCGGCGTGAATGGAAAGATCTGCTTTTACCGTTGGCTTCTTCATTTCAATTTCATCGATATCAACCCAAATTTTATAAGCCTTTCTAGCGAACGAATCCCAATTATAACTAACCTGTCGGATATTGAGACGACTACCTAAGATAATCAATAGATCGGAATTTTGAACAGCAAAATTACCCGCTCTATCTCCAACTGTTCCGGGCCTTCCTGCATAAAGAGAATGGGAATCCCACATAACATCATGCACATTCCAGCCAGTAACCACAGGTATACCAAATTTTTCTACTACTTTAAGAAATGTATCATTTTCTCCACTCAATCTAATGCCACTACCCGCAAATATTACTGGACGCTGTGCTTTCTTTATTGCATTTACTATGGCAATACATGCATTATTTATATCCGTTGTTTTCCATGGTTCATCAATTTCAGAAGGTGTGAAACCAGGTAAATCATTTACATTAATTTCAGCCCCTTGTACATCTAATGGAATGTCAATCCAACAAGGACCTGGCCGTCCAGATTGCGCAAGGTAAAATGCTTTTTCTAAATGATATTTAATAGTATTTGGATCAGTGACCATAACAGTATATTTCGTAACAGGACGTACAAGATGTTCTATATCCAATTCCTGATCACCATATTGTCGGAGTGGTAGTCCGGTACTTCTAACTGTAGTTTCATACTTCACTTGCCCAGAAATTACAACCATCCCTATTGAATCAACAAAAGCGCCGTATACTCCTGTTATAGCATTGGTACCACCCGGTCCCGAAGTAACATTAACAAGCGCCAACTCATTTGTAAGACGATAATGAGCCTCAGCAGCCATAGCACAGGCTTGCTCATGATGGTTAAATATGCATTCTAGATCATTATTTGTACCAAGAGAATGATTAAGATGCATTGCACCTCCTCCAGTTACCATAAAAACATGACGAACACCTAACTCAACAACTTTTTGAGCAACATAATCAGATAATTTCATTTTTTAATTCTTCCACCCATTCCAAATTGCTGTTTTAATAATTGCTTCATCTAGCGAGACCATTCTCTTTACACCTAGTTCACTAGTTATCAATGTTGTATCCGGCACATAACGCCCAGGATTCCAACCTTTTTCTTCCCTACTTAAAATCTGATAATCACCATCACCTAGAACATTGGAAACACGCTCTGCCAGTTCAGAAATAGATATCGATTCATCAGAACCAACATTATAAACTTTACCAGACTTAGCGAAAGCGAGCATATTCCAAAGCCACACAGTCAAATCAGCTACATAAAGATAGGAGCGACATGGCAAACCATTACCATTAACCACAATTGGCTTGCTGTTTATAGCATTATTAATGAAATTACCTGCAGCAAAATGTGAATCTAAAGGCAAATATGGCCCAAGTAGCGAGAATATCCGAGCAACAGAAATATTCAGTCCAAATTGTTTACCGTATATTGAACAAAGCATTTCAGCAGCACGTTTCGCTTCAGAGTAAGTATTTTTTGGATTCAAACAGTCTAGAGACCCAAACCAATCTTCATTTACTCGCTCCATTTCCCATGGTTGCTGTCCATAGATGGCACCAGAACTAAGAAATAGTGTGTGTTTAATAGATTTTTCTTTAGCAAAATCAAGGGCACATTGTGTACCTTGTATAATAGTGTCAAACATTTTCTTTGGATCATTTTCATTCAAGTACGCACTAGCATCAGTAGCAGCATGAACTAAATGAGTATATTCACCATCCACATCTTTTAAATCACGTATATCGCCTGTAATATAACTAACAGATGGGTAACTTTTAAAATGGGGAAAATTAGAAAGGAATGCTTTAGAGTTACGTGTGAGTACGGTAACTGTAATGTTCAAATTAAGTTTATTATTCGCATAAAATACAGAATCTAATAACCATTTACCAATAAAACCAGTTCCACCTGTCAGAAAAATATTAGCCCCATCAAGAGACTTAAATGCTTTTCTAGCACCATTCAATATCTCCTCTAAATCTTGATTTATATTCCAATCTACAGACTTCATGTAATCAAACCATTGTTAACAAAGTATCAAACATTTTATTAACACTTGGTGCGACTTTAATACCTTTTGTATTTTGAATAAAACCATAGCCATACGAGCAATAAATAAAATCAAGTTGATTGTCTACAGCAGATTCAAAATCATCAATAGAGTCTCCAATTACAACGCTAGATATTGCATCATTTGTTGTCAATATCTTGCTAACCATATCAGATTTATTTCCAAAGCGTCCTGAGTCAATCGTAAGAATTTCATGGAAGTATTCATTAATCTCAAGCATATTTAATATTTTTTTAGTTGGCTTCCAAGGCTTATTTGTTGACACAAACAGATTCTGATGTTTGCTTAAATTCTCCAGTCCTTCATACACACCGGGGAACAACCTAGTTTTCATTACACCTATTTCATCATAATGTACACGAAATTCTGCAGATATAGTCTTGATGAGTTCTTCATCAGACATAATCTCTTTTAATAATATTGATATAGGTGGTCCAATCAACCCTTTATGCAGCTGAGGTAAATAACTTGGAGCATGCTTACCGATACAATATTTTAAGGAGCTCATCACACCTTCTTGACTATCTAGCAATGTCCCATCTAAATCAAATATAAACATTTTTTATAAATTAAGTCTTTTAGCAATCATCTCTATTCTTTTATCGTCTTCTGACTGAATGGTGGAGTAATATCTTTTTTTACTCTTCAACCATAATAATTCAAATTCAACAGCTTTTAAAAGTGAACCATCTCCATATTTATATGAATCTGCGGGAAAGACTACCTTCCTTGTTTCATATTTATCAAGCAACTCATCTCCAACAAGCCTCTCAATAATACCAAAAGATTCTGTTGATATGCCCCCGCCTAATGCTGTTTTTAAGGACTTTTCTTTTGATTTCAAAAAAACATTTTTGCAGATTGTTTCTACTTCTTTTGATGTATTTATATCTGACCTTTTTAAACCCATAGAGCCAGTCAGGTCAACCCTGCCAACTGTTACGCTATTTAAATTTGAAATATTATCAAGAGTTAACATGTCATCAAAATTTTTACATGCAGTAATTGTTTCAATATTTACTGCAAACTCAATATCATTTGCATTATCTTCAGGAATAAAATTATCGATTAAATCAGTAAATTTAGAAAGGGCGTACTTTGTCTCTGCCATCGGCGCTACTAAGCCTCTAGCACCTAATGCCATTCCACTATATACATCAGTTACAGCCTCAACACCACCTATCTTTAGTAATAATGGTAAGTCAACATGTGCTGTAATATCTTTCAAACGCATCAGCTCGTCTATACGACTTCCTTCCGCTTCAAATTCTGCCTTTATTTCAAATACACCGTATTTTTCTTTCAATTCGGTCAGAATCTCAATCATCTGCCTTTCTAAAATATTCATAACTTCCTCCTTAGAAATTAACTCCAAAAAATTCTTCCATTTTTTCAGCTATATAATCTAGCTGCGCTTCCCCTAATCCAGGATAAATACCAAGCCATAACGTTTGATTCATAGTTATGTCAGTATTAATTAAATCTCCAACAATACGGTATTCAATATCACTAAAATAAGGCTGTTTAGTTAAGTTTCCTGCAAACAATAAGCGTGTGCCAATTTTATTCTGGTCTAAATACTTAGTTAGATCCACTCTATTCACTCCAGAATCACTCTTTACAGTAATAGGAAAGCCGAACCATGAAGGTGTTGAATTTTCAGTTGGCATTGTCAATTCGATAAAATCAGTAAGTGTTGACAGCCTGTTGCTTAAATATGAAAAATTAGAATTACGCTTTTTAATAAACTCAGGTAGACGCTTTAATTGAGCTAAGCCACATGCTGCCTGCATATCGCTAATCTTAAGGTTGTAACCAAGATGCGAATAGGTGTATTTATGGTCATATCCTTGAGGTAAGCTACCTAACTGTTGATCAAACCTTTTCCCGCAAGTATCATCACAACCTGGCTTGCAATAACAATCCCTACCCCAATCTCTAAACGATTCAGCTATAGTCATTAACTCTGAATT
>ENA-OREN01005821-OREN01005821.1-marine-metagenome-genome-assembly--contig:-NODE-5821-length-10080-cov-5.155653_pt1 | contig 10080 bp, 8 predicted proteins | sample MGYA00248624_ERZ508555 | MGnify/ENA primary metagenome ERZ508555 (study PRJEB26222, sample SAMN06267773) | marine metagenome | isolation source: Saanich Inlet, British Columbia, Canada | place...
CCAGCTTTCTCTTCTACATCGCGAATCGATGGGGTGTTGCTGATGCTGAACTCGCCAGCGATTTCGGATATTTCTTTATTGACTGTATCGAGTCGTTCTTGAATTTCTTCGACTTGAGCGTTTGCGACGTCTTTGGCTTCACTTATAGCTGGCTTGCGGATCGTAATTTTGAATCCACCAGCTGCCCTCGCACGAGAAATCAGCATGAACCCTGCAACTACTCCGAGGAAGCCTGCAAGTCCGCCCGATAGCTCGGCATTCATGTAGCTCCACGCCATCGAAGCGATTCCGAAGATGATGACGGTTATTGGTAGGAGGATCGAACCGACAAATCCGCCAATGTCCTCTGTTTCGGTCTGTGCAAGTGCGTCGGCAAGATTCTTTTGAGCATCATTCACTTCCGAGCGAATTGATCCAGCATCAGCGATTGCTGCACGTAGCCTTGAAAGTCGGCCGCGTTTATTTTCTAGGTCACCTGAATTGTCTGTAGGAACATCAGCGAGGGCGTCGCGGGCACTGGCAGAATGAATTGCTTCATCGGCCAACGTTTCGCGATCTTCGGTTCGTGATTGAACGGTGAGTTCGGCTTCTTGATATTTGCGACGGGCAGTCGTTAACTCGCGTCCGGCGGATTCAAGATTCGACTGAAGGTCAAGCGGAGTTTCGAACTTGCTGACTGCACTCTCTGACCAGCCGAGTACGGCAAGATCCTGATCGAGCTGTGCCTGTTCTTTATCGAGTTCTTGTCCGATTGTCGGCAGATCGGTTACCGCCTTCGTGTAGTAGGCTGTTTCCATCAGCAGCTTGCGAATTTCATCGCCCTGCTCAATAAATGGTTCGACCACGCCAACCGATTCAGATTCAGACTTGCGTTCCTGCTGCCGTAGTTCGCCCTCGTCCATCTGTTCCTGAAGGGTTGTCTTCTGCTCAACAAGATTTTCTAGTTGCTGAAGTCCGTCTTCTGGAATCGTATCGATCTCAGGAGCTTCTAAAATCTGTCGTTCGATCTCGGTTTTGCGCTCCCAAGGGCTTCTTAACGAAACGAACATCTTCTGGCGTTCGATGCCAGATCGCATGTCCTCGAGTTCCGCAGTCTGGGAATCGATATTCTCGAGTAGCTGCTCAAGAGTATTCGAAAGCTGTGCGTATTCGTCACTGACTCGCCGCGTCTCTTCGAGCTTGGCTCGAAGATCGGTGAGACTCTTCATATTCTTCGACATCGCACCTGCTCGACCTGTGGCACTTCGAAGCGCGTGTAATTCGGCGTCTAGTTCAGAACGAGCGTCAGTGAGCGATACGTTTGCTAGTCCAAGACCTACCGAGTAAATCTTGTCTCGAATTTGGTTCGAGTTGAGCGACGACATCGCCTGGAGTTCGCTAATCGAGATCGAGAACACGTTTGTGTATAGCTCAACATCGATTCCACCGAGCAACGATTGCAACATGTCGTTGCTGCCTGTCGCGTCCCCTGTTATCGATACCTCACCACGCTGCTTGCCATCTCGTCGGTGGATATTGAAATTAGTGTCCGAGGATGTAATGAGCGATACTGACCCAGAACCTGCTTCTGGTCTGAAGTGGTTGTAAAGGAAGAGATCGCGTATTGGTGCTCGGTCTGATTTCGTCGTGTAGCCGAACAACGTTGAGCGCAAGAACGCCCGGATGGCAGATTTACCCGCTTCGTTGGGTCCGTGCAGAAGAGTGAGTCGACCCGATACGTCGTTGAATTCGTGATCTGCGAACGGGCCGAAGTTTTCTATATTAATTCCTGTTAGTCGCATGCTATTTGCCCTGTTCCAACAGTTCAGCTAAGTACCAGCGAGCCTCTTCAGCCCATGCCGAAACCTGTTCGTCGTTCGGCTTTTCAAGACCGTTTCGACGACCGGTGTAGACGTCTGACACGACTTCGGTTAGTCGATCGATCTCATCTGACTCGATAGACGAAAGCATGGCACGTTTGAGAGTGGCTCCTAAGAAATCATCCTGCTTAGCTCGTGATTCGATATCGATAGTCGGGCGAGTCGAATCGGTAATTCGTTCGACCCATACCCATGGCGAACCGCCAGCATTCCATGCAGCTCGTACAGAATCGAGTAGGTCGTCGACAGCACCAGTTGCTGCCAACTGTTCGTGGAGCGGACCACGTCCTACTAGAGTGAGCCGGCAAACAACATCACGATCTTCAGCCTGAACGCTGAGGTTATCGGTCGCCTGTATGATTGCCGAATCGAGACTGTCGATTGTCTCAATGTTAGAAATATCTACTTCGCCACGTTCCCACCGAACAACGTCGAGGGTTGCGAACTCGCTTCGTGAAGCACCTGAGGCGTCGACATCTACTACCAGTGCCCCTCGGGCGCCGGTTTCGTTCGGGTGTCGACCCTGCGTGTTGCCCGGGTAGGCAATCACTGGTGCTGCTCGTTTGAGTGTCTGCCGAGTGTGCACGTGACCTAACGCCCAGTAGTCGATTCCCGATTCAGAGAGGTCTTCGACTGTGCAAGGTGCGTAGTTTGGGTGGGCGCTGTTGGCTCCTACGTTAGCGTGAAGAAGCCCGATGGCAAATAGATTCTCAGATTCAGGCGGAGTGAACTGTGTTGCAAGATTATCGGTGACTTCCCGGGTTGGGTAGCTTATTCCCTGAATAGCGGCGACGATCTCGCCGTTCTTCTCGAAATTCTTCCATTCCGGAGTTGCGCCAAAGATGTGCACGCCTTCTGGCCACGAGATTGACGACTGCCAACCGTCGAGTGGGTCGTGATTGCCGTGAACTACGAAAGATTGAATTCCAGCTTCAGCGAGTTTGGAAAGTCCGTCTCGGAAGCGCAACTGCGCTCGAACTGAGCGATCGGCGCCATCGTATACGTCACCAGCGATTACGAGGAAGTCGGCTTTTTGGTTAATGCAAAGATCGACCAAGTTCTGGAAGGCCTCAAAAGTTGCCTCTCGTAAACGGGTCGCTACTCGATTATCGGCATCACCGACCCCCGCAAAGGGTGAATCGATGTGAAGATCTGCCGCGTGTACAAAGCGGAAAGAGTCCATATAGTTGCGCTAACTTACTGATAGGTCGGTTTCATACAAATGGGGAGGCAGCGGGTTCGAATTTCCGCCGAATGCAAGATCAGCCTGCCACTCTCCTCAGTTTAGCTTGTTAGGCGATAAGAATAGGAGGGGATGTCACTTACAAGTGAGGTTCAGCACGCGAGTACATAACCGTTCGTAACGTGGTTCCGCGTGTTACTAGGCCTTCTTCTCTACCGGTATTTAGTTTGCGTACTACTCGCGCTAGGTTCTTCATCCACGAGGCTATCCTGCGAACAAATCAATAACGTTTCCGAATCCTGAGCCGTCGAGCCTATATAGCTCGGTGAATCCGCACTTCGTGCAGGATACGGTCTGGTACTTCTGATTCTGGATATTAAAGATCCGGCTGATGCCAGATCCAGTAGTTCGGATTTCACCGTCTTTAAACGTCGTTGAATGACATTTTTCGCACGAGTATTGGCGTTGTTCCATGAGTGTTACCGTGATTGTAGGGCTGGCAGTTGACTGCAGTGCAGATCACACATTGTCATGCTGAACGCATGTACACAAAAGAACAAGTTAAATTTGTACTCGAAACACAATTGTGAGATTTACAGGGCGGACAAGCCCAACTAGGAAGTCTTTGGCGAGTCTGCTAAGAAATTATCGCTATGTAACTCGAATTAGACTATGTTGGCGCTCACGTAGCCCCAGTCGAACTCGAAGCCGAGACCCGGACCCTGCGGGATGCTCACGAAGCCGTTTTCGTCCATCGGATCACACGGTTGTTTGAGGTGCGGTGGAACTATGGAGTCATAGTCTTCTTCGGGTCGTAGCAGGCCTCGTTCGTAGTATTCACAAGTCTCTTCAGACGTCGAGCCAAACAACGCCAAATTAGAGAATCCAACGTACTCAAGCTCGCACTGCATACCGATCGATTCGTAGAACCCAAGCGCTTTTCGAACGCCGGTAATACCGCCAAAGCTGGTGTCGATCCGCCCCATGTCTGAAGCGTGCTGCATCGCCCATTCGGCGCGGGAGTAGAGGCTGCCGGGCTCCGTTTCAGGCCCGAGAATGGCAATATCTAGCGCCTCTGACAGCTTCCGATACGGCTCGGTCTTGCGTTCGTCCATCGGGTGTTCGAGCCAGTAGAAGTCGAGCTTTTCCACCTCACGCCCAACGTACAACGACTCCTCAAACGTGTAGACACCGTACGGATCAAGCATCAGTACCATGTCGTCGCCGACAGCATCTCTGACCGCTCGGCATATCTCTATATCGGCTTTCGGGAACGCCGGTTTGGCCGGTGCGGGCTCCTCTTTTTCAGGGTTCCAGTAGATGTTGGCGTGGATCTTGTAGGCGGTGTAGCCGCGTTTCTTCATTTCGACAGCGTGGGCAGCGTAGACCTCAGGTGATCCGAGGTTCGGAGCAGAGCTAGCGTAGGCTTTGACTTTATCTCGATAGCCACCCAAAAGCTGCGCAACCGAAACACCCGCCGACCGACCTGCCAGATCCCACAACGCGCAGTCCACGGCTCCGATCACCGCTTCAGAAATCCCGTGATGACCCATCATCCACTGCCACAATAGTTCTCGATTCAGCGGGTCTTCGCCGATCAACAACGGCTTCACCAGCTGCTCAATAACTTCCTGAGTGGGTGCCACAAGGTACATATTGTCCCCAGTGAAAAATCCCTCGGAACCTTCGTCGGTTTCGATCTTGAGAATCCGCTGAACCTCGTCGTGCTCCTGGCCCCAAACCTCATAACCCCATTTGGTTGGGTTAAACCGAGATTTGGCTTTGAACGAAATTATTTTTACATCGGTGATTTTCATATCCGTAGGCTATCAATCGAACCAGATTTAAATCTATAACTCCTCAACCTATATCGACCTCGTCGGAGCTGGGAGACGTCTAACACCGAGTGCGGACTAGGCTAAAACCGTCAATCGACTTGGGATAATTCATGACACGAGGAATTTTCATGTACGCTCTCACATCTATGCCCATACAAAAAAAGTTGCCCACGATTTTCGCCCTACTTATGCCCTCCTTAGCTGTATTTGCAGTTGCCTGCGGATCGAGTGAAAGCGAAGATGAACTGTTCCCCCAAATCAGTGATCCTGGCCGCGTATTTAGTCTAGATGAACTGATCGCCACACCGTACAAAGAGGTGAGCAACTATTCCTCCGAAGGTCTTCCGCGAGCTTCAGATCTGCTTTGCTTCGGTCGAGAAATCGCAAATTCGCACCAAAAAAAAGGGTCGCATCGAAAGATGCGACCCTTCTAAATTGCTTAGTAAAGCAAAGGCTATTTAGAAGCCCATGTCTCCACCAGGAGCGCCGCCACCAGGCATTGCTGGCATTGGCTCGTCCTTCTCGCTGATAAGAGCCTCAGTTGTGAGGATCATTCCAGCTACGGAAACAGCGTTTTCAACTGCTGCACGAGTTACCTTGGCAGGGTCAACAATTCCCATCTTGACCATGTCGCCGTACTCGCCCTTGTGAGCGTCGAAACCGAAGTTCTTGTCAGTGTTCTCAGAAACCTTCGCAAGAATCACAGCGCCTTCATAACCCGAGTTAGCGGCGATTACCCTGATAGGTGCGAGAAGAGCAGACTTCAGCACGTTGATACCGGTCTGTTCGTCATCATTTGCAGACTTCACTGAATCAAGATCTTTAGAAGCCTTGATCAGAACTGTTCCACCACCGGGAACGATTCCTTCTTCAACAGCAGCACGGGTAGCCGACAGGGCGTCTTCCATGCGCTGCTTCTTCTCTTTCATCTCAATTTCGGTGGCTGCACCGACCTTGAGGATGGCTACACCACCGGACAACTTAGCAAGGCGCTCCTGGAGCTTCTCACGGTCGTAGTCGGATGAAGTGTCACCGATCTGAGCTTCGATCTCAGACTTGCGGCCAGCGAGGGCATCAGCAGAACCATTGCCATCAACGAAAGTTGTTTCGTCCTTGTTGACGACAACCTGTTTGCACTTACCGAGGTCATCAAGAGTAACCGAGTCGAGTTTGCGACCGATTTCTTCTGAGATAACTGTTCCACCAGTGAGAACTGCGATGTCTTCGAGCATTGCCTTTCGGCGGTCACCGAAGCCAGGAGCCTTGACGGCTGCAACGTTCAATGTGCCACGAAGCTTGTTCACAACCAGAGTAGCGAGAGCCTCGCCCTCAACGTCTTCTGCAATAACAAGAATGTTCTTGTTGGTCTGCAGTACCTTCTCAAGAACAGGGAGAAGGTCTGAAATTGCAGAAATTTTCTGTGATGTGATGAGTACGTAAGGATCGTTCAAAACGGCTTCTTGTCGTTCTGACGTGTTCACGAAGTAAGGTGAAAGGTAACCACGGTCGATCTGCATTCCTTCAACGAACTCGGTCTCGTATGAAAGAGACTTCGACTCGTCAACGGTGATCACGCCGTCCTTACCAACCTTGTCCATAACGTCGGAAATGAGCGTGCCCATCTCGTCGTCGTGGGAAGAAAGGATTGCAACGCTTTCGATCTGTTCCTTAGAGTCAACTGGTATTGACAGTCCTGCGATCGACTCACGAACGGAAGCCATAGCGATTTCCATACCGCGCTTGATTGCCATTGGGTCGGCACCAGCTGTCACGTTCTTGAAGCCTTCAGCAATGATTGCCTGAGCGAGAACAGTTGAAGTTGTCGTGCCGTCACCAGCGTCGTCGTTAGTCTTCTTTGAGACTTCCTTGAGAAGCTGTGCGCCCATGTTTGCAAACGGATCTTCTAGGTCGATCTCTTTGGCGATGGTTACACCGTCAGAGTTGACTTGAGGAGGTCCGAATTTCTTGTCGACGATAACGTTTCGACCGCGTGGGCCGAGTGTCGACTTCAATACATCAGCTAGAACGTCGATTCCCTCTTTTAGACGGGATCGAGCGTCATCGCTGAACTTTAGGTCTTTTGCTGCCATTACTTATATATCTCCAAAATGAGACGGGTAGTTCGAGATTGAACTATCCAACGATTGCGAGGATGTCGCTCTCTCGAACGATGAGGTAGTCAACTCCGCCTTCTGAGTACTCGGTACCTGCGTACTTCGAGTAGATGACGGTCTGACCGACTGAAACTGGCATGTCTACGACAGTGCCGTCGTCGGTAGTTCGGCCTGCGCCGGCTGCTACGACAGAGCCCTGTTGGGGCTTTTCTTTTGCTGTGTCAGGAATGATGATTCCGCCAGTTGAGGCTGGTGCCTCTGCGTCGGCAGGCTCGATGATTACCCTGTCACCAAGCGGTGTGAGGTTCAGTGCCACTGATTAAATTCTCCTTAGTGGTAAACGTGAACTCGGCTTGTTGAACGTAAAATTGAACAGTGCGGACACACATTCTTAGTTCAGATTCAACCGAATTCATTGTTAGCACTCGACCTTGCCGACTGTTAGCAGTCGCGGGCTTAGAGTGCTAGCCAACGAATTCTATGAACGCGGAGGGGGTGCGTCAACTATGGATGTCGGTTGGTTCGCGGGACGAGCGGAGATTGGTTGTGAGGCGAAGGGGTCAGACGAGGGTGGATGTTGCCACAGAAATATTGAGGCAGGCGCAGACCGGATCGCTGGTTCTGAACTACGGACGATCAGATTCGAACAGCACTTCGCCGTCGATCTCGATTTTCACGTTGCGTTGGAATTCGTTAATGGTGTCGAGGTTTACTTCCACGCCTAATCCCGGCTCATCACCGGCTCGCACGAAGCCGTCTGAATCACGGAAGATACCAGTGGGGGCGGTGAGACCAAGAATCAGTGCTGAATCGCCGGCAGGGTATTCGGTCAGATCAAACTCTTCGTATCCAGCGAACACGTGAATCGAAGCCGCTACTGATAGGTGGCTCTTGAACGTGTGGTTCACATACTGGATGCCGAGTTCGTGCGCCTTGTCGGCGACTCGCTTGGCTTCGGTGATGCCACCGATGCGCCCGACATCGATCTGGACGAAGTCTAGTCCGGCGTTCTCCATCATGTCGTCGGCCGCTCGGAAGAAGTCGGCTCCTTCACCACCGGCAACACCAATTTTTACGTTGGTGGCACGAACCCTGTCGCTGAGTTCCTTGTATGCACCCACTTCTTCAGTGCGAAGAGGTTCTTCGAGCCAAGTAACGCCAAGATCTGCGAATGCGACGGCGCGTTCGTAGGCTGCATCGACGTTGTCGCCCCAGATAACTCCGGCGTCGACCATTAGCTTCGCGTCGGGGCCAAGTCCATCACGAGCGGCTTGTACTAAAGCGATATCGTCAGCAAGTGATCCACGTCCCATAGGTCCCCATCCGAATTTTGCGGCTCGAAAGTCACGTTCGACTATGGAATCGGCAACAGCACGAGTTTCAGCGGGATCATCACCAAATAAAACGCTGGCGTACGGAAGTTTTTTATACGAAGCGTCGTGGCCGATCAGCTTCCAAACTGGCTCTCCGAGATGTTTTCCTAAAACGTCCCAAAGAGCGATGTCGGCACCGGCTACTGCGTGGTCGAGCTGTTGAATATCTAGGCCGTATTCGCCGGCTTTGTTTCGAAGGCGAATAACGTCTTCTGGCGAATCGATAGTTTCACCAAGTAGTGCTTCTCGAATGTTGATGACGTTCGAGTGTGACATCGGCATCACGTATGCCGCCATCGACACTAGTGGCGATGCATCGCATTCGCCCCAGCCTTCGAGTCCGTTGTCGGTTCGAACTCGAACTACGAGTGAATCTTGCGTACCGTCGGCTGCTCGTTCAATTTTCGGGAGCGCGACGTAAAAGAGATCAATAGCTTCGATTTTCAAGGTTTTAGGAGGCTTTCCAGGTCATCAGATCGTCGATCGATGCCAGTAGGGTGTCGTATTCGGCCAGATCGTACTTATCGAGATCTTTTTTGCCGGGTGAGCGGGTGGTTGTCGAAGTGATTACTCCACGACGGTAGAGAATTTCCTTGAACGCTCTCATGCCGTAGAGGCTTTCGTAGTTGTTCAATGGCGCCATCCGAGTGTGGATTTCACGAGCGCCAGCTTCATCGCCGGCTTCAAGCAGATCCCACATCTTCGAGTGGATATCGCCGAAGTGAGAAGCGGGCATGTTGCCTGCCATACCCCGATTGAACTCGGAAATTAGGAATTTACAGCCCATTCCACCCATCACGCCTTTGACCGAATCGCCAGCGTGTTCGAACAGTTCGGTGGTTAGCTGTGCGGCAAATACTGTTTCTTCTTTGATGTAAGAAACGTTCTCGATGTTGTCGCAGAGATCGGCGAGCTGCTTTGCGCTGAGAGGCGCACCGAGCGAGTGGTTCTGAATCCAAATAGGAATATTTACGGCATCGCTGAGCTTTTCGAAAAAGTTTAAAACTTCGCCGGTAGATGGCCGTGAAATGTTGAAGGGCGGCATAGCAATTACAGAATCGAATCCTGCGCCTTCAGCGTATTTTGCGAGTTCTATCGAATGAATATTCGAGATGCCGGATACACCGGCTACCGTCGGTATGCGATTGTTCACGACTTTCGTAGTGATATCGAACACGGTGCGCCGTTCAGTATCGGTTAGCGCTTGATACTCGCTCGCCATTACAGGCATTACGATGCCGTGGCAGCCGTTGTCGACTGAAAACTCTAGAACGCTTTCGAGCGAACGGGTGTCGAGCGATTCGTCTTCGTTGAACGGGATGGCTGGAATTCCGTATATGCCGCGATATGGCTCAGCTGAATTATTTGTCATAGGGTGGTGGCTACTTTTTCCTGAGTCGCATGATGTAGTGACGGCCGCCGCGGGTGTACGGGGCGATGCTCTTGTTCATGATTTCGATAAGTTCGCGAGCTGCGATAAGGTCGGATTCGTGAAGAAGGCGAGCTTCTGTTTCTTTCGCACGGTTGAATGCGAAAGCTAGATCAGTAACGTCGAGCGATGTTTCGAGTTCGAGCCCCCATGCTTCAGCTAGTTGAAGCGGGGTGACCTTTGGATCTTCAAACAGCGAAATAGCGATGAAGCTTCCGCCGGGTTTAAGTACTCGCTTAACCTCTGCGGCGTCGAATATATCGGTGGTTACGACAATGTCGAAC
>ENA-OREN01005824-OREN01005824.1-marine-metagenome-genome-assembly--contig:-NODE-5824-length-10078-cov-4.334967_pt1 | contig 10078 bp, 8 predicted proteins | sample MGYA00248624_ERZ508555 | MGnify/ENA primary metagenome ERZ508555 (study PRJEB26222, sample SAMN06267773) | marine metagenome | isolation source: Saanich Inlet, British Columbia, Canada | place...
TATTTTTTTCTATTTTTTTCTTAATTTTTCTCATTTGCATGATGTATTTTTGGATACATTCATACGTTAATATTTAAGAATGAACTCGCTAAATTATGACAACTAATTGCTTCAATTGTAATGAAGAATTTGAAAATCATGATTCACAAAAAATGATTGTCTGTTTAACTGCTCTATCTAAAAAAATGGAATCTATCCAAAAAAATTTGGATGCACAACAAACGCTTCTCAGAGTTCCAAACGATGATGAAGCACTTGAGCACTTTGCAAAAACAAAAACTGGTGAACCAAGTAGAATGGGTTCAAACTAATTACTGCATTTTAATCTGATCTTGTTTTAATCCATTTAGTTAATGTTGGTAAAATATTTTTTTGGCTATAAGAACTAGCAATCATTCCTACATGTCCTGTAGGATAAATCTCCAAATTTTTATCATTTGAGCCTACTGCATAATGTAATGGCATACTGCATTCTGGTGATACCAAATGGTCCCCAACGGCCACTTGAGTGAAAACTGGCATTGTAATATTTTTTAAAGATACATGTTGATTTCCTATAAACATTTTATCTTGTACAAGAAGGTTTTCTTGATAAATTCCTTTAATCCATTGTTTGAATAATTCTCCTGGTATAGGGGGTGTTTCTGCAAGCCATTTCTCAATTTTTAAGAAACTATTCACATATTTTTCATTCTCTAAATTCTGGAAAAATTTTAAATATTTCTCAATTCCCTGCTCAAATGGCTTTAGAATTGAAAAGCAATAGTAGATGAATTCAGGTGGCATATTTCCTATCACCTCTACCATTTTGTCAACGTCAAAATTTTTTGCAATATTGCTGATGACCGTTGTATCTTTCCATCCGTCTATGATTGGTGCAGTCGCAATAAGATTTTTCACTTTTTCTGGATGTAATGCAGAATATACTGCTGCCAATGTGCCTCCTGTACAATATCCTTGCAATGAAACTTTGTTTACACCTGATCTGTCACATACATTCTCAATACAATTATCTAGATAGTCGTTTACATATTCATCAAATCCTAAAAATTTATCCATTTTGCTAGGTGTTCCCCAATCAATCATGTATACATCAATTCCACTCTCAAGTAAGTTTCGAATCCAACTCTTCTTAGAATCTATGTCAAAAATATGATATCTATTTACAATTGCATATGAAATTACTAAAGGTGTTTTAATTTGCTTTGATGTAAGTGGTTTGTAATGTAGCATTCTAATTCGATCTTCTTTATAGACCACGTCATATTCACATGTGTCCATTTTTACCTCGTGAGGAACTGAAATTCTTGATGGTATCTCTGCAATATTTCTGTTAAAATTCAGAAAATCTCCTATGATTGATTCGTTTACACTAGTCTCAAGAGTCACTTTCTACATCTCTTCTCTTTTTTAATGAATCTAATTTTTTGACCCGCTTCTTTAGGTTGAACAATTCCTGATAAATCTCATCAATTTCTTCCTTTGTTGGCATATTTGCTGATTTGAGCATTATATCCATGATTGTATTCCATCTCTTGAGCAATTGCATTTCTGTTGAAACTAATTTATTATAATTTTTGGAAAAACTCTCTGTATCGAATAACTGAGTAAAATCATTTTCAAACATATCAATCCAAATTCTCTTGTACGCCTCCGTTGATTCTGTGTCCTGTGGAATTTCTGAAATTTTTGACATGACTTTTTTTTGTGAATCTGCCCATGTTTCTCCTAACTGTTTGTAATATTCCATAAGGTATGTGTTAAAATCTACAATTTCTTGATTTGACTCTATTAATTCTTGAGAAATTTTCTTTATGTTTTCTGTAAAATTTCTTAGTGGTCCTACAGCTGTTAGTGATGCTGGTTTTGATGACATCATAGATATCATATCGTTCCAAAACATCGATGTATGTTTGTAATAATCAAACATGTTATCAAGTGGTCTTTCCATGAAGAATACCTAGAAAACCGATCGCAATAAATAGTTCTATTAGCATACTCTATTGGTAATGGAAAATGACGAATTATGTGTCAAAATCGCCAAAATTGCCCCTAAAATTCGGTTTTCGGGTCTCATAAATCATCGTGGGCGCCTTATTGCTGGAGGTATGGTTACAAAAATCAAATCACTAGAAGATGAGAAAAAGGATGAAATGCTATACATGGAACTTGCATTGCGTGTAAAAATGAGACAGGAATTTGATGCTGATTTTGGACATGTACACTTTAGTCTCTCGTATCGTGAAAAACTAATTGTAATGAGTTTTCCAATGGGAAAAAATGTCTTATTGGTATCGATGGATAAAAGAAAATCTTTTGATGAAATCCCTTTCAAAATAGTTAAAATAATTGAAAAATTCACTTCTTCATGATTTTATATTTATCATTCAAATATGATTGAGAAAACTCCAAACAAAAGTACAAAAAGTCCTCCTAGTATGATTGCTTTAGATAATAGGCCCATTAATTGATCTACATATTTTGAAAAATTTAAAGTAGTAGTATTATGACATATTTATGTGAAAAATCTAGTTTTGCTAGCAATTTTAACTATAGGTATATTCTCTTTAGGATTTACTTCTGTCGCTGAGGCTCATCCACACATTACAATTGATCTAATGAATACGCATTCTCACGATATCTACACTAGCGAAGATTTTGTAATTCATACATTTGAGCATGTAGTATTGTTTGTAGAACAAATCCAAAATATTATCTTTGGCTAAATCTATTTTTTTGATTTTCTTTTAGGCTTTAATTTTTTTATATTTTCTTGCTCAATTACTGCTTGTGCGGCTGCAACTATTGCAATAGGAATTCTGTGTGGGGATGCACTAACATACGTTAATCCTTCTCCGTGACAGAATTTAATTGAACTTGGATCTCCTCCATGTTCTCCGCATATCCCAACTTCCATATTTTTTCTAATTCCACGACCTGCTGTAATTCCGATTTTAATTAAATTACCTACTCCATTAACATCGATTGATTGAAATGGATTTCTTTCTAGTAATTCTTTTTCCATGTACTCTGGTAAGAATTTACCTTCAACGTCTTCTCTACTGAAACTAAACGTACCTTGAGTTAGATCATTTGTTCCAAAACTAAAGAATTCAGCAGTTTTTGCAAGTTCATTTGCAGTTAATGCTGCTCTCACAACTTCAATCATGGTTCCAAAGTTTATTTTTAATTTCATTTTATGTTTCAATTCTGTTTCTTTCTTAATTCTATCATAGATTTTTTTGATATGATTTAATTCTGCAATGCTGCTAATCTGTGGAATCATAATTTGTGGATGTGCTTTAACTTTTTTCTTAGTTAATTCCACTAATGCTTCAAATACTGATTTAATTTGCATTTCATATATTTCTGGGTATGTAATGCCTACTCTAACTCCTCTATGGCCCATCATTGGATTGATTTCTGCAAGCTCTCTTGCTCTTTTTAGAACTACTTTTGCTTTGGTGATTTCTTTTGTTTTTCCACTTGATTCTAATTTTTGTATTTTCTCAACTAATTCTTCAGGATTTGGTAAGAATTCATGTAATGGTGGATCTAATAATCTGATTGTTACTTCATATCCTTCCATTGCTTTTAGTATTTCAATAAAGTCACTCTTTTGTAATTTGCCGAGTTTTGTTAATATTTTATTTCTCTGTTCAATATTTTCTGCCATTATCATTTCGACAAATAAATTAATTCTATCACTTCCGTTGAACATTCTTTCTGTTCTACACAATCCAATTCCTTGACCCCCAAACTTTCTTGCTAATTTTGCCATTTCCGGAGTATCTGCATTTGCTCTAATTCCAAGTGTTTTTGTTTTCTGTGACCATTGCAAAATTTGTTCAAAGTCTTTAGTTACTTTTGGTTCAACAGTTGGTATATCTCCAATAAACACAGTACCTTCGCTTCCATCAATAGTAATTGTTTCACCTTCTTTGATTTTGATTCCGTTTGCAGTTGCTACGTTGGTATCATAATCGATTTTTAATTCTGAACACCCAACAATGCATGATTTGCCCATTCCTCTTGAAACAATTGCTGCATGAGATGATTTTCCTCCTTGACTAGTCAAAATTCCTTCTGATGAAAAGAATGCTGGAACGTCTTCTGGTTTTGTATCTTTTCTTACTAAGATGACCTTCTTTCCATCATCCCCTAATTGTATTGCTTTTTTAACGTCAAATACTACTATTCCACTTGCAGCACCTGGAGATGCTCCAATTCCTTTTGCTAGTTGTTTATAATTTTTAATTTTTGATTCATCCATTGTTCTGTGTAGTAATGCTTCTAATTGTTGGGCTGGAATTCTTGTGAGTGCCCTATTTTTATCAATTAATTTTTCTTTAACCATATCTACTGATGTTTTTACTAATGCAGCTGCGGTCATTTTTGCAGTTCTTGTTTGCAATAGATAGAATTTTCCTTGTTCAATTGTAAATTCAATATCTTGCGGTTCTCTGAAATGTTTTTCTAATTTTATACATGCATTGCTTAATTCCTTATGTGATCTTGGCATCTCTTTTTTCAATAAATCTATATTTTTTCCTGTTCTAACTCCTGCAACTACATCTTCACCTTGAGCATTAATTAGATATTCTCCTTCCATCTCTTTTTTACCGTTAGAACCATTTCTTGTAAAAACAACTCCTGTTGCACTATCGTCACCCATATTTCCAAATACCATTGTGACCACATTAACTGCAGTTCCATTTGCAATATCTTTTGTAATGTTATTTTTTTCACGATAAACTATTGCTCTTTCACCCATCCAACTTTTGAATACTGCTTCAATCGCTAATCCTAGTTGTTCATTAGGTGTGTCTGGAAATTTTCTTTTTGTATGCTTTTCACAAATTTTCTTATATTCTGCAACAATTTTCTTCAAAGATTCTACGTTAAGTTTGCTATCATCTTTAACACCTTGTTTTTTCTTTGCAGAATCTAAAACATGATCAAATTTTTCATCGTTTACACCAAATACGACTTTACCAAATAATTGAATAAATCTCCTGTATGAATCCCATGAGAATCTGGGATTTTTTGTTTGTTGTGCAAAACCTTCCACCGTTTTTTCATTTAATCCTAAATTCAAAATTGTATCCATCATTCCTGGCATTGAGATTGCAGCTCCAGAACGAACTGAAACCAAAAGTGGGTTTTTTGTAGAGTTCCATTTTTTTCCTGTCTTTTTCTCCATCTTTACAATATTTTTCATTACTAGTGGCATGACATCTTTTGGAAGTTTTTTGCCATTGTCATAGTAGTTGTTACAAACTTCTGTCGTAATCGTAAATCCTGGAGGTACTGGAAGTTTTAGGCGCGTCATTTCGCTTAATCCTGCACCTTTTCCACCTAGCAACATTCTGTTTTTACTATCTGCTTCTTCAAATGCATAAACTGGCTTGTTTTTTACCATGCAGAATTTTGTCGATTTACTGGCTTTTTAAACCCTTACAAAATTCTGAGATTATTTTTTCCCAATTTTTTGCTTTGATGATTCCGCTTGCAACCAGGATTCCATTTGAGCCAAGATCTTTTGCTTTTGCAACATCTTGACCTGAAACAATTCCTGCCCCGCACAAAAGTTTTGTAGAATTTTTAGCAGACTTAACTGCTTGTACTGCATTTGTGATTAATCCTGGTTTCTCTGTAGAAATTGCTCTTCCAGTCCCAATTAATTCTGGTGGTTCAATTGCAATAAATGTTGGATTTAATTTTGCATATTTTTTTACCTCGTTAATATTTTTTACACACAATATTGTTTTCAGTTTAAGTTTTGTTAAGCGTTTGACTAATGATGTTATTTCTTTTTCAGAAATTCTATGTTCGCTATGATTTATTATTGATCCATTAATTTTTGATTTTTTAAGAATTTCTGGCACCATGAACCCTGTAGTGCTTCCAACTTTTTTATCATCCACATGTTGTGCCAAAACTATAATCTTGAATTTTATAATTAATGGAATTAGATGATATGGTGGTGCAATTGCAATTGGTACTTTGTATTTTTTTGAAATCTTTTCTGCAATTTTTGCAATTTTAATAATTTTATCTCCTGCTATTTCGTCATAGTTTTTACAATTTATGATAAACATTTTATTTCCTAATTGATTCGAAGGCTTTCTCATATTTTAGCTTCATTATGAGAACTGTCATTGTTAGAAACATAGCTGCTACGTTGACTCCTATTATGTATCTGTCATCAATTTCAATTCCATAGACAAGCCACAATGAGGCTCCTACAAATATGGATATAACTAAATATTTTGAAACATCTTCAAGCTTTTTTGTTTTATATCCTTGAATTATTTGTGGAACCCATCCTATTAGGATGAAAATTCCTGCCAATATTGCAACTATGCCTAGTGTAATTTCATCTAACATGTCTAATTCCAGAAAAATTGATCCAAGCCTGTTTGTTTTGGTTTACCAAGAATCGTATCGAAATCTAGATCCATGGATGATGTAATTTGCTCTAATGTACTTTCCATAAACTCCATGTATTTTCCGGAGTCAATTTCATCTTGTCTTGCTAGTTCCACTGGTTTTACGCCCGGTTTATTGAGTATTTTAACATATGATATGATGTCTCCTTTTTTTATTTCTCTAGTTGTTTCAAGTTGTTTTGCGGCTCGTATGTGTTGTGGAATTGTTTTTACATACTCTGATAGAGCCTTACTGAGTGTTACATTAAATGTTAATTCTTTCAATGGAATACTTTTGTCTTGAACTTTTTTTGCATATATTGCAATTTTATCGCTGACTTTTTTCTTTGCATTTTCGAATTCTTGTTCATTTTGAACTTCTGCAAGTATGTCTAATAATTCATAAAATAATGTTTTGATGAATGGTGGTGTGTGTGATTTTTTACCTGTTAATCCTTTAACATCGACTTTTCCATTTTTTGTAACCCCAAAATAATTTTTTTTCCTATTACTCAATACTACATATCTGTACTCTTTGTCAATTTCTAACTCGACACCATGATCTTTTTTGGCTAACTTGATGACATCTTCAACTTGTTGTTGAGTTGGATTTTTTACAAAAAGTGAATCTGTATCTCCATAAAGTACCTCTAATTGTATGCCCTTGCATTTTTCAATTGTATCCATAATGATGTGTCTTCCTAATGCTGTAGTTGCTTCTGCTGCTGGAAGAAAATACAATGGAAATATTTCTGCACCCATTACGCCATAACTTGCATTAAGAATAACTTTCAAAGCTTGGCTTACTACTGTATACAATTGTTTTTGTTCATCTGTTATATTTTCTTTTTTTGAAAGACTTTTGTAATAATTTACACGTAAATCTCGCAATGAACCTATAATTAATGACGTCAATCCATTTTTTTTTGTACATCTCCAATGAGATGTTCCAGGTATTGCATTTTTCTTACATTCTTCATGTGGGCATCTGACTGTTTCATATGAAAGATTGTTCACTTTGATTATGCTTGGATATAGACTTGCAAAGTCCATCACTGTTACATCAAAATGAACTCCTTCTACTGGTTCTATAACTAATCCTCCTCGATATTTTTTATCTTTGATGACTGCATCATTTGCCATTCCGGATGATTTTTCTTCAATTTCATTTCGTCTTGGAATAAGAAAATTATTTTTTCTATGTTCATAATATAGGAGACTACGAATCCATTGTGAAACGCCCATTCTTGAAATGTCGTCAATTGGCATTCTTGCAATTCTTGTAATTACAACTAGAAGATTCATGAGTAAATCTTCATTGAAACTTGTTAGCTTGAATGTTAGATATGCATCATTTTGACAATATTTGGCAATTTGGTAATATGTCATATTGCCAATTTCTATACCATAATCCATTTTCTGCTCTCCCAAAACTCCTTTTGAAACACTATTGAGAGAAAAGTCACTATATTTTTGTGAAAATACGTAAATCTGAAATGCTTTGTTTGAAAATGTTCTATACAAATCCAGATGTACACCTTTTGTTAGCGTTGCAGAATCTCTCATCATGTATAATGGGTTTATTTCATCAGAAATTCCTAGTCTTTTTGCACGGTTATACAAGTAAAGAAGATCAAATTGATCACCATTGTATGTGATTAGTACTGGATATTTTTTTACCAATCCAAATGCATCCTCAATTAATTTTTTTTCTTGATCTTTTTCGTAAAATATCACTTCAATATTTTTATCTAAATCATTAACTCCTTCTTCAATTCCATCTCTTCTTAACACAAAAACTCGCTTCATTCCGTCACTTGCTTCAAATCCTACTGCTGTAACTTTTTTATCTGCAATTTTTACATCTGGAAATACTTTTCCATCTGTTTCTACCTCTATATCCAAACTCATTCTTTTAATTTTGGGGACAGGCTGATCAAGAAGTTCTGCCCAATTTGAAACCTCTTCTTGAAACTGATTTGTATCTATCATTCCTGTATTTCCTAATTTATCAAAAAGCATTGTTTTCATTGTTAAATCTGTCTCATCTGACATTTCAAAGTCATGTGGAATTATCTTATCATTTTCGATTCTGTAGTATTTTCCAATAATTAATGAATTATCATATAGATATGTTTCATAATATTTGATATCTGATTCCCATGCTTCTACTACATTTCTAATACTCTGTGTTGTTTGTGTACCACCAATTGCCAACGGATCTGTCACAATAATTTTTGAAACTTCTATTTCTTTGTCTTTTAATGTATCAATTTTCTTCACGGTTTTGATTTCTACTACGTCATCTCTTTCTGACAAAAATCCTAAATCTTCAGGTGCCATTTTTGAAAAACAATATGGCTGATGACCTGTTTTGTCCTCCCACAGATAGATTTTTTCTGATTCTGGATTATAGAATTTAAGAATAACTTTCTTTGTTTTTCCATTATATGCGGCAGAAATTAATAATGAATTTGGTATATTTGCTACTTCATCTTGTTTGAAATCTTCTACTGCTTCCATATCTACTTCTTTGAGGATATCATACTTCCTGCCCATTTTTCAATATTATCTTTATTCAAAATTTCAATTTCAACTCCTGCCTCTTTAATTAAATCATAATCTGTTTCTGGATATTCATCAAGACACACAAATTTTCGAATCCCTATTGTTATTGCCATTTTTGTACATTCTAAACAAGGAACAAATGTGGAATACAATATAGCTCCTTTTGTTCCAGCTTCTATGCCTAAAATGGCACAATGCATGATTGCGTTGGCTTCGGCATGATTGCATAAACATCTTCCAAGACCTTCTCCTGATTTTATTTTCCCATCCATCCTGTCTTTGCATCTTTGGCAGCCCCCTTCAAAACAATTCTTTATTCCTGGGGGAGTTCCATTATACCCTGTTGCAAGCTGTCGATGGTCTCTGACTATCACTGCTCCCACACTTCTTGTCATACAATTTGATCTTAATGCTGCAAGTTTTGCCTGAAGCATAAAATATTCATCCCATCCAGGTCTTTCAAAACTATTAGACATGGAAATTATTTAATTTGCCAACATATAACCTCTAAGTGACTTTCAATCAATTGTAAACCATAAATGATATGCTTCTCTGTTCTCATTTTATGGGATCAGGATATTATGAGCATAAATTGATTAAACCAGACTCTATTGAGTTACGTGATTATCAGACCAACCTTGCTAATGATGCAAAAAATGAAAACTCTTTAGTTGTTTTACCTACGGGTCTTGGTAAAACTACCATTGCTTTACAACTCATGGCTCATGTATTGTCGCAAAATAAGGGGGGTGTCTTACTTTTAGCTCCAACTCGTGTACTTGTCAACCAACATTTTGATTTTCTTAAAGAAAATTTACTCTTAGATGATATTGGAATTGTAACTGGTGAGGATTTGATTAACAAACGAAAAAAATTGTGGATGAATAGTGTGATATGCGCAACGCCTGAAATTACTCGTAACGATTTACAACGAAATATGATTGATACTCAACAGTTTAGTCTTGTGATATTTGATGAGGCACATAGGGCTGTTGGTGACTATGCGTATACGAGCATTGCAAATCATTTCAAAGAAAAATCACTCATACTTGGTATGACTGCAACACTTCCAAGTGAGA
>ENA-OREN01005826-OREN01005826.1-marine-metagenome-genome-assembly--contig:-NODE-5826-length-10071-cov-3.331999_pt1 | contig 10071 bp, 16 predicted proteins | sample MGYA00248624_ERZ508555 | MGnify/ENA primary metagenome ERZ508555 (study PRJEB26222, sample SAMN06267773) | marine metagenome | isolation source: Saanich Inlet, British Columbia, Canada | place...
GTTCTTGAATAACCACACCAAAAACATTCTTTCATGTATTATTATCATCATGCAGTTATTTAAAAGGAATTCTAGTTAGTTTTGAACGGTGTATTCTTTTTTGGGAAATAATTCTTCTTGGATTTTTTCTTTGCCATGTAGTATTCTAGAGATCATAGCAGTATAAAAGAAAATCTAATTGACGTTTGAGGATGGTACTGTCAAGGATCATCCAAGATACATCAGTAGAATAGTAATGTTAGAACAGACCAGTAGATAAGGTTTTAGGATAATGATGAGATTGGGTTAGTACAATCTGGCAGTTGTCAATCTCGATTGTTCGGCTAACCATTACTCAATATGGGTATCAAAATGTCCTTTATTAAATTTATGAATCTTTTCTTCATAGAGATTAAACCACAATGCCTCGTAAATAACATGAACCCTTGTGAGACATTGCGGTGTGGTAAGCTGTAATTGTGTTAAGCGAGGATAATATTTAATGTTATTTTATGTTTAATTCATCGCTAGGCTTGTTGCATGTGGTACAGACCCATGTATCTTCTATGTAATCGAGGTTGTTTTCACGAAAGATCTTGATGTCTTCGCAGTACAAACACCAGTTATGTTTATCGACTTCGTTCATTTAGCCACCAAAGAATGATCCAATGATTCCAAGACCCTCTAGAAAGTCATTGATTCCTATGGTAACAGTGTCTTGAAATGCCATAATACCATGAATGATCTGCATGAATTGGTTTGATGATTCTCCTAGACCGTCATTGAAACCGCCAAGACCTTGCATGTTATGTGTTCGCCTCTAAGACATTTAGAGTTTTTTTTGCAATTACATGTTTTCTTTTTATCTGTGTGAGTGTGATGTTAAGATCAAATACAGATAATTCAAGTGCCTTTGGGTATTTGGTGTATGATGCTTTGTTAGAAATTACATCAATGATCTTGTTTATTTCTTTAATTGCAAAGGCTAGATCGACAACTAGTTCCTTTTGATCATCTATGTCAATCAATATAATGAGTCCTCATAGCATTTGTTATGGAAGAATTTGGACTTGCCTCCACCTGACGACTGGATACTGCCATGTAGTTTTTGTCCTTTTTTGAACTCTTTTTTGCATTTGTAACAGACTGCATGACCTTTGCATTTAAGGAATAAGACATATCTTTCAGTTGCAATCAGTGTTTTTTGCATGTAATGTAGTTATCAAAACTTATGTTATAAACATGTCTATGTGTTCCATTTCTTTTGTAATGCAATGAACAGTTCTTTCTCCGATCTGCTATCTTCGGTAAATGCTCTTTGTCTTTTTTTGGTTTTGAATTTAGCACCATAGCAGTCATGACATGTGAATTGTTTGTGTATGTCGATAAAACCTGCTTTGTTTTCAATACAGTAGTAGCAAAGACCCATTAGTTTTTGAATAAATTAGTGTCTTATAACAGTATTATCAGATGATATTTACTTTATGTGCGCACCTTACATGATACCATTTTGTAGAGTTTTTGCCTGCCCCTTTTCTAACTATTTCACTATCTCTGGGTGTGAATTTAATATCACATACCTGACATTTTTCCAGTCTTCTATTCCCCTCAGCCATTGCTAATAATTGGTCAGATAGTATGATTAGTCTAGGGGCGCAAGATGTCAACGTATTTTCGGATACTCCTTTGCTTTATTGTTAAGATCGAATAGTCTCATGAGTTTCTTTGTTTCGTTTTTGTTCCTGCCTTTGATGTAAACGTACTTGTGTTTTGGTTGTGTTGTTCTAACTTTGCATGTCTTTCTATAACTAATGATTTCATTCTTGATCTTAATTCGTATGTCCTCTGGGATTATTGTCCAGTCAGGAGAGTATTTTTTCATGTAACCTTTCCACACATCTGCTGGAATTCCTAGTTTGTCGGCATATTTTTTGTACATTGATTTGTGTCTAAAGTGTCTGTCATTGAACCAGCCAATCTTTTCGTTGTTTGGATCGAGGTATTGTAACGTTGATCCAGATGTTTTACCAAGATAAATGAAACTACATGCTTGATAGATCGCACCAAGTTCCTTTGCTTCTGTGTCGGAATATGCAGTGAATAATCTAAACTCTGTGTTTGCAATCATCCATTTTATTGACTGCATGACTAACCATGAGTTGAGATTCTTTGGCGACCAACTGATACAAGCACCTCTAGAGATTAGTTTCTCTAGCTTGAATGTTTCATCGCCTAACAGTTTAGAGAAAGTATTTGGTACTGTGAAGATCATTACACCTGCCAAATGACCTTTGTATCTAGCTTCAAAGCGATGTGTTGGTCTGTTTGGCATTTTACCAAGCCACTCATGTCGTTCAATAAAGGCAACATGTTCATCGCATTTAGTAAGATCAGTCTTGTCAACATAATGGAATGTAAAGTCTTTGGTGCGCATATTGTCCATTTCTTTTACTGTAATGCCAGATTCTTTAAGATCATCCATTAGATTTTTACATCTAATATCGAATTGCCAACAAACTTTCTTGTCGTAAACTTCATAGAGTTCATGGTGTTTCATTTACATTCACTCCACATTACCCATGATTTGAATAGATTATTCCTGATAACAGCAAACTGAGTTCGGTATCTTTTAACGTATTTGGCATGAATATTGAAACAACTGTTAGAACAAGTTGTGCCAGTATATCCAAAATAGGATTTGTGACAAACCACACATTCCTTTTGTTTGGCGTTGTTTTGTTTTCTTATTCTGTTTCTATTCTTTAATCGTTGTTTGTTTTTTCTACAGTCTGAGCAGATTATTCTGTTAGGATGATCTTTAATGATCCCAGTTTTGCAGTCTCTACATTTAATTTTCATTACCATCAATCTCGTTTCACTCTCACTCTATGGTTTTTTCCTTTTGCTAATTTGTGACTATCAACGATTTCAGATACATGTTTGTAGTTTCTGTCATAATTGTAAAATGCCAAGTCTCCACATTTTGTACATTTTATCGATACACTCATCGGTTATTTTCCCTAATCATATTTGTGACACCTATGATTGCAGTTTGTATTAACACATTTTACACAGTTTTTTCTTTGACAGTGAACACCAATGAACTTGCTTGATCCTGTAGAGTAGATCATGTTAGTTCTTTTCCTTTGTGGCAGTGACATTCTAGACAGTTTCCACCGATACCACACTTACATTCTTCACATCTGCCTTTGATGTAGAGATCGTGATTCCATGTTCTACTCCATTTAATGATGAAAGGTATGTTGATTACCCCTCCTATTGAGTACGATAACATCAATGGCATTAAGAATACTAATTCATAATCCTCGTTAGGTTCAGTGTTTGTAATGTATGCAAGCCCGAAATAAATTACCATTGGGATTGCAGTGACACCAACAACAAGTAATCTGATTAAGATCATTCTAATTATTTTGTGGATTTTATTGAATGGATACAACCAAACAAACGGTACAAAAACACCGATGATTGTAAAGATCAGTTGCCATTTTACGTTGACTGGTTTATCCATTATTGATCTCCCTTACCAAAATGTAAATATCCATAACATTGTTCAGGTGTATGTAATGATGATCTAACAGATTCTTTGCATTTTTCACATTTAACATAAGTGTGTAGTTCTTCTTGGTCTCGTTTTTTTATTGCCTTGATTCTATCAAGTTTCCATTGTTCATTCATGCGGTTCGTCTCCTGTTTTTTTCTTGAAAACTTTACGAATAAAGTCAGTTACGCATTTACACATCAGTATCATCCTCATCTACAATTATGTCTTTTACTGTTTCCATACACATAGCATGAAGTTCTTTTTCTGTTTTTAATTGATTTTTTAGAGATTGATTTAAGATTTGTTCTGTCTCAATAAGATCATTAAGACGTTTAACTTCCTGTTCTAATTGATATATTTCAGATACAGTCAACGTAATTCTTTCTCCCCTAACAGATAATTCTTTGCAGATTCTTTAGCATTAGCAATCCATTTCATGTACTCACATTGTGTAAAACACTCATTAAAGTTTGTTGGAGTAAAATAATTTGTTATCGTAGTATCTATTGTTGATTCCTCTGCACAGTTATTGTAAAAGAAATTCCATGTGTCGGCTACTAGATCTTCGCCATGTGGATTCCATCCAATGATTGCACTGCTACATCCATCTATTTTTCTGTCCGATCCGAATGTCAATGTGTTGTTATTCATTGCATTAAATTTGTCAAAGCCTGCTGGTAATGACGGTTCAATGATAATTACTTTGGATTTCTTTCGTGTTGCATCATCTGGATCGACAAATGTTACAACAGGAATTATGCTTAATTCATACCATCCAACAGTGTTTGTAGAGTAAACAGGAGAGTCACGTTTCCAAACTAGTAATGGTTCTTCTCCAACTTTTACAGTTGTTCCCTCTGTTGAGCAGTTGCCTGTACATTCAACAAACTTGTAAACAGACGTTGTTTTGCCACTGTCAACTTGGATAAAGTCGCCAGAAATATCTCTGTTAGAGTTATCGTAAACATCAGCTAGTTGTTTGTATGTTGGACAGTCATTAGAGGCTAAACAAGTGTCACTGAGTATTATTGAGATTAGTATTCTACTAGATGTAGAGTCAACAGCTTGGTTTGCTAGTTTGATTAATTCAATCATGTATTCTTCTGCGATTGGCAAAGAGTCTTCCAGTTCTTTTAGTTTGGCTTCTGCGTCACTGAGTTTTAGTGTTCTAGTGTCAAGATCGTTATTGCCAGTTCCTAATTCAGTTCTTGCAGTGTCAACAAGATCCTGTGCGTTCTCCCAAATTACTTTGAGTGCCTCTATTTCATTAATATCGTCAACGTCTTCAATAGTGATTTGTTGTCTCACTTCATAGTTATTTTTAGCTGTTTTTGCTAGTTTCTCCAAGTCTTCTAAACGGTCATTTCGTAATTCTACTTGATCTTCCCAGTAAATTTCTTCATCTTCTATCGTTATGATCAAAGCTTTCTGTGCGCTGATATCTAGTTTGATTTGGTCTATCTTGTTTCTCTGGTCTATTGCATCAGAGTTTGCATCGGCATAAACATTTACTGCAATGGATAGTGAAAATAAAAGAAAACTGCCAACAATAAATAATACCATTTTGGTATTCTTGCCAATCTTCCAGTTAACTTCCATTAGGTTTTAGTCTCCTGTGTCATTGCTTCTGATTCCAGTCGTCTTAGTTTTCCTTTGTTTCTTGCTATTGATCTCAATCTTACACTACAACATGGACACCAAGCATAGTCAACAAACCACTTTATGCAAAGACTACAATATCTATTGCCAACATAACGCATGTCACGGGGCGGATTAGGAATACAATATCTATCGCAATTAGATTGGCAGAAATTTGTCATACTGTTATCCTAGTCAAATATTATGTTATAAACATTATGTTACATTGATTACCGCATCAACGTACTCAAATTTGTCTTTGCCTGTAACAAGATCAATCACATTTTTTGTTGGTTTAATGTATTCAGGATCGAATCTACGAGCATAGTTGTTAGGGGAAAGTTTCTTCCATGTCATGAAAACTGCAAAGATTGGTGCAAGTATTACAGTGAATGTTGCCACACCCAACAACATTATGGAGTCATGTTTGAAAACTAAATCAACTGTTTTGTTTCCAATATTTCCTTTCATAGTGCCTCAGTACAAAGAATAGAATTACAATAAAGCATAATGGTATTGTGTAAGATCCGACTGCATTTAACATTTCTGCATCCGCCCAAAGGTGTCTCTGCACTGGATTGAACCAAGATTCTAACGCCACCCATGTTACAAATACAGTTGCAATATTGATCAGGTATCGGACATGTGTTGGCATGAACTCGATCTCTTGTTCCATGATTAGGGTTGTTACGAAATTATTTAATTTTATGTATGATCTTAGAGTTCTCGACAACTGTAGAGTTTTCACACACACAACTAGATGATCAAGTAGTTGCGTGGCGGTGCGTGTGTGCGCCTGCGTGCTTGCATCACACATTTTTTCTCTCTCTCTCTCGCACAGGTCAAAACCCTACTTTCGTTAATTTGGCAAAGGCTAGGCGTAAAATATGATTGTAAAAGATATTGTGGATGATAATTATGTTGTTTTTTTTTTAATTGAGTGAGAGAGAAAAAAAAGTTAATTCGTGAATAATGGGTTTTCTCTAGAGATCCATTGTTTTCCACCATCACGGTATTTGTAATAATCCCCCTCGTCAGAACATAACATGTCTATTGCTCGCCTAATAGATACAGGCGATCCATGTCCAACTCTTTTGAAACAGCGCATTGCAATACTATCTAGTGTTGATTTGTAGGGCAGTCTTGTTGTATCTCCCTGTAATTTTGATTCCAGATATTCTTTAGAGATCTTCATGAATTCAACATTGGAATAGATTTCATCGTTGGAATCTCGTTCTTTTTCGTTTTCCTTTTGATCATCGGATAAATCTAGTGCCTCATTGATCTCAGGGATTCCTGTGGATTCATTTAGACGTAATTGTTCTAGTGCTTTGTCTTTCATAGGTTGACTGTATCGCTTTTTTGAGTTGCACATCTTGTGTGCCTGAACGACATTTTCTATTCTATTATCATGTTCTGCGTCATTCAAGTGATCTAATTCTCGCAAGTAGGGATTGGTCATACCAGCTAGTCGATGTTGATCATTCATGAACGGTGTTTGACAATAAAAACAGATCTTACCATAGTGTGATTCAAGTCTTGGCAACCATAATCGCTTTTGTTTTACTCCTATTCTATAAGTTGTCATGCGTAAGTATCATTACAAACGTAGTGCATTTAACAATTTGCATAACGGTTGTTGATGTTTGTGTAAAATAATTTACAATAAAAAATAAAGAGTGGTTTACTTAGAAACCGAAACTGTTCTTGCTCTTAGATTTAGCGTTGAAGTTAGGCATAGATAAATCAAAGTTACTGTTAGCAAATGCCTTAGCACCTTTAGAAATAGCACCGCCTTTTCCTTTAGTTTTTTTGCTAATTGCTTTGTATCCTGCTTTAATAACCCCACCACTAGTTGCAACTTTATAACCATCTTTCAATGGTGTTCTTTTGCTTTTCATACTATTTGGATTCTTTACTCTTATTTAAAAGCAAATTGTATTCACAAACCCACTTTTTATTGAGATACCACCAGAGGGGAATTGATAAAATCAGGACAGCCAACGTTCCATACATACTTGGTAAGATCAAGTTTAGCCCTACTGTGGGTAAAATTAGAAAGAGTTGTAAGATCAATCCCCGCCTTAATTTCTCTATTTTATACAGGGCGTATATCCAAACCAGAGGTAGCATTAATAGAACAAAGTTCCATTTGTAACTAATTTCTTGCAATGAGTAAACCTATGGCAATAGGTAAAGCATATCTTGATCTTATTCTCATATCAGATAGAAAGTGTGTTGGGATCATACTATGAGATAGCCATACTTGTATTAAACACTATTAGAAATAATCATCAAAGTTTGGCATACCTCTGTTTTCTCTAACTTTTTGTCGGCTTGCATCACTAAAGATATTTGTTTTGACAGGTTTTGCAAATTGGTTTTGACCAGTTTTACCCATGAATCTTGCAAATGGATCGACAGCACTTCTACCCAATGGACTTTTTCCTTTAGTTCCAACATCAGCCACAGTGGAGAAAGCGTTTTCCATGAATACAGGACTGTTCAGATTCCTTGTTATTGCTTTTCTTTGTAGCCCTGTTGGTTTTATTCTAGCTAGTATTGAACCTGATTCTGTGGTTCTTCGTTGTACAGTTGGCGATATTCTGGATTCAGATACACTGGAGAATTTTGATGGAGTTATTGCATTTATTTCATCTGCGGTTTCATCAATGAACCCTCTTGGATTATCAATATCATTTAGAATTGTTTGGAAATCATCTTTCTGAAATACGTTTGCTGTGTCGTTGTCTATGCCTACTTTTCTTAATAGTCTGCCTCTACCAACGTCAGTAAGATCCTCATTGAATAAAGTCCTTAATGGTCTTATGCCAATATCAGGAGTTTCCTTTACAAAAAAGTCTGCACTACCAAGTCCAAGACCAAGTTCCCTCTTGCTTTTCAATATGTTACCACCTCTACTTGCAGTGTCTTCAATGAATGATCTTTGTCTGCCTACAATTTGAGATGCAACGTCAGATTTTATGAGTTGGTTTAATCCTGCAACCTGTTCAGTATTAAGTCGTGTTCCTGCATTTTTAAACATAAATGCACCCAATGGGCTGTCCAGTGATACCAATAATTGTTTTGTTCCAATCTCTCGGTTATTATCCTTTGATGCAAATTTAGCTATTGATTGTTTAGTTTTTGGTGTGAGTCCTCTAAATACAGAGGATGATCTTTCTAGATCTTCAACCATGCTTAATGGTTTTACGTTGAAACCTAAATATGATGATTTAGGCGGTGCAGTAGTTGACTTGCTTGATGGTTTTACGTTGAAACCTAAATATGATGATTTAGGCGGTGCAGTGGTTGACTTGCTTGATGAGATTATTGGTGTTACTTCTCGTACTATTTTCTTATCAAATTGAAAGATATTTGCCCTGCCATGATCTGTCCTAACATAATTGTCTCCCTCTTTTGTAACCATTGATCGAGCATTGAATCTTCTTGCCACCAATAAGTCTCCCTCATCAAACACTTTTTCTCCATGTGCAGATTTTCTTATCTTTGCTATTTCAGATAGCTTTACAGTTCCTCTGTCTAATTTTATATCTGTATTAAGTAATGATAATCTATCAAGTTTTCTTACATTGTAAGACTTTACGCCCTGTAATGTTTTCAGGGTAGATGCAATGGCATCCGAATCTTTCAAATTATTTGGCTTTACAAGAAGTGCGTTTCTTGTATTAATTCCATCAAATGTTCCCGTAACCAAGTTGCCACCTCTTGCACTAGTTGATTGTACTCCAAGTTCAGATGGTGTGGTTAATTTTAGTATTTCATCTTTTTTAGATTTTGTTGCACCATCAAAAAAAGTGTCACTAAATTGTTTATTGCCTCTTTCAATACCCATGATGTTTCTTTGTTTTTGTTCTAATATGAAATTTTCACGGTTAAACACTTTTTCTAATTGCTTTGTTTTTGCAGGATTACCCTCATTAATTTTAAATAGACCAGTAAATCGATCTGCCAGTTCTTCTTGTTTGCCTCTAAGTTTGTTAATTTTAAAAATACTTTCGTTGGTTAATTTTCCACCACTTGCACTAGTTGATTGTACACCAAGTTCTGAACCTGATCCTAAACTAAATTTGGCATTTGGAATGTCTTTTGTAATGAAAAATGTATCTCCAACTCCACCGTTTACATATTTGTCTTTAGGATTACTGCCTACTCGTCTGAATAATATGTCGCCTTTTTGTAATACTTTGTCTCTTGCAGTAGAAACTGTTGCAACGTTTTTTAGTTTCTGACGTTGACCACCCATTCTAACAAGTAAATTTTGTACATCTCCTTTCCTTACACTTTGTAATTGCGTTGTACCATGTGACAATCTAGATACCTGTGTGTTCTGTATTGATCTGAATTGTTTGATTAATGCCTGTGTATCTTTTGGGTTTTTTGGTCTTACAAGATATGCGTTGTCTGGTCTCATTGGTACTTTGTGCGCACCAAATGTTGATTTACCAAAGCCCTCCATCGATACGACTGGTCTTCTTCGTCTGAATGTTACCCCCTCTCCTGTCTCTTGTATGATTGGAGATTTGAAAACTGAGGGTTGTGTTCTTCCAATTTTAGTTAGATTTCCACCAACTGCTGAGGTGGATTGAACTTGTAATGTTGCAGGGGTTTGTCTAAATACATTTGTTTTTACTACTGGGTTGAATCCTCTAGTTACGGAAACTTCCTTTACTGCTGTTTTTGTTGGATGAGATAAAGTGTGTAATGGTGTTGATTCTCCAAGATAATTATGATGTTCTCCGATGTTTTGTATGAATTGATTCTTTGGTGCTGAACGAGTTACAGGTTGAATGTTTCTGGTTGTTCTGATTGCTCTTGGAACTGTTCTTACGATAGTTCTGAAAAGAGACGAAAAAACCATACTAGTTTAA
>ENA-OREN01005827-OREN01005827.1-marine-metagenome-genome-assembly--contig:-NODE-5827-length-10069-cov-2.622598_pt1 | contig 10069 bp, 8 predicted proteins | sample MGYA00248624_ERZ508555 | MGnify/ENA primary metagenome ERZ508555 (study PRJEB26222, sample SAMN06267773) | marine metagenome | isolation source: Saanich Inlet, British Columbia, Canada | place...
GCAAAAGAGCCAATACCCGGGAAATAGAACAAGTTTTAAGAAGCGGAAAACAATAATCGATTTTTCACACGGTCTGGACCCAAAGCGGACATTTAGTTAAGGCAGATGAACATCATAAAATAGCAAAGAATGGCTATTCGGCTCGCCAGTTTATTTTATGATATTTAAATTTTAATCTAGAAAGTTAAAAATAAACCATCATTTGCGGATTGAGTATTGGACAGATTAACAACTTCGTCAATTTGACGTACCGATTGACCGATATGATTTGAATAATCGAATAAATTGGCAAGTTCCTGCTTTGATATGAAATTCTCGATTTCTTCATTTGAAGAAAGAATTTCATCAAAAGCTGTTCCTTCATTTTTGGCATCCAATAAACATTTATTTACTAGATCTTGCGCTAGCTTTCTACCGGTATTTTTCTGCAAACGAGATACGATTATATCTGATAAAACTTGACCATTTAAGAGGTTTAGATTTTTCTTGATCTTCTCTTCGTTAATTTCCAAGCCATCGATGAGGTAGATCGTGTCTAGTAAGGCTTTACTCAACAAAATACTGTTTTCAGGAATGTGGTGCCAATCTAACCGCCAACTGCGTGTGTCCCTTTCGTGTTCCACGATCATTGCCTGTAGCGCCAGCGGAGCGTTATTTACAACAATGCGGCACATGGAAGTCACCTGAGCAGATAGCGATTGCCTAGTACTGTTGTCACCTATAGAAGAATTAAAAGTTGGTTCAGAAAACTCGTTAATTTCGGTGCGGGAAAGTTGGTAAATTTCATTTGTGATACGGCTAATCGTTGCTGCCGCTTGCGAAAGAAATACAGTAAAATGTCCGTAATTATCACGAATACCCGTCCAGCCACAAGCGGGCATTTCGAGGCCTAATTCTTCCAAAACACCTTCAACAACTTCGTAGGCACGGTCCCCAAGGCCACTCATTGTCCCGGTACTCCCGTGAATAAGGCCAACAAAAATATATTTTCTCATATCCTTCATGCGTTCGATATTTCTACGAACTTCCGCAGCCCAGCTGGCCGCTTTTAATCCAACTGTTATTGGTAAGGTATGTTGATTGTTTGATCGACCAATCATGGGTTGGCTACTATGTTTTTGCGCCATCTCGATTAATTTCTTTTCTAAAATGATCATATCTTGGAAAATTATTTTAAATGCATCTTTAAGTTCAAGCGATGTTGCGGTGTCTTGAATATCTTGGGTCGCAGTTCCATAATGGATAAATTCACCAGCACCATTATCACAGGCTTTTTCAAGCTGCTTTAGAAGCGGGACAAATGTATGTTGCGCCTGAACAAGGTGTTTTTTTAAGGCATCCACGTCGAGAAGTTCTAAGTGTGCTTTTTTGCAAATTTCATCTGCAGCATCCTGCGGTATTATTCCAAGTTTAGCTTGTACCCGTGCGAGCGCTGCTTCCACATCAAGCCAGCGTTGATAACGGTGACGGTCTTTAAATACATCCCGCATCTCGTCGGTGCTCCAAATATCCTTATAATATGGATTGGTAAGTATGTGAGCCATTAGTATTCCTTAAATATTTAATATATGAATTATGCTTGGAGAAAATAGTGGTCATTGACGCTGGCTTCTTTTGAAATCCTCACAACATCATCTGATTGTTCCACACATTTTCCAATATGCTTGCCGTAGACCATAACCTCATCAAAATCGGCTTCAGTTGCGACGCCTAAAATTTCTGGGTGAGCAAGCAACACGTTTTTAATCGGTGTTTGAGTGTCATGAGCTTCCTTACATGCAAAAAGAATTATGTCATGCGCCGTTTGTTTGCCTATTTTTGGAGCAAGGTGAAACATAAGAGCTTCTGAAAAGAGCATGCCGTCCAAAGCATCCAGATTTCTGGTAATGTTTTTTTCAAAAATATCAATGCCGTCCAATGTTTGTATCGTCGCGGCGAGGGCACGAGCCATAATTACACATGTTTCCGGTAAATTATGCAAATCAAGATTAAGCGCTCGCGCATCTCTTTCGTGTTCGCCAGTCATCGATTGCAAACCAAGGGCCGTATTTTGTTGTACGATACGGCACTGCGCTACAGCAAATGCACAAACTTCTGCATTTCTTTTATGAGGCATAGCACTTGAGCCAACATAAGCTTTACTTAACGGCTCATGTAGTTCACTTAATTCAGAGCCACTAAGTTCATAAATTTCATTGACAATACGCCCGACTGATCCCGCAATCATACCAGTGATCACTTGAAACTCTCCGATGTTATCCCGTGCTGAGCCAAGTCCAGCAGGTGCAACATCAAGTCCAAGCTGGTCCATCAGTGCTTCATATATGTCATACGCCTTTGCGCCACCCTCAAGCATCGTGCCGGAAACGCCATGTAATGCTCCACAAAAAATACGTTTATGCATATCCTTCATACGTTCTATTTCCCGGCGAATCTCTGCGGCAAAACCAGCAAACTTAAAGCCTATGGTAATAGGTGGACCGTGTTGTTTATGTGTACGGCCTGCCATCGGTTGCGACTTATATTTTTCAATCATTGGAATTATAATGCTTTCGATTTGTAGTAAATCTCTTAACATAATCATGTACGCGTCTTTTATCTCAAGAACCGTGGCCGTGTCCTGGATATCTTGTGAACAAACGCCTGAGTTAACATGGTCGGCGGCATCGTTTCCGCAAGCCGTTTTTACAGCATTCAATAGTGATGAAAGGAGTTGATCAGAGCCGCAGAAATTATTCGACTTTGGCGAAAATTCAAGTTGGTCCAAATCGCAGCACTTGACGATTTCATCAGCTTCTGCTCGTGGAACAAGATCCATTTTTGCTTGTACAGTTATCAATGCAGCCTGAACATTAAGCCAGCGTTGAAGCCGCTTATTGGGATCAAAAACATCCCGCATTTCGTCTGTAGCGTAGACGTGTTTGTAAAATTCACTATCAATAACATGTGTCATCAATTTTTCCTTTATAGATTATAGGATGGTTAGAATGGCCATTCGGTTGTGGTTTCGATTGAGTCAACCCCGTCAATGTATTTTTGTTGGTCGGTTTTCGATAAGCAATCTCTGGTTAACTCACGAAATTTATTTTCAATTTCAATTTGGCTCATGGGCGTTTCCGGGTCACCACGGCGATAATAATTTTCTGCTTTATATTCGTTATCTGAGGTCGTGAGAATAATCTTACATGGCCTACATCGCGGGAAACCTTTATTGATATCTTCATCGAACAGCACATTTATTTTTTGCATTAATGTGACAATATCCGGATCGGTTAAAGACTTTTCATCGATGTTAGTAAAGCTGATAGAGCCCTTCACTAATAGAAGAGCAAGACAGTGTTTGACACTAAATTTGGCCTGTGCGACGGTTTCTGGTTTTTCAATATTTGCGATATCGATGGTCTTTTGGTAAACGAAAACATCAATGTTTCTGACGCTGTCATGGTCGATATCATGCTCGTCTTGAATTTTACGCAAAGCATCTATCATTGAATGAGTTTGACCACAGGTCGGGTATGCTTTGAAATTTGCTTCATCAACTTTATATATTTTGCCCAAGTCTTTAATTAAATAAGACAAATCACTATTTGTGCTATATGCATTAGCGACCCCTCTTTTACCTTCAAAAATATTTGACGGGCCTGGAATATTTACTTTTGCGGTGAACGCCGCAATTATACCATTTTGGGCACTTTTGGCTGGATGTAAAACTTTTGCTGTTAGGCAATTATCATCTAAAAATTGCCAAAGGCCTGCCATTTGTGTGCCGGCATGGGCAAGTGTCCATACCGTTTGCTCTTCGCTAAGTTTTAAAAGTTTCGCCGCAGCGGCAGCGGCACCAAAGGTGCCCGCTGTTGCTGTTGTATGCCAAGTATTATAATGACTTTGGTTAAGACATTCGCCCACCCGTATCGCCAGCTCATATCCGGCGACGGTAGCTTCAATGATGTCTTTACCATCAACGGCAGTTTCTGATCTTAAGGCAAAAATAACTGGAAAAACAACCGTTCCTATATGCATAATTGATGCTCGGTGACCGTCATCGGTCTCTGCAATATGACCAAGCGCCGCATTGGCAAACGCAGCGTAGGACGCGGTTGTTTTAACCTTGCTGCCTAAAATTTCCGCATTGCCGTCACCACCTAGCTCTTTTGCTAACTTTATATAGCTAAGGGCAGTATCTGAGCCAGATGCATGAAATACCCCGCCCATATAATCCAGTAGACACTGTTTAGATTTTTGTACAGTGCTGCTTGATAGTTGTTCGTATTTTAACTCAAATACGTGACGAGCTAGTATTTCTGCATAACTTGGGTTCATTTTTATACTCGCCGCTCTTTAATCTTATTTAAGAGAAATTTTATAATTGGGAACAATACAAAGCATGCCGATGCTATAAGCAAACCCAAAGAAATGGGTTTTTCGATAAATATCATATATGATCCATCTGAGATCGCGAGTGCCTGAGAAAACCCTCTCTCCAACATTGCGCCAAGTATGATCGCCAATACAAACGGCGCGTGGGGCAAACCAACTTTATCAAACCCAAAGCCGAGAACACCAAAGGCTAATGTTACCCATATATTGAACAAACTATTATCAATGGCATAGGCACCAGTGCAGCAAAGTAAAATAACAATACTCGCGAGGAATGCTTGGGGTATTTTAAAAACTGTTCTTGATAAAAATTTACCGAACAATAACCCCAATGGCCCCATAATTAAGTTGGCAACAAAAAAGCCAACGATGATCAAATATGCAATGTCAGGTGACTTGTCAAAAAGTGCCGGGCCAGGTCTTAATCCCTGGATCATCAGCGCGCCCAGAAATAATGCTGACGTCGCATTTCCTGGAACCCCTAGTGACAGAAGAGGAACCATCGAACTTGCGACCACTGCATTATTAGCGGCTTCAGGTGCAGCAATTCCCTCTGGAACACCGGTGCCAAATTCCTTATCCTTGTTGCTTCTTACGGCCTGGCCGTAAGATAGGTAAATTGCCATAAGCATGCCGGCACCGGGGATGATCCCCATAATATTACCAATTGCTGTTGACGTGCACCATGTCGGAAGCAGCCTTTTTATCATTTTCCAATCGGGCAATATACGTCCGACTTCTGGCACAGTGGCTTCTTGTGCACCTTCACTACGCTGCCTAACCATTTTCTCTACCATGTGGAAAACGCTGGCAACACCAAATAATCCAATAAGCATTGGTACGAATGGGACGCCTTCATAAAGCCAAACGCTGCCAAAATCATAACGCGGAAAACCGGTTTGCGGGCTTAAGCCGATGGTTGATACAAATAGACCTAGTGCACAAACGATGAGACTTTTAATAATATTTTTTCCACTTAATCCTGCCACAGTACTAAAGCCAAGGATAGCCAACGCACAATATTCCGCAGGCCCAAACTTGAGAGCATAAATAGCAAGTGCGGGTGCGAAAAACATCAATACAAGGGAGCTGGCAAGACCACCAAAAACGGAACTGATGGTCGATATTCCAAGTGCTTTTCCGGCTTGCCCGCGTTTGGTCATGGGGTATCCATCAAGCAATGTGACAACAGAAGAAGCTGTTCCGGGGATTTTTAACAGAATTGCCGGTATTGAACCACCGTAACAGGCGGAACAATAAACCCCAACCAGCAGCATCAAGGCAGTTGCTGGCTCAAGCGTAAACGAAATCGGGATAAGTACGGCCAATGTTACCGTGTCATTAATGCCCGGGATTGATCCAACTACGAGGCCAATCAAAACGCCCGCAAAAAGAAAAATAAACACTGAAGGCAACATTATCTGACTAAAAGCTAAAACTAAATGTTCCATAATATATTCCCTTTATTCAAGCAAGCCCGGCAACGGAATGTTTAAAATAAATGAGAACACGGCCCAACATAGCAAGACGGCAGCCAATGGTGTCATTGCAAGATATTTAATTGATCTATAACCGAACAAAATTGATAAAGACAAAACCAATATAAATGATGTGATAATATAGCCTAAGAAGGGCAATAATATAATATATGCGCCGATCCCCACAGCAGTAATCGCGATTTTAATAAGTGCACTCTTATTAATGTCTATCTTTTTATCATCATGCCTGTTTGTAATTGATTGAATTAAAAGCAACACCGATAGACCAATTAATATAGCGCTGATCCAAACAGGAAACTCGCTAGGTGTCTGAGGAAAGCTTTTCGCCTCCATAAAAATCAACGCGCCTGCGACCAATAACACAATGGATAGACAAGTATCTAATCTTACTGCTTTCAATGTCACGTCCTCTTCTTAAATTCAATCTGGCCATTGTTATTGCGCCTTAAGGCTTGGTAATATTTGCTCTAAATTTTCAACAACTGAAACTACATATTTCCTAAATTCTTCGGGCGATCTATAGCTAATGGGATAGCCAGCTATTGCCATCTTTTCTGCATTCTCAGGGTCCAGAATAATACCTCTGAATGCTTCGGCAAGTTTCTGTTGAATGCCTGCCGGGGTAGCGGCAGGTACAGCAAGGCCTCTAAACGCACCCCATTCGATATCAATATTTTGCTCAATAAATGTTGGTAAATCTGGAAAAGACGCGTTTCGTTCTGCTGTCATAATACCTAAGCTTTTTAACGAGCCGTTTTTGATATATTCACTGGCTTCTGAAATGCCCATCATGGTCGCATCTACGTGATCACCCAAGATTTGCTGAATTTGCTCAGCTGCGCCCTTGTTGTGAAGATAGGTAAAATCCACGCCCGTTTTGCTGGAAAGAACCAAGCTGGCTATATGGTGCGACGTGGAATGACCGGAGGTGGAAATGGTAATTTTTTTGACTTTTCCCGCCTCTAGAAAATCTTCGATAGAATTATGAGGCGATCCTGCCGGGACAATCAATACTTCTGGGTCATAGCCGTACATTGCAATTAACCCGAAAGATAAATGATTATACGACGCATTTTTTGTAAAAGGGTTTGATGTAACAGAGGAGGAAAATGCAAGGAGATTATATCCATCTGCATCGGCCTGTGCTCCAGCAGTTTGGCCTATCACGCCACCGCCACCGGGCATGTTGCGCACGACTATTTTATTATCATTTAAATAATTTGGCGCCACTGCGGCAAGCATTCTTACTGTTGTGTCAACGCCTCCACCGGGTGAATAAGGAACGATAACTGTCAACTCTTTTGCGGGGAAACTTTCGACATCATCGTTTGATACATTGACGGCCTTTTCACCGCAAGCGCCCAGTAATAACCCCAAGACTAAAATGACTGTATTTCTAGTTATATTCATCCTATTTTTCCTTTTCCTTGGTTCTCACGGTTTATTTATCTGATCTGATTTCTTTTAAATAGTTATACACAGTATGACGTGACATATCGAGAATGCGTGCAACCTGTAATACCACGCCCCTAAATTCAAAAACTTTGCGCAACTCAAGCATTTCCACGACTTTCACTTTTTCTTTTTTGTTGAGCTGAGTCGGTTCTTTGCCTTTACCGACGGTTGCTATTATTTCCAAGATTACGGAATCCATTGTTTCGTGAAAATTGTTGGCTAAATTTTCTTCCGATGGAGCAGAGAAGTCCATACCCAGACCAACAATTTCTTCAAGCGTTTCTTTCGCAACAATCAAGTTTGTTAGATCAAAAGTTAAACTCATACAGGCAACGATTTTACCGTCTCCATTTCTATAAAAAAGAGTAGTATTTCTGGTCACTCGACCATCTTTTGTAGCACTACGGTAATTAAATAAATTTTCGGAGCTGTCACTTATCGTATTATCTTCTTGAACCAACCGTTTATATATCAGGTCAGTAATTGGTGCGCCTAGTTTCCTACCGCTTATATTTCCTGCGATATGTACAAGAGAATACCGTAAATCTGTTAGATCATGAACGGTTACTTCACAACTTTCCCCCAATGACCGCTGAAGGCCATCAGCGGTTGCAATTAGCGTGTCAATTATGTCCGTTCTTTTCATGTCTCTCTCTTCTTTGAATATCTCATGAAGGTATCGCTGACATATTAGCATGTCAATAAACTTATACAATAATTTGAAATATGAAAAAATAGTGTTGAAAAAATAAACATAAAAAGTTATAAAGAGTTATATTTAAAAGATATTCAAATGGAGACTTTACACCTCGAAATCTAATTGTAGATGATGCTAACATTACATTGACTGATTTTGAATTTGCCGAAGAAACTCATCTTTATTTTCTTGATTGGTTAAGATTTTTCAAACAACAGTCTGTACTGCCAAATGACTATCTTTATGAGATTTTAAACTCTGAAATAAAAGATCACTATTTTATATCTGCATTAAAAGAATTTAGTAAATATAGATCAAATGAAAAAATTGATATTGTATTTAGACTTGTAATTGAAATTAAACATTATGTAATAAGGTCAACTGTTTTATCCCCCGCATTATATGAAGCATATAAAAAACAAATGTATGGATTAATATCTGAAATAACTTCACGTTTGAATGAAAAAAATATAGTTAATGATCAAATCCCTTCTTTTGAGAATACATCTTCATATGATAAAGAATTTTATCATAACATACATGATAGTATAAACAAACATATTGAAGATGGAGATATGGTACAAAAATTACAAAGCCAAATTATAGAGCAAGAAAAGAAAATTATGACGCTTACAACCAAAAAAGACAATTTGGAAAAAACTAATAGAGCACTTGGTACTTTTATTGATAATAATAAAATTTTAGATAATCATTTCAAAAAAATTGTAGATATGCTTTACTTGGAAATACTTCATAGACGTGCAGACAAAGAAGGTTTACTACATTATTCCACTTTATTAGAAAAGAACAAAATTACCGTGGATGATGTTAGGAAATCACTACTAGATTCAGATGAGTGTAAACCGTAACGTGGGTAATCTAACAAATCAATTAGATTATGTTAGGATCAAATTCCCCTTCGGGTAAATAATCGACTTTTGGATTCTCAACATTGGTAAGAATTCCCCGATATCTATCAAACACAGTATTGTTTGGATCGTGTTTATTATAAAATTCATATTTTTGTTCTCTAAGTGTTCTGGTATAACATCCATAATGATTTATTTTAACTGCACTTCTTACAATTACTGATGATTTATTTGAAGATAATGTATATGATGGATGTAAATTACCAGGAAAATCTGTTTGTTCAAAATGCATATCCTTAGGTTGCCCTTGTATTCTTATCATTCGTTCACGCCACTTTATCTCCTTACCTTTATCTAAAAATTGGTTTGGTTTCTCCCACATTGGCATAAATTGAAATGAAAAAACGGGTGCAGCAGGATAAATCAAATTTATCTCTTTAAACAAAATTTCTTTAGAATTTGGCATTAAAATTTCATCACCATCTATTGTTATAACAAAATCAGGTTTTCTTTTTAGTGCCATCTTCAAAAGAATATTTCTATCTCTAGTTTCATCAAATGGTAAACCCGTTTGGTGGTGTATATCTACTACATTCTTGTATTTTTTACAAATTTTTAGAGTGTCATCGGTAGATCCATCATCAAGCACGACTATTTCTTTGCATACTTCAGATGCATATTCCAGTGATTTTGCAATCCATCTATCTACATTTTTTATTCTATACATTGCAACTATATTTGTCTCATTTCTTTTATCATCACATTTGTTTAAGTCTATTTTTCTAGGTGTTATTTTGTATTCATCTGAATTCTTTATGTTTTCAATTAATTGTCCAATCTCTTCGGAAATGTCAGTAAACCATAATAATTTCGACGTTCCTTCTAACATTACGTCTGGTAAATAAATTATATGTGGCTTCTCAAAACCCAATTTATCTATTAGTTTATCAAGTTTTTCATCTTTAAAATAAACACGGAGCAATCTATTTGTCATATATCCTAAATAATAAGCTTTATGTTTCAAATTTAATTCGCCTATATGTGGTAAAAAATATAACATTAATATTTGTAAAACATTAGAATCTGATTTATATTTTAATAATTCTTTTATATATTTTAAAGCAGCAAATTGGTTAAAAACAAGTCCCGCGTCATGGATAGAAGGTCTAAAT
>ENA-OREN01005830-OREN01005830.1-marine-metagenome-genome-assembly--contig:-NODE-5830-length-10066-cov-3.834318_pt1 | contig 10066 bp, 7 predicted proteins | sample MGYA00248624_ERZ508555 | MGnify/ENA primary metagenome ERZ508555 (study PRJEB26222, sample SAMN06267773) | marine metagenome | isolation source: Saanich Inlet, British Columbia, Canada | place...
TGTGCTTATTTTTCCCACATAAATACTTCCCTTAAAGCAACGGATTTCAGTGTCTCCAAACGTAATATGTAATTTAGCATCTAAACGAGAGGAGAGTAATTGCCGCAGCATATCATCTAGCTTAGCTGTACTAGGAAGCGAGGCTCCACGCTGGGAAAGATCATATCGCAACAGATTTTTAGCACGTGAAAAACTTAATTTTTGTAATTTTTTAACTTGAATCTGATTTAAAACAAGACAATCTTTACTATCGATCTTTGCGAGATCATCCAACAGATAACTTGTTTCTGCCATATGCCGGCTAGTGCGTAAAAAAGTGTTGCGATAAGCAGGAAATCTTATTCCTAATAAAGGGAAAACTTTATGCCGCAAATAATTCCTATCAAAAGATACGTTATTATTACTTTCATCTGTAATCCAACTCAATTTATAATTTTGAGCATAATCCTCAATCTCATTACGGGACACTTCTAGTAACGGTCTGAGTATCTGTGGCCCCAAATTAAAATTTTGTTCACCAATCTTTAATACTTGATTTCTAACTACAGGCATTGCACCCAGTCCTTTAGCACCTGCACCCCGTAGCATCTGTAACAGCAAAGTTTCAGCCTGATCGTCAAGATGTTGCGCTAGTACTACATAATCTGCTTTGATATTTTTAAACTCTTGATAACGTGCGTCTCGAGCGTTAGCCTCTAAACTTGTACCCGATAATTTCCTTATCTTTAGTTTGGCAGTCTCAATCGGAATACTATCTTTACTGCATAAATCAAAACAAAATTTTTCCCATTCATTCGAATTAGGACTAATACCATGATTAACGTGGAATGCTGTAAGTTTAAATTTTAATTTAAGAGAAAGGGGAAAAAGAATACTTAGTAAAACGACTGAGTCCAACCCGCCACTTAACCCTAAAACCAAATGATCATCTTTCTGAATCTGTTCGTGTAATATATTTTCAACACGACTAGAAACGTTATTTAGTTGGAGATCCCTTGAATTTGCCATATTCCATTAGCCGCCTAGACCGCTTCTCTAGTAATTCTGTAGAGGTAACACTTTGTAATTTCTCAAGCGAGCCCTGCAATGAATTGCTTACCAATTCCATGGTTGAAGAATAATCTCGGTGAGCACCACCGAGTGGTTCATCAATAATCCGATCAATGAGCCCCATGGCTTTTAGTCTTGAAGCAGTAATTCCCATAATTTTAGCAGCTTCTTCAGCTTTATCTGCGCTTTTCCATAGTATGGAAGCACAGCCCTCAGGAGAAATCACAGAATATGTTGAATATTGCAACATATTAACTACATCGCCTACTGCTACAGCAAGAGCCCCACCTGAGCCTCCTTCACCAATAATAGTACAAATCACAGGCACTTTCAGTTCCGATAATACAAAAAGGTTTCGGCCGATTGCTTCAGATTGCCCTCGCTCCTCTGCTCCAATACCTGGATATGCACCGGGGGTATCAATAAACGTTAGCAATGGAATAGAAAATTTTTCTGCTAGATGCATAAAACGTAAAGCCTTACGATAACCTTCCGGTTTAGGCATCCCAAAATTACGATAAATTTTTTCTTTGGTATCTCGTCCCTTCTGATGACCAATAACCATAACTGTCTGCCCATTAAAACGAGCCAACCCACCAATAATAGCAGGATCATCGGCGAAACTCCGATCGCCATGTAACTCTTCAAAATTAGTAAATAGATGCTCTATATAATCCAATGTATAAGGGCGCTGTGGATGTCGCCCAACTTGTGATATTTGCCATGGAGTGAGTTTTTCATATATGTCTTTGAGAAGTGTTCTACTTTTCTTCTCAAGACGCTCAATTTCAGTTGAAATGTCCACATCAGAACCATTCTGAACAGAATGTAATTCTTCGATCTTTGCTTCAAGGTCAGCAATAGGTTGCTCAAATTCCAGAAAAATAGATTTCATAGATCATAAGACATAATTTTGAAGCCATCATGATACATGATTTATGCCTTTATCAGCAGTCATGTTTATTTGAGTCCATTAAGGTCTTAATAATAAAATCTAGAATAGGTACATACCATATAGAAAAGAAGCAGCACATAATTACAAAAAATAATGCCTCATTTCTCACTAAAATATCACTACAATTAGGTCTAATAATTTAATTATATTAAGAGAGTCTCGGAATTAGACATAAAAACATATAAAATGGCAGCTTTTTTACGTAAGATTTTTGAAAGATAAGGAAGAATTTTGATTAATACTGCCAATATCACCATGCAATTTGGTGCAAAACCATTATTTGAAAATGTTTCAGTCAAATTTGGAGATGGTAATCGTTACGGCCTAATTGGCGCGAACGGCTGTGGAAAATCAACTTTCATGAAAATTCTTGGGGGTGATCTTGATCAAACTTCAGGGAATGTTAATGTTGATATAAACTCCCGCGTGGGAAAACTACGTCAAGACCAATTCGGCTTTGAAGACTGTGTGGTGCTAGATACCGTAATGATGGGCCATGATGAACTTTGGCGTGTAAAGGAAGAGCGCGATGCAATCTACGCAAATCTAGAAGCTGATGAATCAGATTATATGCATGCTGCTGAGCTTGAAACTCGTTTTGGTGAACTTGATGGGTATTCAGCAGAGGCTCGTGCCGGAGAATTATTGCTAGGTGTTGGAATTCCACTAACTCAGCACCAGGGGTTAATGAGTGCAGTTGCTCCCGGATTAAAATTAAGAGTACTACTTGCTCAGGCTTTATTCTCTGATCCAGAAATCTTGTTATTAGATGAACCAACAAACAATCTTGATATCAATACAATTCGCTGGCTGGAAGATGTAATCAATGCAAGTAAAAGTACCATTGTAATCATCTCACATGACCGACATTTCCTGAATAGTGTATGCACACATATGGCCGACCTGGATTATGGCGAAATTCGTGTTTATCCGGGCAACTATGATGCCTATATGACTGCCTCTACACAGGTCAGGGAGCGTATGCTCTCAAATAATGCAAAAAAGAAGTCTCAGATTGCTGAGTTACAATCATTTGTGAGCCGCTTTTCAGCTAATGCTTCAAAGGCAAGACAAGCAACAAGCCGCGCCAAGCAAATAGAAAAAATAAAATTAGAAGATGTAAAACTATCCAGTCGCCAGTACCCATACATTCGCTTTGAAGTGGAAGATAAAGATAAATTATATCGATTGGCAGTATCCGTACAAAGCATTAGCAAACATTTCTCTGGCATGGAGAAACCACTATTCAAAAAATTTAGCATTAATATTGAGGCAGGTGAGAAGATTGCAATCATAGGGCCAAATGGTATTGGTAAAACTACGCTATTAAGGTCTTTATCTAGTGAACTTAAGCCAGATGAGGGAGAGATCAAGTGGGCAGAAAAAGCTCGCCATAGCCATTTTACCCAGGACCATGCTAAAGACTTTGAAGTAAATGCCTCTCTTACTGAGTGGATGACTCAATGGAGGCAAATAACCGATGATGACCAGGCCGTACGTAGCGTATTAGGCAGACTGTTATTCTCAGGTGATGAGGTAGACAAATCAGTCAAAGTAATCTCAGGTGGTGAACAGGGGCGTATGCTATTTGGGAAAATTATGTTACAAAAATCAAATGTATTACTTATGGATGAACCAACCAACCACCTCGATATGGAATCTATTGAATCACTTAATTCTGCGTTAGAAAAATACACAGGAACGTTGATTTTTGTTTCTCATGACAGAGAGTTTGTATCTTCATTAGCAACTCGTATCATTGATATGAAACCGGATGGAATCACTGATTTTAAAGGTAGTTATGAAGAGTACTTAGTTGATCAGGGTGTAGAATAAATGTTCTCATTTTACTGATATTTAGACTAATTCTTCTTAAAAAAATTAGTCCTAGGTAGGTAATAATTTCACTTTCTTAGAAACTGCTATCCCCTACCCTCAATTTAGCTAGATGCAAGGCCTCCTGGTAATGATGCCAATCAAAATATGGCCCGGGATCTGTTTTCCGTTTCGGTGCGATATCTGAATGGCCGATGATATCTGCAATTGGATAAGCCTTATTTAACTCTATTGTAAGAGCAACTAAAGCTGTATATTGGCTATCAGTAAAGGGGGTCGTATCACTACCCTCCATCTCCACGCCTAAAGAAAAATCATTACAACATTCCTTCTCTCTCCAGTAAGACTTACCAGCATGCCAGGCACGCTTACCACAGGGAACAAACTGGATAATTTCACCACTTCGACGTACAAAAAAATGAGCAGATACTCTTAAGTCACGAATGATTTCATAATAGCTAGCACTTGGATTTGATTGGTTAGTAAACAGATCAATCACACCGTCTCCTTCAAATACATCTGGCGGCATACTGATGTTATGTATTACTAATAAGCTGATTTCATTTCCTGGTGGACGATTATCACAATTTGGTGAGGAAATAAATTGCACATCAGACAAGTAACCTGCTTCATCAACCTTCATTAGGTGGCCCTTTTACTAGAGAATTAACGTAATTTGATCTAAAAAATAATAAATAAAATTTATCCTAATTTATATTATAAAATATTGACGACAGCTGAAAATAAAAACGGGAAAATATTATCGGCGACGCTCTTCAAGGAGAAAACAACCAGTTCTATTAAGCAAATTAAATACATTAAATTACTACCAAATTACTACCAAATATACCTCTAATTGACTTACAAGAACATAATGACCTTTGCAAAAATTCTATATTGGATAACTACAATTATTGCTGTAATTTTTCTTTATGGAGGTTTTGTCTATTTAACTGTGAGTCCGATAGCCCAAGATCAAGAAACACTTGAAAATTGTATGCAATTATTTGGGGAGAAAGAATCTCCTTTTTCTATCCTATGTGGAAAGCAACATACTGAAATTGTACAACCAATCTTGTTGCATCTATTGCCCTATCTGCCCGCAGGACTAATTCTAGGGTTTAGTAGACTATTTAACATTAATTTATATATGCCAGCTAACGTCTATCCTAATCGTATTGTCATAGGGCTATTTTGGATAGGTGTAATTGCTGCCATACTCGCAATTACGTTAACGCTCTGGATCTCAGTATATCTTGTTGACAAACCACCCCTATTAATTTTTATACCAATGATTATCTTTTCTGGCTGGCTGTTTTCTCCGATACTATTTCAATATTTACTTGCACCAAGAGAGGCAGTTCGTCATATGAGTGCACTTAGAGTTGGATTAGCTTTAATGTTTATTACACCAATATTATCTGAAAGCTATTATTTCTTAAACTCAACCATTGAAACACTACTAACAAAATCAGTGATGATTAGTTAATTTCCCTGTATCTCAAGAAATTCCTTTCAGATGCAATTCACTAATAAATATTGTAATAAATATCGCCATATCAAAAGGTATTTACCATAAATTGAATTTTACAACTATATTAGTTCATGGCTTCCAGTTTTTGTCGTAGGTAGGTAATGCAATAAAAGTCCCATCATTCTGCTTGGTTAGTTCCCGCATTAAAATAGCAAATCTATCTGTTGTATATTGAGAAGGAAAACCAACAGCGTGAATCTTAGCTAAGCGCTTTCCATCCTTTTGATCCCTATTCTTCTTTGTAATATCGGCAATGACGCTATCATAAGAGCCACCGGTATAATCATCACCAAAGACGTAAATAGCGATTGTATGGCCTCTCTTTTTATATTTCCTCAAGGCTGTCAATACGCCCTCTACAGGGCTACTATTAGATGCACTCTGCCATCCTTTAAATAACTTCATCACACTTTTACGTCGAAATGGAACATCGGGAATCCATTTCCCGCTATAACCCGCAAGAATAGCTTTGCCCTGGTCATCCAAAATCTGGAATCCTTTTACTTGAGGGTGAATAGTTAAGATATTAATTATTTGCTGTGTAACACGATCCCAAATAGCCCTCATGCTGCCAGATGTATCAACTACAAAAATTACATAATCACTATCTACTGGGATGCCACCCACTTCTTCATCACGAGGAGTATTGCTAGTAGAGGGCGAGATTGATACTTTTTTAAAAGTAGACTGAACCAGAGAGAGTCCATCCAAATCACCGATCAGCTCTTTTTCTTCATTTTCTCTTGCACGCAAATTTTCTAAAGAAGCTTGTGCCTCCCTATCTAAATTTCTACTATCTTCTAACTGAATTTCATTCAGTTTTTTTCTCTGGTCAATTTTTTTCGCTAAACTATTTACTTGGATTTTGAGTGCCAATACCTGGTTCAATTGATCCTCAACTTTATCAACATTTAATTTAGGAGCATCTCTATCAGTATGAGAAATTAGCACTAAAAGGACTATAGCGCCGAACCCACAAGTAATAATATCTAGGAATGAAAGGTTAAATATATCAAAATCTTTTTTCTTTATTTTCATGGCCAATTCACCGCAGGACTAATAACTAGACCACCTGTACTTGCTGCCCAGCTCCAGTATTCATTTACAGCGCTTGGATCACCTTCAATAGGCAATAAAATAACATTGACTTTCACATCAGTAAGACCAGCCTCTTTAACAGTCTGCCTAAATAATTTTACCCGACATTCGCCTGAAATTGATTTAGAGCTTCCAAGTAATGAACTGCACCCAGAAAAAGGATTTAAATGGGAATAATTTGATTCGCCAGTAGTAGGCAATCCATCTGTAATAATATAAATATCAGTAGGGTTAAGTCTGGATACTGCTTGCAATCCTTTATGAAGATTAGTTGCACCAGCTGGAACAATGGAATCTAATTTTTCATAAAAACTATTCAGGGTAGCATCAGTATTAACGCTAACCCATTCAGATTTACCTAGAGAGTGTATAGAGTCATTAAAAGCAAGTACGCTTAACTGGCTCACTTTAGGAGTCCGCGCAAGAAGCCAGCGGACTATTTTCTTAGTCCGAAGCCATTTTGGCCCCTGTTTCTTATTTTGAATAGAGCTATTCTTTCTTCTAATTATATTTAATAATTTCTCGTCGGTCATTGAAGCACTACTATCGATCAATACTGCAATCCGGCGACCTTCAACTTTTAAACCTATCAAATAATTCTCTTCACCACCTCGGTCATCTTCTAAAAGATCATCTTTGTGCGCTATTGGTCTTGTGGCAATGCTATTCTTCAGGGCAGTTAACTCTCCTCTCTTATTGTTAAGATTAGACTCTTTTTTTGAAAGCCCTTGTTTAATTTCTGCAAGTTTTTCTTTAAGTTTTTTTATCTTCTCAGTCTCAGATTGAGATGTATTGTGAAGTTGATCAAGTGCCTGCTGCAATTCTACCTGCTGCGATTGAAGTAACTGAATCTCTGCAATTAAATTATTAGCCTCAGCATTAGAATCACTCACATCATATTTGACTAGGATAAATACCAACACCATCGCACCAAGTCCACATGACATTATGTCAAGGAATGCGAGATTAAACCCTTCTGATCGACGCCGCCTTTTCACAGATTAATTATTTATTTAATACGAGCAAGTAAATACTGATCACAATAGGATTGGATATCAACGAGCTGTCCATCCTGAAGGCGTTGCAATTGATGGAAAATAAACATGAGAAATATGCTAATTAACAAAGCTACGAGTGTTGAATTGAAAGCCACACCAAGACTATTTGTCATGCCAGCAATATCACCTTCAAGCGCTTTGTCTGCTAAAGAAAGCGCTTCACCAATGCCGCGTACTGTGCCGATAAAACCGATAGATGGTACAGCCCAGATCAGATAACGAATCATCGAATTCTCAGCATCTTGACGAATAGAAAGTGCTTCCACGCAGCTTTCTATGGCATCAGATAAATTCTGTACATTCTTAGTTCCCGCATAACGCCACAAAGTAGTACGTAGTGTCTGTATTAGAGGCGTTGAGCTATGTGCAGCAGAGAGCTCCGCATCAAGTCGTTTAATAACCTCTTCAGCATCAAAGTCTCCTCCTTTTATCTCTTCGACCATATCAACTGTATAAAGGTATTTGCTGCGCAAAATATTGCGGCACTTGTTTAGAATCAAGAAGCTTCCCCAGAGCATCAAAATTATACAGATCTCCTGTTCATAATCTTTGATGACGATTATAAGGTCACGAGGCGCAGATTGGCCTGCTTGTCTCGCTGCTTCAAGTATCAGATCGGCTTCAGGGCGAACATAACCGATATATGCAAGATGAACTAAAATGGCTGAAATAATCAGCACTATGAAACTTTTAATAGCTTCAGACATATTAAATATCCACAGGAAAAGATGTAGGGGAATTTAGACTAATAGTAGGTAAGACTGCATACACGGTTGCCACAGCAATAAAAATAAACACCAATGCTAAAGCCAATTGGGTAATTCTTTTATGTAATAATCTTTTCAGCTTACTCATTTTTTCCTCCATAAAGATAACGACCCACTCTAAATCCTACGTCGTCTCGCCCAGTAGTCAATCCTTCTCTAAATGAAGGTCGAAGTGCGGTAACTGAACCAGAGCGGAAATTGGCTCCTTTTACCACATGTGACAGCCCATTTTCTGCCCCTAATGGATTTTCTGAAGTTGTATCTTCTATTGGCGGCATAATTGAATAAATATCATGCACCCACTCACTAACATTACCGGCAATATCATAAAGACCAGATAGCTCTTTCTTAAAGCTACCCACAGGTGCAGCGCTTACATAGCCATCATTATAATTAGGCACATAAAATTCCATTTGGCCTTTAGCACCTTCATCTGAAATATTCGCAGCATTAGGTGGAATAACCATTTCATCTCCCCAAGAAAAAATAGTTTGCTTTGTTTTTCCTGCCTTGCGTGACAGCCATTCCCATTCTGCTTCACTAAGCAAACGATAACCATCAGTATTTTTATTAAATCCAGTTACTCTCTCATTAACAATATTATAGAAAGGTTGGAGACCTTCATTCTGGCTAAGCCAATTACAGAAAGATGCGGCTTCATTCCAATCAATCGAGGTTACAGGGACATTATCTGCTCCTAGATACTTTTTTAAATTTGGCTTAAATTTCCCATACTGACCATTCGTTATCTCAAAAATACTAGCATAGAAAGATTTTGTTAATCTAATCTTCTTCTGAAATTCATTTGCGCGCTGACCTTTTTGAGAACGTGGAGCACCCATTTTCAAATACCCTGGGTTTATAAATAATTTTAGCTTGATCCCTTCCTTATTAGTTAACTCTCTAGGCGACTCCTGTAATCTCGCCTGATATTCAGTTAGTAATTTTACTGATACTTTCTGTACAAATTTCCCTGTAGGATTAATAGTTTTTGATACTGGTCGATATCCCTTTTTTTTGAAGAAAATATGCTGAGTTACCGCCGGAAGAGTAACGGTTATAGCATTATCTCCATAATTTTTATTATTAATCCAGATCGTTGCAGGTGGCGAAGAAGAAATCATAACTTTTCCAAATTCTGGTTTCAGCTGGAAAGATATTTCCTTTGCCTCTCCTGATGTAAGTAGAATTTTCTTAGTACTTGGGTAATAGCCCTGTTTCATATAAATGAGTTGATGGTCTACATTCGTACTGAGAAAAAATGGCCCCTTCGATAGGCTACCATTTACAATAAGCTTTCCACCTTCTGGAGTTAGTTTAGGAATAACTTTTGCCTTTATTCGTGCAAGCTGATAATTGCGTTTCACATTTGACTCAGTATGGGTAATCTCAAATTTATCGATTGAGTCAACATAGTTGTCAGCTGTAACTCGCAAAGAATACACACCACCATTCAGGTCATTTTCTAAAGGAGTCTTTCCAATCAGTTTTTCATTAAGGAAGACTTTAGCACCTGCAGGCCTAGTGAGAATATTAAGTCTGCCATTAATCGGTTGTAAATCAACCTGCAACTTTGTCTTCTTATGTCGTTTAATTTCAACCGTCAAATCTTTAGGTAGAAAAAAAGGATTGCTAATATTAATTGTATAGATTCCGGCCTCTAACGCCAGATCGAGCATAGCAGAGCGTGCCGTATCACGACTGTTGATCTTCCAAACAGTCTCTAACAAATTGTACTTATCTCCCACTATACTTATAACCAGATGCC
>ENA-OREN01005831-OREN01005831.1-marine-metagenome-genome-assembly--contig:-NODE-5831-length-10064-cov-3.493742_pt1 | contig 10064 bp, 10 predicted proteins | sample MGYA00248624_ERZ508555 | MGnify/ENA primary metagenome ERZ508555 (study PRJEB26222, sample SAMN06267773) | marine metagenome | isolation source: Saanich Inlet, British Columbia, Canada | place...
CCCAATGCGTTAGCATCGGGAGGAGCGAGGCAGACAAAGAGGGCCAGAGCCCAAGGCACACTGTTATACAAGCATGACTAAGATAGTTACCTACAACATCTAGTTCATCACAGAGTCTATAAATATAGGGTTTTTATAAATCTCACATCCTCCTAAAGTGCCTTAGAAGTATACAAAGAGTATACAATCCCGCCTTATGAAAATTGATAAGGCCACTGTTATCCGACTGCTCAAGAAGCCGAAAGGCACGGCGGAGCGCCAAGATAATCTCTGGGCAAAGGTAGGATCAGGCAAACGCAAGGCTATTCATTTCTTTTTCTACTGGACTGAGTTCGGTGGCCGAGAGTACAGAAAAATTGGGAGTGGAAACGCAGACACTCCTGCATCAACCCTCAAGGAATTAAACGCTCAATACTTCCAGATGCTTGGGCAGTATCAGCAAGGCATTACTCCCACTATGGTGGAGCGGGTGGATCGTAAAAGAGATGATGCTCTTCAAACTGAAGCAGATCGTCTAGCCCATCGTGTCACCGTTGAGCAGATATTCAAGCAGTACCTTGATAACCATCTAGCCAAGAGCAGTCCAGACCAGTATGACATTGATCTGGGGCGCTACAACAACCATATCCATAAGCCGCTTGGAAAAAAGTTTGCCGAGGATGTAACCAAAAAACAAATCCAAGCCTGTGTAGATGCGGTAGTAGGCAAAGGTTACGAGTCGCAAGCCTATTACATTGCGGAATACATTCCACGTGTCTGGCGGTACGCCTTTGATGCGGGACACGAAGAGTTAAGTGAACGGGTAGTAACCAGAATCAAGCGGCCAAAGAAACCCAAGAGGCAACGAGAGGCTACAGAAGAAGAGTTACGCCTAATCTTGGAGTATGGTGATCCAGTGATAAAGGCGATGCTTTACATGGGTCAGCGGGTTTCTGATACGAGAAAAATGCGCAAGGCTGACATTCAAGGTGAATGGCTAGAGATAACTCCTGACGAATATAAAACTGATATTTACCATCGCGTATACCTGACCAAGACGGTACGGAAGTTGATGAAAGAATCAACGAGCCGTAGCCAAAGTGATGTGTTTGTATGGGCAGGTTACAACGGCAACTGCATCAGTGGTGCGAAGACCCATGAGGCGTTCCATAAAATTGGGTTGGATGAAATTAAGGAGCCGCACCTTGATCCTCTTCAACTGCGCGACTTCCGCCGTACTCTGTATACCTTCAATGAAAAACATTTCAATACTTATGTCGCAGGAGCAGTAGCGGGTCATAAAAAGAAAGGCGTCCAAGCGGTGTATGGGCGCTATGAATACGACGAAGAGAAGATAGAGGTGATGAAAGAGTGGGAGAAGTATCTCAACAAGTTGGCAAAGAGTAGGTAGGAAAGGTGGGAACCTTGTTGGTTATGTTCTTGGGGAAGCGCAGGGTGCTTATACCTGTGGCGATTGCTGTGGTGGCAGGCGCAACATAACCACCTACCTATTCTTCCTTACAATAGCCCCATGGATGCGGCAAAACTTGAAGCGTTACATCGTACTCTCGCGGATCGTCTGGAAAAGCCAAACGAGCATGACAAGCAGAGGAAGATCGGTAGAGCAAAAATACTGCCAGATCGCGAGGTCGACTTCTATCGTGTAGCAACTGTTGTCATCGGATCGCTACGCCACTACGCAAAAGCAACAGCGTACTGCTTCGCACTTGCAGATAAGGTTGTTGTGTCTGAAGGGTTGGAACTGACTTGGCGGGAGCAATTCAAATTAGGCGCTCACCTCCTCCATCAAATGGTGCTGATGGAACTATGCACTATCCAATACTCAGACCTTGAAGATTACGAGTGCTATGTTGTTCTTTTGAGCGACAAAGCGCCTCGTAAATTTAATGAAGCCGCTACTAGCGAGCATCCATTCCCGCAATGGAAAGACATAAGGGATGGAAGAGGCAACTTTCTGACCGCTCCTAAAGCCTACAAAATTCCTGATTGGAACTTTACGGGTGCGCCGCCTGCGCTTGATGAAAAGCGGTTGTGGCATCCCAGTGTAGAGCGAGAGTTTCTTACGGCTGAGTCGCAAGGACATAGCATTACAAAGTCGCTCTTCTTCGACAGACCAAAGGAATATCAAAACAATCCTTTTGGGGCCGCTTCATGGATAAGAGCGGCCAATCATGTCGAATCCAATGAGTACCGCATCAACAAAGAGATGCTGAAGTTAGTGGATGAATTAGACCGCCAACTTCCTGATAAGTTAGTCGCAATCCGCAACAAAGATAAGCGCGAACTTTTTGAGTCACTGAAAGAACGATCTGAAGAACTTGCAGAACTAGATTCGTTTTATCAGCGTTGTTACTTTGATTATCGGGGCCGTATGTATCTAAATAGGAGCATCGTCAACTATCAGGGCGACGATATGGCCAGATCATTCATTGAGTTTGCGCGGGGTATAAAACTTAATGATGAAGGTTTTGATGCTTTGCTTCTTCACGCCGCAAATCTGTACGAACATAAAGGCTCAATAAAAGTACGTACTGAATTCGCCAGAAGCAATCTAAAGAAATGGATTGCCTACGCTGATGATGCGTTAGCAACGTATGAGCAATGGCGAGTAGACGAAGATGGCGTGGCACTTGACGATCCACTTCAGTTCATTCGCGCTTGTATGGAGTTGCGCGATGCAACAACTTCTAAAAGGTTGATCCGTAAAAAAGGATTCATTACGCATCTACCAGTAGAGGCTGACCAAAGTAATTCAGTAATACAGCATCTAACGTCAATGCGTACTGCGGATTTCGATGTTGACGAACAACGGCAATTAGCAAGACAGTCTGGCCTTGCGGCAGAGTCAGACCTCTATGAACAACTGGCGGGAACTATTCGAATTAGCGAAAAGATAAAGGACAAGGAGCGCAGGAAACTTATAAAGAAGATGCTTGTGCCGTATGTGTATGGGGCAGGAGCGCCAAAGATAGCAAAGCAATGGAAGCAAACAGGCATCCAGCCAATTGCTTATTGGAGTAAAACGCAAAGGGAACGTGCCGTAGAAATAAATCTGAGAAGGTTAGAGCAAGCAGTTCCTGCACTCCGCAACTTCAAAAGAATGACTCGAGAGTTGGTTAGGGATTTGCGGCGTCGACCTGATGTTACTGAGACAGTGGTTGCTCCTCCAAATGCAATCACTCCTGAGGAAATACGGAGGATGCGCCGTGTTTATATTGACATGCCCCTACGTTATTCGTTGCCGTCAGGATTTGTCATGGAACTCGCGCCTTATCAGAAAGAAAGAAAGAGAGAGCGGGTGGCTCGATCAAGAAAAGAACATTACAAGACGGGTAAGCAAGGCGCGGCGCAAATTGTTGCCCATGAACCTATTAGCCATCTGGTAGATGTTGATGGGTTAAGGCGCAAGATAATGTCAGCAGTCATCCATTCTCTCGATGCAACTGTGGCGCAAAAGGTGTGCGCTCATGCTTTCTTTCCAATCATTCCAATTCATGATGCTTGGTCTTGTCATGCAAACAATGCACCGAAACTCCGCAAACTGTTCAGCCATGAATTTACCTTCATGCACCAAGCAGATATTCCTTGGTTTGTAATCCGTCGTGACGTTATTGGGGATGGCCTTCCAGTTGGAATTCTTGATTATGATGAAGAGCAAGCGGCTCAAATCCATGATTTGTACCTAGAAATAGAGGGTTTTGAGGGAAAAATCTCCTAGTCGTTAGTGATCCCTATAGAGATATAGGTATCTCTGTGCCGCTATTCGGCGGCATCTCAAATCAACTGTCCGACCTGCTCCCTACGGGAGCGGGACGGGCATCTATTGTTAGGAGCAAGTAATGAAGAAGCAACAAATGAGTTTCGTCCAGATGGCACAAAGGATCCCTGCAAGGTATGGCGACGGCCTCTTGTATCACGATCCTGAGAAGCCTAAGCAACCAACACTGGAAGTGGGGTTGCCTGATAACAAGGCGAAATGGATTCAACGCGACGAGATAGGAGGCTTATTGAGTAATGCTTTTACTACAACGACACGTAAATGAATCCGTAATTATCCATAACAAGCAAGACCCTACGGACTATGTAGTGGTTCGTGTTTGCGATGTTTATCCAACAGGTGATGTCACCCTAGGATTTATAGGCGACGATTTCAATATCGTCAGAACAGAAATCTTCCAGAGCGGAACAACCCAAGAGGACTCAGCGCATGAAGAACTAACTCCAAACTCAAAAGAGGTAACCAGTAATGACCAACATAAGCCTCGCTACTACGGGTAGCGATAGACCAATAGAACGCGTTCTGAACGCGCTAGAGAATATTCGCCAGAAGGGCGATCAATATAGGGCCAAGTGTCCAGTACATCAGAAGCCTGAATCAAGGAAACAAACGCTGTCCATTAAGGAAAATCCTGACGGCCAAGTGTTGGTTCATTGCTTCGCGGGCTGTGATTATGAAGAGGTACTGGATGCAATCGACCTGAAGAAGTGTGATTTGTTTCCAGACCCTGATTGGTTCTACGAGAAAGAACCAAACCATAAATCTCTGCGGCAAATCATTGATGACTGCAAGCCAACGGCAACATTGGTGCAAGTCTACGTAGCAGAGATGATGCGGCCAAAGACTTGGGAAGTGATTGCGGGTGCGCTCAATCTGGACAAGCGTGATCTATGGGTACTACAAGGTGCGGCTCAAGACCTTAGGAGTTTGCTAGATGCCTAATGGATACCTTGCAAACATAAAAGAGGCATCACTTTCCATAAGTTCAATGAATGGCAGAGCGCCGAAGCGGTACGGTGGATTGCAGTTTGTTGGTATTGAGGACGTGAAACTTCAACAACCTGAATGGCTGTGGGATGGGATGATTGCCAAAGGTCAGTTCCATGTAATGGCTGGCGAAAGTGGCATCGGCAAGACGCAACTGTTATGCAACATCTCGGCCATTGTCAGTAGAGGCGGCATATTCCCGGACATGAAGGAACCATGTGAACGTGGAATGGTTGTCTATCTCTCTGGCGAGGATGACTTGAGTACCACCATAGGGCCACGCTTTATGGCTTGTGGTGGTAACCAAGCCAACTTCAAGCAGTTGAAGGCAAGTACAGACGATAACGAGCCGATCTGCCTGATAGATGTACTCGACAACCTGACGGAGTTTGTCTTTGACAACGACGTGAAACTGATCGTTATTGATCCGATTACCTGCTTTATGGAAAGCGGCTTTGATAACAACAGCGTCACATCCGTCAGAAGAATGGCGGCAAGGCTCAAAGGGTTCTGCGAAACAACAGACGTAGCAATCATCGCGCTTAATCACCTTACCAAAGGCAACCTTGGGTCACCTATGCACCGAATATTGGGTTCTGGTGCATGGGTTCATGGCCCAAGGGTTGTGATGGGCGCAACAGTCCATGAGGACAGATACCTGTTCGGTAAATGGAAGGCAAACATCACTGTCGAGGAAGGCGTCTATGAGTACGAGATGGTGCATAAGGAAATCCAAGACATGGATGGGTCTGTAACATGCATTGATTGGACTGACAATGTAATGCCTGACCGCAAACTCAAAGAGTTCTGCGAACTGGCTCCATCAGGCCGAGGTGAACGAGGCGAACTTACGCTTGAAGTGCTACGAGAAGAACTTGCAAACGGCTACTGGCACAGAAGCAAGGAACTGGTGGAGCGAGTACGCAGGGAAACTGGTATGAGCGAGAGGCAGATCAGACGGCTTGCGCTTGAAACCCTCAAGGTAGAAACACGGATAGAGGAAGGCGTGCATGGCCATACGTCATGGCGTCTGGAACCCATGACATAGCGTATATGCCCAATGTCATAGGTACTCATGTCATAAGAAAGTTATGTCACGGGTTACTCATGACATAGGTATGTCCGTTGTGTCATGAGTCAAACAAACTTGTATATGGAGGATTAATATGGAACCAGCAATAAAACTAGAAGAACGCAAAGAACGGGATGAGGACTTTGTGCGGGAGTATGTAAACAATGGCGGCAATGCCACTCAAGCGGCAATAGCCGTAGGTGTTAGTCAAGCAAGTGCTAGTACGATTGGCTATCGCCTCAAGTCCAGACTGACCAAGGAGATAGATACAGAGCAGAAAGCCCAGTTACGGGGCTATGCACCAAAGGCTATCAGTCAGATTCAATCACTGGCGGAAAAAGCAGAGTCTGAGAACGTCAGATTAAAGGCTAATGCTGACCTATTAGATAGAGCAGGGTGGAAACCCGTAGATAAGCAGGAGATAGCAGAAACATCTGCTATTGAAAATATGTCTGATGAAGAAATTGAGGCGGAACTAGCCGCCATTCTTGCATCCTCTGGTCAGAAGATTGTGAAGATATGAACGCGAAACAGACCCACAACTACATTAGTCAAGAAGCCCAAGAAGCCATAAAACCAGCAATAACACGCCGCCACCGATGACGATGCTAGTGACAATGAAAAGGGCAACTTCCTTTGAAAATTCTATCCATTGGTCTCTTGTTCGCGTGACAAGCCATCTAAAAAAACCGCGCACAATGTTGAATACCACGACGGCAAGTAAGTAAAGAAAGAGGCCGACGATTATGGAAACTACTAGGAATTGGAGGATTGTTAGATCGAACCAAGAGCCGTAGCGGGCTATCCAGAACATCTCTTGGAACCAATCTTGGAAAGAGTGGCCTATTTCTCGCATCGTCATAGGTAAATCATAACCGTATAGGCACTACATACCCAGTTACTCAGTAACGCTCAAATAGCAGTGTTTGGTGGAGTTTGATTGTTCAGAATAAGTGGGAATGAATGTTCCATGCACGCGCATACGCACCTCTGTAAACTTTCCTGTTATGAAAATACCTGCATCTGATCTTCGATCTGGAAACGTAGTAGAGTTTCGCGGAAAACTCTGGCGTATCGTTAGAAAACGCGTTGTGGAGAAAACACGAGGCGAGAGTCTGCAAATTCAAATGAGAGGTATTTTGGATACCGATGCTGGATTCGATGAACGGTTTCGGTCAAAGGACAAACTGGAGAAAGTCCATACGGAGCAACGAAGTGTGCGGTTTAAATATCCGTGGGAGGCGGACAATGGGTATTTCTACGTGTTTCATGATGCAGACAAAGGAGGGGACTGGAATCTCCCTGCCGAATTTGTAGGTGGCTGGCAATTTGATGCCAAAGGGGAAAAGTTGTGGTACGGGGAGCAAGGGCAAGCGGACTTTTTTGACCACGACCACGTTAACCCGTGGGTGATGATGAACTTCTATAACGGAGAGCCAGTAGGAGTAGAGCATCCCGAAAGCGTGGTATTGCGGGTTACGGGAACATTAAAAAAAGAAATCGAGACCTTCGAGGATCCAATCCACCTTACGGAAGAGTTAGCCAAACTAAAAAAAAACTGGGTGCAACTGCTCAGTGGGTACTGGTTGCCAGTACCTGCTTCCGTAGAAATCGGAGATAAGATTAGGGTCAACACAGATACTGGAGAATACGTAGAGCGCGTGAAGAACTAGGATTACAGCCTGTAGTGTTATGAAAAAGATCATCCTCTCAATCGTTGGTGTACTCGCAGTTTTATGGGTGGCGTTGTTTGTGTCTGGGCAACAGGTGTTGGTTTGGGAGGAAAAAAAAGAGCCATTCATATCTGATGATCCTCCTATTACCATGACACGCGAAGAGGTATTAAAAAAATATCCGAGTGCTACGGAAGAGCAAATAGCCGCTACACTAAAAAAATACAATAAGCCCACACTAGCGTATGAGGAAGTATTGGCGAATATGGATTGGTCATGCACCTACTTCAACGGTAGACGCTTCGTAACGAAAGAATATTCCTCTTCTCGTACCGCTTGCCCTAACTTCCGTAAGAACAGATGAACCGCATCCTTATTCTGTTGGCTAGTTTGGTTTTGGTGGGGTGTCCGCAACAGGCTTATAACCCAACTGCACCAAGTTCAAAAAGGATTTGGTGCGCGCACTCTGGTGGCGTTGCAGCCACATATCCAGTGACTTGTAGAGCGTGGGATGGAAAATCTTTCTCATCCAGAAATCAAGCCGAAACTGAACACAAGCGTTTATATGGCACTCTAGTCCGCGGGTCATCTGTCGTAGAGGCTCCAACACCTACACCAGCCCCAACGCCAACTCCTAAACCAGAAAACCGTCTGGTAGGCACTGGTACAGGATTTGCCGTGGACAAGAACTATGTCGTCACCGCAGAACACGTATTAGATGGATGCAAGTCCGTCAGTATTGCTCATGCCCATGAGGAAATTAGCGCACAAACTGTGGCCCGCGATAAGAACAATGATCTTGGTCTGCTCAAGATAGAAAAGCCAATGGCAAGTACCGCCAAGTTACGGGGCAGTCCAGATTTAAGAGTGGGCGATGCCGCAATCAATTACGGCTACCCCTTATTTGGCGAACTCTCTGATAGCGCAAAACTAAACGCCGGCTATGTCAATTCGCTTGCCGGCTATAACAACGACTCAGCCGTAATTCAGTATTCCGCACCAACCCAACCCGGCAATAGCGGTGGCCCTGTACTGGATCAATCCGGGAATGTAATCGGTGTTGTAAGTTCTGGACTGAGTAAACGCTATGCGGAGGAAAGTGGCCACATAGCGCAGAACGTCAACTTTGCTATCAAGTCCACCATCCTTGAAGGCTTCCTGAAAGCCAACAAAGTACCGTTTGAAAAAGCAGACTCCACAGAAAAACTAGAACTACCAGACATCGCAGAAAAAGCAGAAACGTTTACGGTGTTAGTGGGATGCTGGGAGTAAGAAATGCCTTGGACAGAAAAGAAGAGCAAGTCGGTCTACAAAGAGAAAGCGCAATCTAGAGATGCGTTTAAAAAAAGCGGGAAGAAAAAGAACAAACTGTTCTCTAATCTAAAGTACGTCTTAGCGGTTGTTGTGGCACTTGTGGTAGCGCAGGTGTTCGGCGTGGGATCGAGCAACCTTACCCGCAACCTCTGGGATAAGTTTTCTCTATGGAAAGATCGCGACACAATTGAGAGGGCTGTAATCGAAGTCGCGGCGGAACTACAGAAAGACTTGCCGCAGAAATTTGGTGATTGGGGGGAATTGGCCTCGTTAGTAGCCGATGGCAAAACACTCCGATATAACTACAAACTTTATGGCGGTAGTCAATTGCATAGCGACCATATAGCCACTCTCCCTTGTTTGGTTTGTAAAAATGAATCGCAGGCAAAGATGATGGAGGAGTATGGGATTGCTTATACCTATATGTATTTTAGCCACGATGGTTCACTACTAGCGCACATGACAATAAATAACTCATCATGCGGTAGGGCGTGCTTTGATTTGAAAAACACTTTTGCCGTGTTACTGCATCCAGAAACTAAAGAATCTGGCCTGTGTTGGGCGGATCGGGAGTCCACGGCTGATGCTGACGCTACCGTATCTGCTTGTGTTGAGGCATACGAAAAAGCAGGGTTTAAAATAATCGAGAAACATTCAGATAAAGATTATAGTCGTCGTAAAAAAAAGAAGGGAGAAAAGAAAAAAGAAAAGTCAATACTAGACGCAGTTGTTGGTCTAGAGGGTGTTAAAGAGGAGATTAAATATTATATGGATTTTATTAATAACGAAAGTAAGTATACTAAATGGGGAGTTAAATTGCCCAAGGGGATTCTTTTGGCTGGTCCTCCTGGAACTGGGAAGACTTTGCTGGTTAAAACAATGGCAAAAACCCTTGATATACCCATTATTAGTGAGGCGGGGAGTAGTTTTGTTGAAATGTATGTGGGTGTTGGAGCTAAGAGAGTACGCGATCTGTTTAAAAAAGCCAAAGGTAAAGGAAGATGCATTATTTTTATTGACGAATTAGATGCTGTGGGTAGCAAGAGAAATCTTGAAAACAATTCAGAAAGAGCTTCCACTCTGAATCAGTTGTTGGTTGAAATGGACGGCTTTGATATGTGTGATGGTATTATGGTTTTTGCAGCAACTAACCTAGTTAAATATCTCGACCCTGCTTTATTGCGCTCTGGTCGATTTGATAAAAAAATATATTTTGATCCTCCTAATTTCTCAGAAAGAA
>ENA-OREN01005840-OREN01005840.1-marine-metagenome-genome-assembly--contig:-NODE-5840-length-10051-cov-7.671245_pt1 | contig 10051 bp, 5 predicted proteins | sample MGYA00248624_ERZ508555 | MGnify/ENA primary metagenome ERZ508555 (study PRJEB26222, sample SAMN06267773) | marine metagenome | isolation source: Saanich Inlet, British Columbia, Canada | place...
AGTATGTTTCAATGTCATGTACCAACTTCTTCTTGACCATAACAGTATCAACTTCATCCCCATCAGTCATCATTAGGAAAGGCACTTCTTCAGACTCACCATCATAATTCTCATAATAATCTTGGGTACAAGGGTTGTACTCTCTTGCCCAAGGTTGATACCGTTCTGTTTCCTTGACCCTTTCCTCAGGCACCCAAAAGTTAGCAAACAAATAGTAATGTCGTTTACCTTGTTCATTGTCTTCATAGAAACATTTAACACTAGAAGTAAAGTCAATGCGACTAGCAAGGTCAACCCCCATCATCATAGGCATGTGTGTATAATCATTAATATCCATCTCAGGATCGGCGCATTTGGCCCATTCTTCGTAGTTAATAAACGTCTCGTTAGCATTGATCCATTGGTTCAAGTGTTTAGTTTTAAAAATGCCTTGTTTAGCAGTATTACGTATGGCTTGCAACTGCTGTCGTTTCAAATACTTAAAATCCACACTTATGTCTAGGTTAGGATTAGCCATCCTAAGAGCTTCCTCAGATTTCCAATCAATGCCTTCATCTATTGTGTACAACAACCCAAACACAGAATCAGTATACTCATCCGCATACACACCTTTTAATATCTCTATTACTTCCTCACGTCTCTCAAAACATGGCCCACCAACATCATCACCAGCTGTAGTAACAACGTACAGTAGTGGTTTCTCTCTTGCCCCTAATCCAGTTTTAAATGTGTCGTACAAACGATTGTTTTTATGTTCATGATATTCATCTACTATGCCACAGTGAGGTGAGGCACCGTCTCCTGGTTCTCCTACTACAGGTTGGAAGAATGCACCGTCCTCAGGCACCATGATCGACATTGTATTAGGAGGAGGTAATCCATAAGCATCCATTAGTTCTTCGTCACGTTCAACCATTAACCTAGCTGGTCTGAATACTTCCATAGCCTGTGATTCCTTAGTGGCTCCACAGTAAACTTCAGCACCAAACTCATTATCAGCTAACAGCATATACAACCCGATAGAAGCTGCATCAAAAGACTTACCATTCTTTCTAGGAATTTCACAATATGCTTCTATGTACTTTCGTACACCATCTTTGTGCAATCCAAATAGGTTCGCAGCCTTGAATATCTGCCATGGCTGTGGTACAAACAATTCCTTTCTTTGTGCCCATCTGCCTTTAACATGTTGCAACCCCTTCACAAAATTAACAAAACGGTTGAGGGCTTTCTCATCCATAGTAAGGTCTTTACGTTTCAAGTCACCAAGATATCTGTCACAAGCCAAACCGACATACTCACCAGCTACAATTTTACCAGACAATATGTCTTTAGCATACTGTACACTTATCTGATAATTTGTTTTAGATTTTGGCACTAGTCATCCTCTAGATTGTCAAACTTGTTACCTTTCTTCTTACCCCCACCAGATTGCATTATCTTAGTGCGAGAAGAAGGAGTTAAACCAAATTCACTCTGTATGCTTCGCATTGCCGCCATTGCACGGTTTGCCATAGCTTCTCTTGGATTTGCCGAAGGGTTCCCAGAGGTGTTAACACGTATGTAGCCTTCTTTGCGCAATTGGGCCATATTCTCCCAATAGGTAATGGACAGTTCACAATACATGGCCAAAGCATCCACATCAGCGTTGGACAATAAATCAGCCTCATCCAAAAGGGTAACCATACGATTCCACTCATTACGAGCTTTAGTAGACAAACCTTCGGGTGGTAACAGTTTGTCATTAGCAAATTCAGGGTTGCCATCAAAATGGTAATCCTTCTTTTTAATGTTGTCCCTAAGTGCTACAACCTTAGGTTTCTTCTTACGACCGCTGTTTCTGTTCCCTGCCATCAGTATTTTCCTTACGAGTTTTAGTATCGTGGTGCCACTTGCACAAAGATTGCCAATTACCAGTATCCCAAAACAAACTAGATCTACCCCTATGGGGTTCTATATGATCTACTACATTTGCCAATTTGTCTATACCTTCCTTTGCACAATGTGTACAAAGTGGGAATTCAGACAAGTGTATGAGCCTTTGAGTGACCCAATAACGGTTGTTATACAATTCATGACGCTTTTTCCCAACATCGGATTTTCTCCATTTGTTAGTCCCACCATGTTTGGGGCAACGTGGGGTGTGACACAAAACCCCACACCCAGGAAGGCTACACGGAGAGCGCTTGCTGCTTGTAATAAAATATGCTCCCTAGCAACCCACATCAGGCAACTTGACCATCTTTTATAATTTCTTCAGCCGCAGGTTCCAGCTTGTCTTGAATGTTGGCAATCGCTCTGGCTGAAGCACCCTTTGTTTTAATAGAGGCTGTCATCTGCACCAACGCATCCAGCTCGGTTGCATCGAAAGACACTTCGTATTCAATGTCGTCAACGAGCGTTTCCGGTTCAATACCCTCTTGCACCAGTTTTGCAGCGGCGATCAGTTTGTCTTCGATACCAACCACCAGCCGCGCTGCGCTGCCTTGAATATCTGAATCACGAACAATCGCGATCATTGATGCCATTTCTGAATCACTAAAAATAATCATGTTCTATCCTCTATAAAAAGTTAAGCGTCAATATTACCAAGGTAGTGGTTCAGAGGTTGGTGATGCGGGGGGAGTGACGATAGAGTTAATCTGCCCCGCCACGCAAGCTTCTGTATTAGAAACGCCGTCTTCGCCGAGATCAGTACTGATCCATCCTAAAACGAGGGCTTCAGTTAAGTCTGCGTAGGGCACAAAAGTACCCTCTTGATCAGAGGTGAACTGTGAGCTACCGCCGATATCTGCGGTGTTGGTTCCATCGGTTCCTGCACAAGTCCATTGCGCAATAACAACATAGTCAGGGTCTGGGGTTTGTAGTACGGACATGCTGTCAACAGTCCAAGTGTATGTTATAGCCATGATATTTATCCTTCTAAGGTTTCAATTCGTGCGGTGAGTGCTTCGATTAAAGCGGATTGTTCTTGTATTGCTTTTACTAACATCGGCACCAGAGCTGATGGGGCCACTTGCTGTGTACCGTCAGGATCTTGTTGCCAAATATTGTGGCCGTTAACAACATCGGGATTGTTGTCGATAACTGCTTTTACTTCTTGAGCGATAAAGCCGTGGTGAGCGTTGCCCTCGCCAAATACAGGCGCTGAGTCGTCAGCATCATATTGAGGTAACGTACTATCAATAGCGTCCTTGTTATTCCACTTGAAGGTGACAGGGCGTAATTCGTTTACGAATGCCAGACCAGCGGTGGAGTCCAAGATATCTTTCTTGAGCCTTACATCGGAAGCCGCTGCCCAAGATGTATCAGAGCCATCAAGCCCTAGTGTTGCTGTACCTCCCGCTGTACCGATCCGCACAGTGTTCGTGCCGCCGCCGGTGATACCTACACCAATTGCAATTTCAGCATCTACACCCACCGCGCTTGCAGCTAAGTCGTAACCAACCGCAACGTTGTTATCTCCGGTGGTTAGGTTGTCGTAAACTTGGTAACCAACTGCTGTGTTATTAGCGCCGGTGGTGTTGAATTTTAAAGCACTCATACCAGAAGCTGTGTTGTTAGCGCCAGTGGTGTTGGAGAATAAAGTTTGGTAGCCGGAAGCTGTGTTATTAAGGCCGGTGGTGTTTAGCCGTAAAGCGTTATAGCCAGTAGCTGTGTTCTTATGGCCGGTGGTGTTTGTGTATAAAGTCCAAAAGCCAGAAGCCGTGTTGTGACTTCCGGCAGTGTTTGAGTATAAAGCCGAAGCGCCAGAAGCTACGTTGTTACTACCGGCGGTGTTGCTATATAAAGCCGAATTTCCAGAAGCTACGTTGTTAGCGCCGGTGGTGTTTGAGTATAAAGCTTGATAGCCAGAAGCTACGTTACTAGTGCCGGTTGTGTTTGAGAATAAAGCGTTTCTACCAGAAGCTACATTGTTAGAGCCGGTGGTGTTTGAGTATAAAGCTTGTTGTCCAGAAGCTGCATTGTAATTGCCGGTGGTGTTTAAGCGTAAAGAAGAATATCCAAAAGCTGCGTTGCTAGCGCCGGTGGTGTTTGTGTATAAAGCCGCATGCCCAGAAGCTACGTTGCTAGCGCCGGTGGTGTTTGAGAATAAAGCCGAATGCCCAGACGCTGTGTTAGCCCCGCCGGTGGTGTTTGTGTATAAAGATTGGTAACCCGAAGCTGTGTTGTTAATGCCAGTGGTGTTGGAGTATAAAGCTCGGTAGCCAATAGCTACGTTATAGTTACCGGTGGTGTTTGCGGTTAGAGCTGATCTACCCAATGCTGAATTTTGAGTACCAGTGGTGTTGTTGTATAAAGCACCATATCCAGTAGCTATATTGTTATCGCCGGTAGTGTTTGAGTATAAAGCTTGATAACCAGTAGCTGTGTTACTAGCGCCTGTGGTGTTTGTGTATAAAGCTTGTCTACCAGAAGCTGTGTTACTAGCGCCGGTGGTGTTTGAGTATAAAGATTGATATCCAGAAGCTGTGTTGTAATTGCCAGTGGTGTTGCTATATAGAGCCGAATGTCCAGAAGCTGTGTTCGCTGCGCCGGTAGTGTTTAGCCGTAAAGCATCGTAGCCAGAAGCTGTGTTACTACCGCCGGTGGTGTTTGAGTATAAAGCATACATACCAGTAGCTGTGTTGTAGCTTCCGGTGGTGTTGAAGACCAAAGCTTGGTAACCAGAAGCTACGTTGTTAGTGCCTGTGGTGTTTGTGTATAAAGCTTGGTAGCCAGAAGCTGTGTTACTAGCACCGGTGGTGTTTAAGTATAAAGCTCGATAACCAGTAGCTACGTTACTAGCGCCGGTGGTATTTGAATATAAAGCAGCGTAGCCAGAAGCTGTGTTTTGAGTGCCAGTAGTGTTTAAGTATAAAGCGGTATAGCCAAAAGCTGTGTTGTTATTGCCGGTGGTGTTGAAGTATAAAGCTCGGTAGCCAGAAGCTGTGTTGTTAACGCCGGTGGTGTTTGAGTATAAAGCTTGTAAACCAGAAGCTGTGTTATAGCTACCGGTGGTGTTTGATCTTAAAGCTTGGTAACCAGAAGCTGTGTTTTGAGTGCCAGTAGTGTTTAAGTATAAAGCATACACGCCCAAAGCTGTGTTACTAGCGCCAGTGGTGTTTGAGGTTAAAGATTGGTAACCAGAAGCTGTGTTGTTAGAGCCGGTGGTGTTTGCTTTTAAAGCTTGGAAGCCAGAAGCTGTGTTATTACTGCCGGTGGTGTTTGAGTATAAAGATTGTAAGCCAGTAGCTGTGTTGAAATTGCCGGTGGTGTTTAAGTATAAAGTTTGGTAACCAGAAGCAGTGTTATTAATGCCGGTCGTATTTGTGTATAAAGCGAAGTAGCCAGAAGCTGTGTTATTACTGCCGGTGGTGTTTGAGTATAAAGCATCTCTACCGGTAGCTGTGTTACTAACGCCGGTGGTGTTTAAGTATAAAGCTCTGTGGCCAGAAGCTGTGTTTTGAGTGCCGGTGGTGTTGTAGCGTAAAGCTTCGTAGCCAGAAGCTGTATTATTAGCGCCAGTGGTGTTTAAGTATAAAGCTCGGTAACCAGAAGCTGTGTTATTACCACCGGTGGTGTTGGCTTGTAAAGCCGACTGTCCAGTAGCTGTGTTATTAGAGCCGGTGGTGTTGGAGAATAAAGATTGTAAGCCGGTAGCTGTGTTGTTACTGCCGGTGGTGTTGTTGTACAAAGCTTGTTTACCAGAAGCTACGTTACTAGCACCGGTGGTGTTTAAGTATAAAGCTTGTCTACCAGAAGCTGTGTTATCAGAGCCGGTGGTGTTTAAGTATAAAGCAGCGTAACCAGTAGCTGTGTTATCAGCGCCGGTCGTATTTGTGTATAAAGCTTGTCTACCAGAAGCTGTGTTGTTAGCGCCGGTGGTGTTGAAGTATAAAGCTTGGTAACCAGAAGCTGTGTTGTAATTGCCAGTGGTGTTGCTATATAGAGCCGAATGTCCAGAAGCTACATTGTTAACGCCAGTGGTGTTTGAGCGTAAAGCCGAATGTCCAAAAGCTACGTTATTAGTACCCGTTGTATTTGCCTTCAGCGCTTCATGACCAACAGCAGTGAGGTTGCTCGCTGTAGTAGCGTCCTGTAAAGCACTCTTACCTATTGCTATATTATTTTGGCCTGTGGTGTTGGTTACTAATGCAAAACCTCCTATCGCCACATTATTGTATGCGGTGGTATTGCCCTGCAAAGCCTGTTGCCCAATTGCTACGTTCCAACCACCTGTGGTGTTGTTATATAAAGTGCCATACCCAATACCAACATTATTAATCCCTGCGGTGTTCGTGTATAAAGCGTTTATGCCAACCGCTGTGTTTGTGCCACCAGTGGTGTTCAAGCGTAAAGCCGAATGTCCAACTCCGATATTATTCGTGCCCGTGGTGTTAGAGTATAACGAATACGGGCCAACCGCTGTGTTGTTAGCTCCTGTGGTGTTGGTTCTTAAAGCCGAATATCCAGAAGCTGTGTTACTTCCGCCGGTGGTGTTTGAGAGTAAAGCTTGGTGACCAGAAGCTACGTTGCTACCGCCGGTGGTGTTTGAATACAAAGCCATGAACCCAGAGGCTACATTATTCGAGCCAGTGGTGTTGGTATATAGCGCGTCTTGCCCGACAGCAGCATTATAGGTGCCTGTGGTGTTACCTGTTAACGCTCGGTAACCAATGGCGCTGTTACCTGCCCCTGTCGTATTTCCATATAAAGCACTTTGACCAAACGCTACGTTATTCGATCCTGTAGTGTTAGCCCTTAAAGCTCGCCAACCATTAGCTGTGTTGCTAGCGCCGGTTGTGTTGTAGTACAAAGATTGGTAACCAGTAGCTACGTTACTAGCGCCAGTGGTGTTTGAGTATAAAGCAGCGTAGCCAGAAGCTGTGTTGTAATTGCCGGTGGTGTTTGAGTATAGAGATTGTAAGCCAGAAGCTGTGTTACCAATGCCGGTGGTGTTTGAGTATAGAGCCGAATTTCCAGAAGCTGTGTTGCTAGCTCCCGTGGTGTTGGAGTATAAAGCTTGTTTACCGATGGCTGTGTTGCTAGCGCCGGTGGTGTTTAAGTATAAAGCATACATACCAGAAGCTGTGTTGCCAGCTCCCGTGGTGTTGGCTTGTAAAGCAGCGTAGCCAGAAGCTACGTTACCGGTGCCAGTAGTGTTGTACCGTAAAGCGTAAACTCCATAGGCAGTGTTATTACTAGCAGTAGTGTTTGAGTTTAAAGCATAATAACCAGAAGCTGTGTTGGCACCGCCGGTGGTGTTGGCTTGTAAAGCCGCGTGTCCAGAAGCTGTGTTACTTCCGCCAGTGGTGTTTGCGGTTAAAGCTTGTTGGCCCACTGCTACATTACTCGCGCCAGTGGTGTTACCGGTCAAGCTCCTGTAGCCCACCCCTACATTACTCGCGCCAGTGGTATTGCCAATTAAAGCGTAATACCCAACTGCTACGTTATTACCACCTGTGGTGTTGGTCTGTAAAACATACGGGCCTATACCGATATTATAATTGCCTGTGGTGTTGGCAGTTAAAGTCTGAAAACCCATCGCCACATTACTAATGCCGGTGGTGTTTGCCTTTAAAGCCCTGTAGCCAACTGCGATATTATTTGTGCCGGTTGTGTTTGAGGTTAAAGCTTCGTAGCCGACTGCTGTTAAGCTGCTTACGGTGTTGGCGTATAAAGCACGATAACCAGAAGCTGTGTTATAAGAGCCAGTGGTGTTTGAGTATAAAGCAGCGTAGCCAGAAGCTGTGTTGTAATTGCCGGTGGTGTTTGATCTTAAAGCAGTGTAGCCAGAAGCTGTGTTGCTAGCACCGGTGGTGTTTGAGTATAAAGCTTGATAACCAAGAGCGCTATTATTTGCACCTGTGGTGTTCGCTCTTAAAGCATCAGTTCCAACAGCAGTACCGAAAGATGCTGTGGTATTTAGGCGAAGGGCATCTTTACCTAATGCTACGTTAAAGCCGCCAGTGGTGTTAATAACTAGAGCAGCCACCCCGAGGGCAGTGTTCTGGGTACCCGTGGTGTTTGCTGCTAAAGCGGTTTGGCCTATAGCAGTGTTAAAGCCGCCGGTGGTGTTGACAGCTAATGCTTGATAGCCAGTAGCAGTGTTATGAGTGCCTGTGGTATTCGCTTTTAACGCTTGATAACCAGTAGCTACGTTATTAGTACCCGTTGTATTTGCCTTCAGCGCTTCATAACCGACTGCGGTTAGGCCGCTTACAGTGGTGTTGGCATTTAAAGCTTGGTAGCCATAAGCTACGTTTTTAATGCCAATGGTGTTACTGTATAAAGCCGCATATCCAGAAGCTGTGTTGTTAACGCCAGTGGTGTTTGTGTATAAAGCCGCATTTCCAAAAGCACTATTTAATGAGCCGGTGGTGTTTGATCTTAAAGCGTTATAGCCGGTAGCTGTGTTACTAGAGCCAGTGGTGTTGTTGAATAAAGCATTAACGCCAGAAGCTGTATTAAAGCCGCCGGTGGTGTTTGAGTATAAAGCTTGAAAACCAAACGCATTATTATAACCACCGGTTGTGTTTAAGTATAAAGCTGTAGAGCCTACGGCAGTATTGTACACGCCAGTACTACTGTAAAACATAGCAGAAGTACCAAGGGCTGTGTTGTGATAGCCGGTGGTGTTGGCGTATAAGGCGACATAGCCAAAGGCTGCGTTACTAGTGCCGGTTGTGTTGCTATATAAAGCACTAGCACCAAAAGCACTGCTATTTGAGGCGGTGTTGGAGTATAAAGCACTGCTACCAGAAGCTGTGTTATAGCTGCCGGTGGTGTTGCTGAGTAAAGCCTGATACCCAAGAGCAGCGTTATTGTCACCCGTAGTAATTGCAGCCCCCGCAGAATCCCCGACAACCACATTATAGTTACCACCGCTGGCAATCGCTGCTCCTGCGCCAACGCCCAGACGTAAGTTGGAAGTCCCTGCGGTTGCTGTGGTGAGATCATCGCCAGCCGTGAATGTTAAATCAGTTCCACCAGTGGTGTTACCATTGGCTAAGATTTCAGCCAGTGTGTCTACAGTACCCACCTGCGCATCAACGTAGGTTTTAATCGCCCCTTGTGTCGCTAACAGCGTAGCACTTGTACCGATGGTGCCATTATCAATCCCTGTGACGGTCGCGCCTGTAGCAAGCGCCAAGCTAGTATTTGCGGTCAGGGTTGTGAACGTACCAGCGGCGGGAGTTATTGCACCTACGATACCCGTTACATTACCCGTTACATTACCCGTGAGTGCACCAGTAAAAGTTGTCGCAGTAACTACATTGTCTTTCAACAATACACTGTCGATAGTCACGCCGGAAGCAGCAGTCGTTTCACTGATCGTATTTGTGGTAATAGCATCACCAGCAGTAACTACAATATTAGTGCCGCCTGTCGTGTTCCCGAGAGCAAGCACTTCAGCAAGTGTATCGACTGTGGCAACTTGAGAATCAACGTAGGCTTTAATAGACTGTTGAGAAGACAATGCAGAGGCACTGTTACTTGCCATGTTATCTTCATCAAGGAAGTCCGTAATGACATTCCCATCAAGATTTATCGCACCATGAAATACTGTCGTTTTAGGTGCCGCTATTGTGCCGAAAGTGTTTGTGCCCGTAAAGGTTTGATCAGCATCAAGATACGCTGAACGGGTGGGGTCAGAAACAACTGTACCAATAAGATCGTGCAAATCCGAATCAGCATCAGGCATAGTAAAAACTTCGTTTAGTACTTCTTTACCTGAATCACGAACTGTAATGCGATATTGTTGACTTTGAGACCCATCAACATTGGGGATCAAATTTGCAAAAGTGCAATCCCCGTTTGAATTTGTAGTGTTTTCTGTCTTGGAAATTAATATTGACGCACTGCCTGTGTGATCTGCATCAAGCAAACTTAATGTAACAATTGATCCTGTAGTAGGGGCACCATTCAACAGGGTACGAAAGTTACACGTTAAGGTTCTGACAGCCATAAACGTTACCTAGTGTACAAAAATAGCGTGTGTGAGCCATTAATTGTAGCCTGTAATGCATAACGATGTCTACTGGCTAGAAAACCACGTATTTATAGG
>ENA-OREN01005844-OREN01005844.1-marine-metagenome-genome-assembly--contig:-NODE-5844-length-10049-cov-4.177798_pt1 | contig 10049 bp, 7 predicted proteins | sample MGYA00248624_ERZ508555 | MGnify/ENA primary metagenome ERZ508555 (study PRJEB26222, sample SAMN06267773) | marine metagenome | isolation source: Saanich Inlet, British Columbia, Canada | place...
TAATTTTGATTTTTTAGGGTTGATTTTTTTTTATATTACAAGAATTGAAGAATTGCATTATGAGAGTCATGACCATATTCATAGATTCCCTTTGAGCGAATCAATTATTAGTAAGCTTGGTATTGAAAAAAGAGCTACTGTAGATGAAGCTTTTTGCCTTTTCAAAGATGTTATTGGGCATTACGTTAAACTACCTTCAACTCCAAAAATGAGAGTGCATTTGACTCATGATGTAGATAGATTAAGAAGTTATCATGGATATTATTCACTTTTTAGAGAAAAAATAGGACAAGTTATTAAGCGCAAGCTATCTATTTCGAGATATTGTTCTGATATTTATCATAAGCTATCTAGTAAAGAGCCTAGAAAGTCCTTTGAACTATTAATGGATTTATCTGAAGCATATGATGTAAAAAGTACTTTTTTATTTCTACCTTACTCAAAGCATCCTAATGACGCAACCTATACGGTTAGATTTAAAAAAGATTTTTTAGATGTTGTTTCGAGTATTAAAAAAAGAGGGCACAATATTGGCCTTCATCCAGGATGGGGAACTTATAATAATCATGATGAATTTTTGAGACAAAAATCTTTTCTTGAGAGGTTAATTAGCCAAAAAGTTAATGTGTGTAGACAGCATATTCTCAGATGGAATCCACGTACTTGGAAAATACAATCTGACTGTGGAATTAAGACAGATTATACTTTAGCATATCCAGATGGTATTGCGTTTAGATCACAAACTACAAAGTCTTATCCTGCATATGATTTGGCTAATAGAATTACCCTCCCTCTTAATGTTATGCCAACTAGTATTATGGAGTTTGCTCTATTTATGGATAAGTATAAAAAAATACCAAAAAACAAGGTTTATTATGATATTGAAAATTGTGTTTATTTGCATAAAAAATATGGTGGCGATTTAGTAATCCTTTTTCATACTGTAACCGTTATGGAGTTAATTAATGAGTATAAGAAAACACTTGATATTGTTTTTAATTATAAATAGATTTTTTCGAAAGTTAAAATGAAAGTGCTTTTTGTAACAAGGCTTTTTTCTGGCTTAGAATCTACTGCTAAATCTAGCAAATGGACGCCAACAGGAGTTCCAACAATTTATAAAATTATCGAGAGAATAGCTAATTCACCGATTCAGTTAACTTTGATATGGACGGCTAAAGATATCTATTCTTCATGGAGTGAAAAAAATAATCTAAGGTTAGATATAGAAGGTCTCAATGCCGATGTTTATGTTTTATCTGGAGGCAAAAAGTACCCTGAATTTTTTGGACATAAGTTACGTCTTATTTTTCGTGAATTAAAACATATTTTTTTTACATTGAGAATGTATCGTGAATTAAAACCAGATTTAATTTATATAGATAATGCGAATATTTATGTTGGCGCGCTTTTAGCAAGATTTACTAAAACGCCAGTTGTTTTTCGAGTGATGGGTGTATACCCATCAATGAAAAACGTTTTATCCAGTAATCGCCTTATTCATAAGTTGATGTTTTGGTGCTATTCATCTCCATATCGTAGTGTTATTTGCACACAAGATGGAAGCGGTGTCGAACAATGGCTAGGAGCTGCGATTAGTGACTCGGTTCCGACCCATGTATTAGTTAATGGAGTTGATTTAGTTCCTGAAAATGCTAATACAAACACTTTTTCTGGAATTAACTCTAGTAAGACGGTCTTTTTATTTGTGGGTAAGTTAACTGCCGCTAAGGGGGCTATGGAGTTTTTAAAAGGATTTATTGTATTGCAAGAAAAGCATCCTGGGAAGGTTCATGCATTGATAATTGGAACGGGTGAGTTAAGTGGCGAACTCGATCAACAAGTTAAGATTAATAATATTGAAAATGATGTGACAATTATGTCACACCTACCTCATAGTAAAATCATGGAGGCTTATAAAATCTCAGATGTGTATGTATCTTTAAATCGTTTTGGCAATTTAAGTGTGGCTAATCTTGAAGCTATGAAGTCAGGCATGTGTGTTGTCTTTCCTAAGAGTCAACTAGATAGTTTTGTAGACTTGGCAACTGATGAGTTAATTCCTGTAGATGCGGTTGTCCGAATTAATTCGACCGACGACATTGATGACCTAACAAAAGCTTTGGAGTGTCTTCATTTAAATCCAGATCAGCAAAAGAAGTATAGAATAAAAATGACTAAAGTAGCATCTTTTATCCCTAGTTGGAACGAGAGAATAGAAAATGAATTCAATATACTAAATCAACTTTTAGAAGATCTATGATCAAGAATACATTTTAAAATTTTAGCCTAGATTAATAAATAGAATGACCGATACGAATTTACCCATTAAACAATTAAATAGAAAATATCTTTTTTTAATAGGTTTACTGTTGTTTGTATTTCTTTCATGGAAAACAACTAGGCTTATTATTTTAGATTTTGGATTTATATGGTATATACATGTATATCTAATGTCTATTCTGGCAATATTTTCTATATTTTATTTTAAATACAGTGCTCATTTAACAAAGATTGATTTTGTATTTATTTGTTATATTATATTTATTGCAACAAGTGTTGCAATAAATATATCCTCGCCAAACGTTAAGTTTATTTTTGATTTTCTAATAACTCCATTGATATTTATTTTTGCAATTAATGTAGGTAGGAAAATGAGTGATCATTCATTTTTTTATATTTTTCATACAGTATCTATTCTTTTTCTAAGTTATATGTTGTTTGAGTTTATTTCTGCTAATTTTATGGAAACTATGTATATTTTTTATGGTGACTGGGCAAGTCTTGATGGAGATATAAACTTTACAAGAATGAGAGATATGAATGGTTCTTTTATATTAAGAGCATTCGATATTAGAACTATTAGAATAATGGGCCCAGACTTTAGCGCTCATGCCACAGGAGCGCTTATTGGCGCCTTTGCAATTTATCATTTAAATACACACAAAGTAAATATTTCTTTTAGAAATTCTAAATCATTCCATCTTATTATGGGGATTTTTTATACAACCCTTCTCTTTGTAAATGGAATTGGCACATCGATAGCTATTTTTATAATTTTACTTATAATGATGCAAAAAAGAAAAGTATCGACTATAGTTTTTTTAATTCCGTTGTTATTGCTACTATTAATTATTGTGTTGATTGATCGTGATATAGGACTGTACATTAACCATTTGCCTGATTATTCCATGTTGTTAGGAGACTCTTTCTTAAAATTATTCTTCTTTGGTGATAATCAGGTTACTCCTCATACGATTCATTCAGAGTTTAGAATGCTAGGAAAACCATTTGCAATGGGAATGTGGGCATTTATTTTCTTCCACATATTGCTATATTTAGTATTTAAGTCTATTAAGAAAATTAATAACTTTACAATAAATTACACTCCTATTTGGGCTTTTATACTAAGTATTTACTTAGCGGCATTTCACTATAACACTATCTTTATTTTTCCAAATAGTTTTTTTATTTTCTTTTTAATGGGTTTTATTGCAGGTAGATTAGGATTATTCTATAATCATAAGAAATATACATGTAGTGGCCTGATAAGCTTAGACACAAAGAAAACTTTATAATGCAAGCTATAAGACCAATAAATGACACAAGTAAAAACCAGAAAGCATTAAACTATGTTCAACACATATGGGTGTGTTTATGAGTATTAAGGTTCATTTTATTGCATCACGTCAAGACCCTATTATTGATTATTTATTAACTCCTGTAAGGATTAATAAGAATAAATTGTTAGAACTTGGTTATGATGTAAAAATTTTTTATAAATACACTCATGACGCTCTGTCCTGCGATGTTCTTGCGCTACTTTCTAAAACTATTCTGCGATCTATGCAGGAAAAAACAGCGGTTTGTCTAGAATCGGGACCGACTGTTGCTTTTCTGAAAAAAGCACGACAACATGCTAATAAAATTATTTGGTTTGACACTTCTGATAGCACTAGTGTAACTCATTTTGAATTGTTACCATTTGTTGATCTTTATCTTAAAAAGCAGATTTTTAAAGAAAAAAACATGTATCAAAAGGAATTTTATGGCGGGAGAATTTTTAGTGATTTTTACAATAAAAAATTTGGTATTGAGGATAAAGCTTTATTTAACCAGTTCTATCCTTTATCTTCTGAGTTTTTTGACAAGGTGCAACTATCCTGGAATATTGGCTTAGGGGATATGTATGGAGCTTTTACAAAAAAAGCTGATATTCGCCGCCGTTTTTCTGATTATCTTAAAGTATCATACAAGATTCCAATTATTTCACCACAGATGGTTAAAAATACAGATATTTTTCTTAGGACGTCAGCAAATTTAGGGAGAAATTCAGTTTCTTTTCATCGTCAAGAAATGGTTCGTCGTCTATCTTGTTATATTGATAAACGTAAGGATTTAAATGGATCTATTAATGGTGATCGTTTATCAACAAAAGATTTTCGTGCTAAATTATCTGATACCAAAATACTTCCTAGTCCTTTTGGATGGGGAGAGATAGGGGTTCGTGATTATGAAGCTTTTATTTATGGTGCGTTGTTGTTTAAGCCAAATATGGACCATATGCTGACCTGGCCTAATATATTTATTGATGGTGTAACTTATGTTTCTATAGACTGGGGATTTGAGAAGATGGATGAGCAGATTGATGAGTTATTGTTTAACAACTTAAAGCGTATCGATATTGCTACTTATGGTCAAAAAGCTTATCTTGATACAATCTCTCAGGCCGGTATGAATAGATTTTGTAATTGGTTTATTCAGCAGATTAATTTGTAAACGCTTATGAAAATTATTCATATTATTACTGGTCTTTCTATAGGAGGGGCTGAGCAAGCTCTTTATAATTTGCTGAAGGGTGGACTGGCAGAGCGTTTCGATAATTGTGTTATTTCTTTGCGAGATAAAGGCCCAATGGGTTTAAAAATATCTTTACTAGGAGTGCCTGTAATAGCTCTTAATATGCATGCTAAAAAACTCCCCTTGGCCGGACTGGTAAAGTTAATTAGAATTATTAGAGAGTTTAGTCCTGATTTGATTCAAGGATGGATGTATCATGGTAACTTAATAGGGGGTTTTTCCAGAGTTGTAGCACCAGGCAAGCCAGCCTTGGTATGGAATGTACGACATTCTCTTAGCGATCTAAGTCAAGAGAAAATAGCAACCCGACAAGTGATTAGAATTAATCGATGGTTTTCTTTTGGCGCTGATGTAATTCTTTATAATAGCCATCGTTCACGTGAACAACATGAAGTTTTTGGCTTTTCTAAGGTTGGTGCAAAGGTTATTCCTAATGGAATTGATACGCATATTTTTTCTTTTTCTAGTAAAGATCGAAAGCACATTCGATCTAAGTTAGGCATACCAGAAAATGCTTGTGTTGTTGGTCATATGGCAAGACTACACCCAATGAAAGATCATGCAATTTTTATACAGGCCGCTAAATCTCTTTCATATCGCTACCAAAATTTATATTTCTTACTTAGTGGAAGAGACGTATCATTTGACAACATAATGCTTAGCCAGTTGTTATCTTCACAAGTGCGCCATAGATTTTATTTTCTTGGTGAGCGTAATGATGTTCATAAACTTATGAGTGCGATAGATATCTTTTGCCTTAGCAGCGCTTGGGGAGAAGGTTTTCCAAATGTTTTAGGCGAGGCTATGGCAACAAGTATTCCGTGTGTAGCAACTGATATTGGTGATAGTGCATTAGTTGTTAATAAAACTGGAATAATTGTCCCTCCGTGTGATGTAAATGCTCTTGAAGAGGGTATAGAAAGTCTTTTAACTATTTCAAGCGAGGATCGTATTTCTTTAGGGAAGATCGCACTGGAGAGGGTTGAAATCAATTATAAGTTAAGTAAAATAGTAGAAAAGTACGCATCATTGTATAATGAATTAGCGAAAATAAGTTGAATGTATAGGGTGAAGATATGAATCAAATTTTTCTTAAAATATTTAGAGATGAGCCTCTAAAATTTTATATATGTTTTTTTTATAAAAATAATATATTATTTATAACTTAATAGGATGAGATTTATAATGCCTTGGTGGTCTAAAATTTTGGTAAAAATCATTTTATCACGCATACCCATTAAGTATAGTTTTTGGAAGTATTTAGGTATATTCCGCCATGGTTATATGGCACAAGCATCTTATGGATTTGATGTATTTAACAATCATGTATCTAGAGCTGGTTTGAAAGGGAAGCTTCATGGGAAGGTTGTGCTTGAGATGGGCCCTGGAGATAGCATTGCTACTGCTATTATAGCTGCTAGTTATGGAGCTAAGGCAATTTTAGTTGATGTTGGAAGGTTTGCAACTAATGACATGTCAAGATATAATGATATTATTGTTTTTCTCAAGCATGCTGGTTTAAACCCTCCAGATATTTCAGCAGCTAAATCGATTGAAGAAATTCTTGTCGCTTGTAATGCTAAATACCTAACACATGGTTTAAAAAGTTTTTCATCTGTAGAAACAAGCAGTATTGATCTAGTTTTCTCCCAAGCTGTTTTGGAGCACATACGCAAACATGAATTTATTGGTATGATGAAAGAGTGTTTTCGTGTATTAACTTGCGAAGGGGTCGCCTCTCATCGAATAGATTTAAAAGACCATTTGGGTGGTTCGCTTAATAATCTACGGTTTAATGAGCATACCTGGGAATCGAATTTTTTTGCTAATTCTGGATTCTATACAAATCGTATACGCTTTATTAAAATGCTGGATATGTTTAAAGAGTCAGGGTTTGCAAGTGAGGTTATTAATGTTAGACGTTGGGAGAGTTTACCAATAAAAAAAACCATACTTTCAAAAGAATTTTCATTTTTACCTGATAAGGATTTAATTGTATCTGGATTTGATGTCATGCTAACAAAAAATGTATAGTTTTCTAGCTAGGTTAATATCATGCAATTTTTTATAGGTAGTTCTTAATTGATGAAAAAAAAGATATTATTTATAGTTCCCTCATTAGCTGTTGGAGGGTCTCAGAGGGTTATGCTTACTTTGCTTGAAAATATAAACCGCAACCTTTTTAGTGTTAGTTTGATTGTAGTAACACAAAAAGGAGAGCTTTATGATCAAGTTCCTAGTGACATTAAAGTTGTTCATCTCGGGTGCAAAAGAATGCTGGCTGCTTTTAATCCACTTTATCAATCAATCCATAAAATACAACCAGACATAGTGTTTTCAACGCTTGGTTATTTAAACTTTACACTTATATTGTTAAAATACTTTATGGCAAGTAGTTTTAAGTTGGTAGTTAGAGAATCAAATACAGTGAGTGTACAGATAAAAAGTTTTAGTCATACATGGTTATGGTGGTTGCTTTATCGATTTTTATATAAAAAAGCAGATAAGATTATTTGTCAATCGGATTATATGTTAGATGATTTAATTCATAAATTTAATATTCCAAAAGAGAAGGTATCCCGCATATATAACCCAGTTGATACTTTAAAAATTCGAAAGAAGGCTGATATTGATCTAAGTCCATTTCTTGATTTTGGAAGAGGTCCACATATTATAGGAGTTGGGAGACTTGTACATCAAAAAGGTTATGAGCATATTTTAAATTTTATTCCTAAAATACTAGGGAAATATCCCGATGTTCAATTCTGGATATTAGGAACTGGTGAGCTGGAATTAACACTGAAAAAACTTATAAATGAACTTGATATTTCAGAGCATGTGACCTTGGTAGGTCATCAGAAAAATCCTTATACCTGGATGAAGCATGCTGATTTATTTGTCTTATCTTCGCATTTTGAAGGGCTTCCAAATGTTTTGTTGGAAGCTATTACAAACACGTGTGCAGTTCTTTGTTTAGAACATCCTGGCGGAACAAAAGAAATTTTAGAGTTGTTTGGTTGTGGCAATAGGTTTGTTAGTAATTTTTCTTTGGATGGTTTTTTTGATAAAGATGCACAATATTCTGAAGAAATATTAAATAAATATTTTTCGGTTGAGGGAGTTACAAGAAAATATGAGCAAGAGTTTTTAGCATTGCTTTGTTAGAATGATATTTCCTATCTACCAACTTTGTAAGGGTAATTTCACTAGTTATTGTAGACTATTTTTGATGTTATATAGGGGGCCTACTGCAACATCAAAACTATCTAAATATTATGTTTTAAAATTAGCTGTTAGATCATGAAGAAATTATTATTATTTGTTAACGTAGATTGGTTTTTTATTTCTCATCGCCTTCCAGTTGCTGTAGAGGCGATTAATCAAGGTTTTGAGGTGCATATTGCTACAACAATTACTAATCATTCAAACCTGTTGAAGCAGAATGGATTGATTGTTCATCATATTAACTTACATAGAAGTCGCATCGGTATTTCTATCTTGCGTGAGTTATGGAGCTTTTTCTCTATTGTTAAAAGTGTTAATCCTGATATTGTGCATTTGGTTACTATTAAGCCAGTATTGTTAGGTGGGGTTGTAGCGAGGTTGGCTGGTGTTCCTGCAGTTGTTTCAGCAATCTCTGGACTTGGATTTATATTTTCAAATCAAAGTCTTTCTTCTGTAATTCGTCGTAAGGTAATATCATTACTCTATCGTCTTGCTCTTGGGCATGGGAATCAAAAGGTGATTTTTCAAAATATTGATGATCAGTCGAAAATCACCCAAATTACTAAAATTTTGCCTGATAATTCGATTTTGATTCATGGGTCGGGTGTTGATTTATCTTTATATTCCATGAAGCCCTTTAATACAGGGGTGCCTATTATATTATTAGCTGCAAGACTTCTAGTAAGTAAGGGCGTTAAAGAATTTGTTCGTGCATCTAAACTGGTAAATGCTACTACTGTACGTGCACGTTTTGTTCTTGTTGGTGAGGTTGATTTGTTGAACCCTGAATCAATACAACAGCAGGAGCTTGATCAATGGGACAGAGATGGAATTATTGAGGTGTGGGGTTATAGAAAGAATATGCACAATATTTTATCACTAGCAAGAATTGTTGTTCTGCCATCTTACTATGGCGAGGGTTTGCCAAAGATATTAATTGAGGCAGCAGCTTGTGGTCGAGCGGTAATTACTACAAATCACCCTGGTTGTCGTGATGCTATTGAGAACAATGTAACGGGTTTGTTAATTCCAATAAGAGATGCTAATGCCATTGCAGAAGCGGTTTCTAGTTTACTAGACAATCCTATTTATTGTGAAGAGATGGGCTATGCTGGAAGAAAGTTAGCGGAGCGAAAATACTCTATAGAAAAGGTATGTGAAGCACATATGAAAATATACCAAGATTTATTGGCCGAGGTTGACTAATTGAAGAATGTTTTCATATCTGGACCTACTGGATTTATTGGACAGAGGCTTGTTGGGATGATAGATGCTAACATTAGAGTGTTGGCTCGTAAAAAACAACCTAATTATGAGACTATAATTTGTGATTTACAATCAGAAGTTATTCCAGATCAGGCTTTAAATAATGTTAATACCGTCTTTCATCTTGCTGGTTTTGCACACGATGTACGTGATGCAAATGAAATTGAGAATCTTTATCGCAGAGTGAATGTAGATGCCACAGTAAAATTGGCAGAGCTTGCAGTAAAGTCTGGTGTTAAGAGGTTTGTATTTGTTAGTAGCGTTAAAGCTGGCGGAATTCCACCTCAAGGAGTATGCGCAAGCGAAGAATCGCAAAGTAACCCTGACGGTATTTATGGTGAAACAAAGCGAAAGGCTGAAATAGAGTTGCTAAAAATTGGCAAGGAGTCGGGTATGCATGTGTCAATTATTCGCCCTTCTTTAGTGTATGGACCTAATGTAAAAGGAAATTTAAAATTAATGCTATCAGGTATTAAAAAAGGCTGGTTTCCGCCCTTGCCTGAGACGGGCAATAAAAGATCGATGATTCATGTAGATGACTTAGTTCGAGCAATTTTACTGGTTGCTGAAGATGAGCAAGCCAATGGAGAAATATTTATTGCGACAGATAGTGCCCCGCATTCTTCTCGTGAGATTTATAATGCTATGTGCAGCGCACTAGGAAAATCAATTCCAAAATGGAGTGTGCCAAAAACTCT
>ENA-OREN01005845-OREN01005845.1-marine-metagenome-genome-assembly--contig:-NODE-5845-length-10048-cov-5.425333_pt1 | contig 10048 bp, 5 predicted proteins | sample MGYA00248624_ERZ508555 | MGnify/ENA primary metagenome ERZ508555 (study PRJEB26222, sample SAMN06267773) | marine metagenome | isolation source: Saanich Inlet, British Columbia, Canada | place...
AAATGTTGCACCATCTGATAGAATCTCTGCTAAACAAACATGTTGGAATTTGAATAGTCTATCATCAATCCATTTGTAGATTTTCATTGATTGATTTGATTTATCTTGTTCATATGATAATGGTCTTTCATATAGTGTATTCTTTTTACTATCTGCTTTTTTCAAATTGTTACAACTACAACATAATGGCCTTAGATTTGTTAGTGTATGATTGTGTGGATTATCATCATTATGATCTACCTGCACTTTGCTATTTAGTGTGGATATATCCCTCTTGCATCTGGTACATACATATCCAAATATTGCCAGTAGATAACACAATGCTACCTCTAATTCCCTTTCATTCATTCTACTCCCCACAGTAACCAGATTAAGAACAGATTAGGTAATAAGTGAATTGACTGAAATTTATGATGCTACTTGGATCGTTTTCTTTTACACCATATCACAACTTCATATGCATTTCTGGATGTTTCATTTGATGGTTTGCCATTCTTTTCAAATTTGATGTTCTTGGCAATTGGCCAGTTTCTAATATGCTTCCCGGTATTCTTGTATTTGGGATCACCACCATATCTGTATGGCTCTATGAACTTTTGCCAATAAGGAGTTCTTCTAGTGTTAGATGGAATTATCATAATTACAGTACCACCATATTCAGTCCACCAATCATGTAGTAACTCTACAGTTTCAGCATGTAGTGTATGTGGATGATTAGACCATATGCTGATAGGTGGCCTAATTGATACAATCCCTCTAATAGATTCCTTTATCCAGAATCCTTTGGTGTACACTAGATCATCTGCAGTTGCAGAAAAAGTACATCTACTATTGCCTCTACCATCTTTATCTATTCTAGTAAAGGGATCAAACTCTGGTGCATCCTCACCTAATGCAACTGCCTTATCTACACACTCATCATAGTAGATTTCATCAGGTGTATCAAACTCATCATCTTTACTTGATGGTGCCATATGGCGTGGTGCTTTCTTCTTAGTAGTATCCACCAGTTCCATTGTTGCAATCTCTTTATCACCTGGCAATCAACATTCCATAGTAGTATTTCATTTAAGGTTGGTGTCTATTTGTTATCGTGCATGTCATACTTGTGTTCTGTACAATGAGATATAGTAAACTCAAAAAATAACCTTTTGATTTTTTTCTTTTTTTGAAATATCCTCAGTCCTCAATTCCTCATGTACCCTGATAATATGGGGTTTTGAGGAAATGAGGATCGGGGATCGCACCGTTAGATCCATACTCAGATTCCTCATTTGGTTCCTCATTATGGCACCATAATCATCAAAATGTGATGTTATTCCCAATATTTTGAGGATCTCAAAAGTTTCATAAGGACATTTCTTATGCCTGTTTTCCCAACCAGAGATTGTACTTGTTATTCAAAGCCTTTGGGGATAATTTACCGTTTCCGTAATCAGGTATTGCACCACTTGCTTCAAGTTTTGCAATTTCAGGTGCAATATCAGGAAAACCATTTGGATATGTTATTTTATCTGCAAACATTGCTTTGATTCGCAACATTACAGTAGTTTTTCCCTCTGCTTTAGATTCCTTAACACTTTCTATTTTAGATGATGCAGGTGTTACAATGCCTCTAAGAGAATCGTTTACTACAATATCAGATCCAATGATTTCAGTAATTTCATCTTGTGAATCATCTTTGTGGTGAAAAGATGCGTGTAGTACTTCTTTTATCTGGAAATCCCCATTGGCTTTTTTGATACAATAGTAGTTATCAGGCATTTCTGCTAATCTGCAGATATGGTACCTTTTGAGTAATCCTAACTTGAATTTTGTTGGGATGTATTTTGTAGGATCTAATCCCCAATTCTCATAATAGGTATTGCATAGTTTATCCAATCTATAGAAGAATTTCTCATTTTCAGCACCAATCAGATCAGGTGTAATCCTTTTGAATACCTTTAATGAGGAAAATTGCTTTCTAACACCATCAAAAATATCATCAGGTGATTGTCCATCTGCACCAATCCAGGTTTTAGCATGTCTACGTTCTGGCATGAAATTGTACATTTCTCTTTTAGATACACTGGAAAATTTATCACCTGATAGTTTTACTGATGGACACATTGCTCTTAATTCATTGAACATGTAGAATTTCTTATGGTTGGCTAATTGGGCAGGTGTTGCTGATTCAGGATCACCATCATATACTTTGAATAGTTCATGTTTTGCCAATGTATCCTGGGTAAATTTTAGAAATTCTGCAGGAGTAGAGAATTTTTCTTTTCTGCCAGGTTCATCAGTAGGAAACATTGATGGTGAGTTGATTAATGGCCTATCCTCTGATTTACAAATGGCAACTGCTTTTAGCATATCCTCTCTGAATTGTTCTACTCTTTTCCCTGGATTAGTGTGAATGATTGGTGGTGTGAAATCAAATGTTTTGAATAATTGCTTTGGATACATTTTCTTTGGTTTTTTGAACAATCTATCAGTACATGCATCTAATGTTGATTCCCAATGCCAAGGTGCAATGTACTCTTTTACCAATCCTTTTTCATATGCCTCATTGTATTCTTTCCAGTCTTTCCAGGTAACATTAATTCCATATTCATATGATTTTTTATCAATTTCAGTATAGTTTGGTTTCATCACCAGTACTTTCATTGGAGTATGACACATGCAAGATGGCAATTCATGTTTTCTTCCTGGATGCTTTTGAATTTCTTCATACCAGGCATCCCTGCAATTCATGTTAACCATTGGGAACATTGCCTCATGTCCAATTGCAGAGTAACCTGACCAACAAAAGAAATGGTTCTTTTTGAAATGCTCAAACACCCAATCAAAGAATTTTCCTTTACCAGATCTTGGCTCACCAAATGCAATTAGTGCAAAGATAATATCTAATGTTAGAAATGATTCCCCTTTCATTTTTTGTGGGAAATTTGGTGATGAAGTGATTATTCTTTGTCTAGTCAATTAATTATTCTTCTGTGAAATCCATAATTGTCATTTGCCTGGCCATGATCCATGCATCTGCTCTAAATTCATTTACATAATGTTCAAAGTATCGCCAAACAGTATTGAATGTGTTATCAAGATAGTTTAATGGAACATCTTTAGTCCAGTGTTCAGAGTTTTTTATGTCGCCAATTGTGTTAAAGTACGGATAGAATACACCATTTTTTTCATATTTCAATAATGCAACTTCTGTTAACCAGGTTGGATCTTCACCTGCATATGCAACTTTTTCTGGTACTGCTTGTGCTATTCTTTTTAGTGGTTCATTGCCAGATAATTCATCTTTTGACTTTAATCCAATCAATGATGGTAGTTGTTCAATGGTTTGGGTTTTAGGATCAAAGTTTTCTGGATATTCAAAGAGATATTCTTCATTGGTGCAGTACTTGTTGTCGTGTTCAATTGCATATGTAGACAATAGATAGCCACCATTGTAAAATATTTGGCTTGTTTTACCAAAGTTAACTTGATCAATCTTTTTCTTGATTTGTTTACCTGAAAAGTTGTTTTTACATTCACCTTTTCTTTCAAAGATAAGCAATAACTTCATCAGATCAAAGATATTTTCTGCAAATGTAATTTTTTTCTGAGTATCAATAAATCCCTCTGCCATTCCAAGTTTTTCATCAATTAATTTGGGAATTTTATCAGGAAATGTGTATTGCGAATGAGATCCACTTTGTTTCATGCTCATTTCTTATCATACATCCTTAATGTTGTGATTTTTCCACTGTTTGTTGAAATGGTGGTACTGATACTGCAGATGCAGATGTTCTTAATGGTGCCCTAATCTTTGGATGAATCATTTCTTTGCTGATTCCTAATTGTCCTTGACCAATTGTAAGTAACATCCCATATGCTCTAATGCGTTTCATTATTTTCTGTTCATCTTGGTGGGTTTCCTTGTTGATTACATCAAAAAGTTGTTTGTAAGTCATGCCATCCAGGGTAAACATTGATGGTTTGTAACGATCAAAAGTGATTAATCCCTCAAAAATAGTTACAATACCAAATGCTTTTCTTATACAAGTTTTATTTTCAAAGATTACAATATTTCTATTTGAAATAATGTCACCAGATTTATCACCAGTTAGTTTTGCTGAATCATACCATTCCATTTCATCAAATGCACAAACAATTCCTTTAGATGGAACAGATGTGTTAAGAAATTTATCTAGTTTTTGAATTAAACTGGTTCTTCTAACTGTAGTTGGTGGTGCCTCACCAACACCACCTGGTTTTCTTGTTGGTTTTTCCATGAAATGTTCTTTTCTTTTTCTTTTTGACCATATTTTGTAGGCCATATTGAATACAACTGGTGGTGATAATTTTTTAATTTCAATTGTTGGTTTAAAATTTATTGTAGGTTCTAAAAGTTCTGTATTTTTTTCATATTTTGGCATAATCAAAGTAGGTGGAATGATGATTTTCTCTTTTACTCCAAATGAACAAGAAATATCCAATGGTGATTGCAATACACGATCACCATTGAGTGTGATTAGCTCCTGGCTCATGATTTTTTCACAATGTCAATCACAGTATGTGTGAATTGGCCAATAGTTTCTTTTGAAACTACTATTTTGTGGTTTTCACATGTGTGTGTTTTTACAATTTCCATGATTTTGTAGTGTAGTATTTACTACTTAAGGTAATCGCCTAAATATTTAAAGAAAAAGTCTATTTTTTACTTGGTTTGTGATTTACTGCATTGGATACTGCCTTTTTCTTACCACCAGATGAATGGTGTCTACCTTTAAGGTATTTTCTAACACCATGAATTGCACCTGATGCAATTACAATTAATCCAACCAGGCCAATAACAATTAATCCAAACTCTAAATCACCAACAAGTTCAAATTGTAATTGTAAATCTTTTCTAATTTCAGTTGTTCCATCCAATGCTACTACAGTAATTGGTATTGTGTAGAAATCGGCATCCTGGCAATCTGGAATTACTTTACCTACCTCACATTGTTTGAATGGTGATGCTACAGTGTATTTGATTTTTCCTTTAGATGGATTATCTGCAGTAGCACCATCAGTTCCTTTTAGGAAAGTTCCCTCACCAACTTCTTGTGGTACCAAATCAAATCCTGGTGCATTAGTTAGATCTACAATAATTTCCAATATTTCTAAATCATTTGCTGTATCCCATTCATAATCAAATGTGAAATCATTGATTGCATTGAATCTAACTAATTTTGTATCAGAAAATAATGATACAATAGATAATGCTGAATCAACTGGATCAGTTACATCAGATGTTGTTTGAGTACCAGATGATCCACTTTGTGGACTACCACCACCACCAGGGGCAGGTGTAGATGCCTCACTATCAGATGTACCACACATAATATTTGATTGGGTTGATTCGCCAACACTATTCCATGCTGAAACTTTGTAACATTGTGGGTCGTCATATCCAACTGACGTATCAATATAGGATCCTGATGCAGGTGATGTTACTGTTTCACCAGTTGCTAATTCTGTGAAAGGTATTATTCTTAATCCAAAATCAATATCATCCCTATCTGATTGTTCTGAACTTTTAATTGATAATTCATCAATACGCCATACACCTGTATCTGTTAATCCCGTGTCCATTCCAATATGATAAAGGTCAGATGTTACAGTTCCTAAAGTTGTAGTGTCAGTTGTTGCACTGTCAGGTGAACGTGTACCATTTATGAAAGTTTCATAGATTCCATCTACACTTCTTTTAATTGTAACTGCATTTGCATTATCTTCTGTTAATGTAGTTGAAAGTGTATGATTGAAAATGTCAGTACCACCAACTGATAGTGCAATAAATGAATCATCAAGATTTAGTAAAACTTCACCGGAATCTGTTGTAAATGACAATAATGGAAATGATGTAGTTTGATTCAAAGTTATCAAACCGTTTATTGTCCATGCTTGTTGTAATTCTGGATAAGATGTAGATGTAACATTCAACCCTGCATTTGTAATTTGTAATTCATTTGATAAATCAGAATTTATTGATGATGGTTTAATGTCAAACACAGGCAATCCAGTAACAAGGTCAAGACCTACACCGTCAGCATATAATTTACTAATTTCAGTTGCATCTAAACTTCTTTTCCAAATAGAAAATTCATCTAACTGTCCATCAAAAGTTGTTCCCAATATACCATTATTGTAAGTGTATAATGATAATTCATAATTAGCATTTGCAGTTGCATAACTATCACATTCTGCAACTAATGTTTCATCATAAACACCATCAGAATAAATTAAAAAGTTATCATTCCCTGCAATTACATCATGAACCAATGTAACCATGTGCCAATTAGTATCTACTGGTGAACTTGTACCACTTGTAGTATCTGCAATAATCCAGTATGGCGGATTACCACACACCCTGTTATTGTATAATGATATATTAAATTCATTTGATGTGTTAATGTTCATACTGTAACCATAACCACCTGAACTTGCACCCCCAAGTGTGCCAAATAAATAATTAATTCCTGTTGGTGTTGAAACATCTTTTTTATACCAAATGTTTACAGTGTTACTTGATAATTCAGGTGAAGAATGAAAGAAATTATAATCACTTGTTGAACCAATTGAAGTTATGTCACCGTTTGATGTACCATCACCGTGTAATGAATCATTCAATATTCCAGTATCAGAATATGACATACCACTACCTACTGTTCCGACCTGACTTGTTAAACAATCAGTTGATGTTGTAGATGAACAATTTGAATCAATAGTTCCACTTGATTCTTCAAATTGGAAATATGATTTTAATTCTGATGCTGATGGAAATTCTGAATCATCCATAATCAAACCATGATTATCATCACCTGAATAATCATAAATTTTTTCACTTATTGTTGTAGGATTTGAATCAAATGTCCATCCCAATACAACAGTACCGCTTGTTGCCCATGAACCTGAATAAAGTTGTGTTGTGTAACCTGTTGGATTAGTTGTAGTTCCAGTTCTAAAACCAACATATGCAGATGCAATTGCACCACCTGAATAAGAAAATGTTACTCTGTCACCATCTTCAAAAGTCACAGGTGTATCTAATTGAACTTCATTAATTGTATATCCTGTAGTTAATGTCGATACATCAAAATTAACAGTTGCAATATCAACTGATGCACGTTCAACATTTATTGTTGCAGTTCCAGTTGGTGAACCTACCTTTACTGCTTTAAATTTTATATATTCTGTTTTAGTGTCAATAGAATCTGCACCTGTATTAATTAAAAGTCCTACCTTTGTACCATCACAATCAGAACAAACAGTTTTGAAACTACTATCTTCACTTGAATAATCATAAGTTGTAGTTGTTGCATCAGTAACTATTGAATCAAAATGAAATATTCCCTCAAAATCTGATGATGTATCTATTGCACCTACATCTGCTTCTTGTGTTGCGTTCCAATTATGTAATGGTTGGTAAAGTTCTTTTGTTTCACCTGTCCAAATTGTATAGTTTGTAATTGCAGGTTGACCAAATGAATCTAAATTACTAGAATTTGTAAAACCAACTGTCAATGAATCTGTATCTGTAACTTGTGAAACTGAATCAACTGTAGGTGCAGTTGGTACTGCAGGTATTGTGTATGTTACTTCAACATAATATCCGTTACCTGAATTTCCATCACTTGCAAATGTACTAAGTAATTGACCTGCGTATGATGTTGTATGGTCACGTGGTCTACCTGTTGTGTCACCGTCTAATAATTGACCATTTGTATCATAAACAATTGCAGTATGAATTGTATCTGCAGTTGTGTGTTCGTATGGTGTTGTAAAAGAATATGTGATAACACCTGTACCACTACCAACTGCAAATGATTCTGATGTTAATAATGTGGTTGGTGAGCCATCATACAAACCAATTTTTACATTTCCCCCTGCATTGGTATCATAAGAAAGTCCTATTGCATCAATTTGTACAGTTGTTGATATATTTGATTCACCTGATAAATCGATTGGCATTGTCCAAACTGCTGTATTACCAACACCAACTGCTGTTGCAGTACCACCTATAGAAAATGTTGGATCATACTTGAATGGTTGATTCTTATCATAAGATTTACCATCTGTGAATCTTTCTTCAATTACAATTTTACCATTATTATTATTAAATTTAATATTCTTTACCAAATGTGCATCTGATTGAGGAATATCTATGATTATTCGTTTACCATTTTTCTCTAAGGTTATCTTCTTATCTGGTGTATCTGCACCTTGTAATTCAATCTCTTTTCGTTGTTCTTGTAATACTTTAGTTTCTGAATTTTGTAATCTTACATAATCTGTTTTATCATCATAGATTAGTTCTACTTCACCATGTAAAACATTAACATCAGTAGGAATTGTTTTTCTCTCTAAAACTTCATAATAAAATCCTGTTAAATTATCACCAATATACACAATAGATGGGAATGATTCAGATTCATGTCTATCAAAGTAAGTATGAATTGGAATTTCAGTGATAAAATCGCCTTGTGTTTTTTTAATTGTTGTAATATCTGCTAATGCAGTTTGTCTATGTGTAATTTCTACAATTAATGGTACAACTTCATCATGTGCTTGTACTTGTGGTTTTCCATTTGTACCGTTTCCAATGAATTTTGGAATTGTTTTAGTTACTGGAATGTCAAAATATTTTGCTGTATTTTTTGACCATTGAGGGATAAATTTAGTTGTAGATGATACTGAACCATCTAGATATAAAATATCTAAATCACCACTTGTTTGATTTATTCTATATGGGTTTCTTGATTCAACATAAACAAAATCATTATCTTGTGTAATTTTTGTCGGTCTACCGTTATCTAAAATTAATGGTTGGAATAATTTGGCATTGTATTTTCCATTACCCAAATATGTTTTTTCTAATGTTCCCTCTCTAGTTACTTGGCTTGTAACTTCCATACCATAAACTGTAGGATAGCCATATTCAGAAACACCAATTCCTGATGATGGAGCTGTAGTTGATGGTAGAGTTAGTGAGATTATTAGAATTGCAAATAATGAAAATGTTAGAGAATGTGCTATTTTCATTAACAATTTTGTAGAATCAATCCATAAAAAAGGTATTGTTTAGATTTGTTCAGTAATTCTATATTTGTGGTTAGATTGGTGTTCCAAATCCAAAATTTGAACTGTATGAACTACCCCATGTTTGTAATGAACTGGTTCTTTGTCTACCTGCAATGAATCCTTTCTTTACCAAAACTTTACCTGGTGATAAACTGCCATCAAGAATGTAATTTGTTTGTGAATCAGGTGTTGTTATTGGATATTCAATATCATTAACAACAAAAATAACATCAGTACTTCTAGGAATTCCTGTAAATGTTGAACATGAATTTCCAGATGATGATCCACTAACAGATACAGTATGTGATACCTCATCAAGTATTATTTCACCATCTAAGGATTTTACGGTTACTGATGGTGGATTATTTGTATATCTGGTAGGATTGAAAAATCCTGATGAATGTTGATAAACACTAGCACCACATAGTTTTAGTGTACCATCAGATTTTGTAACTTCTGTTTTAATATTTTGACCATTAAGATCTTTTTCTAAGATAATTTTCTTGGTTCCATCAACTACCATTGGTAATTCATAAACTATTTCCTGGTTTGTTTTGTGGAATTCTTTAAAGTCAAGATCAGAATCTAGGTTTGCATGAATTTCGGTAATTACTGCTCTATAGTAATTAGTTGATCCATTTTCCCATTCTTTTCCCTCATCATTTAATGTAAATGTGAAATTTGTTTTTTCTTGTTCAGAAAAAGATGGGGCATTTGCATGTTTTACATCAGAAACATACTGTTCATTTAAGAATGTAATTTCTTTTCTAAGTTCTTGTTCTATTGTAACCCTGGATGATGAACTGGATATGTTTAATGAGTTTGCCATTTCTTTTAATTGTGTAGATGATGCTGTACCTACAATAGTTAGATTTCTTTCATGTTTTGCAATTTCTTCATCAAGTGATTTATTATTATCAGTATTATCAAAGGTTAGATTGTCAACAAT
>ENA-OREN01005846-OREN01005846.1-marine-metagenome-genome-assembly--contig:-NODE-5846-length-10047-cov-3.348546_pt1 | contig 10047 bp, 6 predicted proteins | sample MGYA00248624_ERZ508555 | MGnify/ENA primary metagenome ERZ508555 (study PRJEB26222, sample SAMN06267773) | marine metagenome | isolation source: Saanich Inlet, British Columbia, Canada | place...
CGAGAAAATGCAGTTTTTCGGAAGAAAAATGGTGCGCTCGAAAGGACTCGAATGATCGAGTTACCCAAACTGGTCCAGAGCTTTCGTTAGTCTGGACGGGTTGATTGTTGAACTGTTAATCGCCAACGGTGCGGATGTGAATGCGAAGGATGATGAGGGAAGTACCTCCTTTGCATCATGTCAGGCACAAGCAAATTATTGAACTGCTTATCACAGCAGGCGTGGATGTGAATGCGAAGTTTGGCCGGGGTGCGACTCCTTTGCATGGACAATCTAAAATAGGCAATGTTGAACTGCTTATCGAAAATGGTGCGGATGTAAATGCAATAATTGCGACTGGCGAGACACAAGGAAAGACGCCTCTGGATTTGGCCTCCAAGGCCGAAATCTCTGACCTTCTCCGAAAACACGGCGGCAAGACGGGTGACGAATTAAAAGCTGAAGACAGGCGAAGCACTCACTAATCCACTCACTGAAAAATGTGTGAGATTCATTGAGAAAAGGGAGAGACAGTGGGATTTGCACCGTCTCAGACTTCGATTCATTGGAGTCTTGATTGGGAAGAGGATTCGATTCCCTTCACCCGCTCCACCTTCTCTCTTTCTTCACTCCGGGAATTCTTCTTTTATGAGTGGAATAATTGCGGCTGCGCCTTCGGGTTCTGAGCCGTACTTCCATCGTTTTTGCCGGAAGTTGCAACCGAACATGCCCCAACCATCCCTTCCTCGGGCAAAGATATCCGACCAACCGTGAGGGGCATCAGAGATCAATATATTGCCGTACCCAACATCCCTAAGAATCCAGTTTTTTTCCGGATCCGGCGGCTTGGTGTTTTTGAGAAAGGCACGCAACATCAAGGAGAGGTCCTCGACCTCCAAATATTCAAACGCGTAGAGAATATGTTCACAGCAACGGCTGAAATGTCCCTCCGGTAATGTGTTTCGCCTGAATTTCCAATCTGAGCAGTCGCATGTCAACGCCTTGAGATCGACTCGATGGCTGCTTCCCGGGTAGGAAGCCGAAGGAACCTCCATTCGGACATCAGGTCCGTTGATGCGGGCAAGCTCTCCTGAGTCGGTGCTCGCAGCAAATCCGCTTGTCAGGTCGGCCCCGGCAGGTGCCTCTGTTTTTTCCATCGGCGCGACGCGGCGCCTCCATTCCCGCCGGGTCTCGACGATGAGACGCTCCATTAGGGCAAGCTCGTGGTTGTCGATGACTCCGTCCGCCCATACTTCCCGCAACGGCTCGACGAACTGGTTGCCGGGCCAGTGTTTGCCCGCCTCGGGATTCGCGTTGAGGAATTCCGCCAGATCGTAGAGTTCCTCCACACTCACTTCCTCGTCATGAAGGATTTTCTCGCAAAGGGCTATCAGGGGCTTAACGTCGTATACTGAACTTGTGCTCGATTGGCCGGCTGTGAATTTGGTTTTGCAGACGGGACACTCAACGGACTGACCCAAAAACTCGTCCGGTATCTCCAGGCTTTGATTGCAATTTGTGCACGGTAATTTCATTTTGGAGTGGGCGTTAAAAACACCCACTCCCCACAAACAGCGGCGGACTCGAAGCCGTCTGCCAAGAGGAGTGGGCTGCCTTATATTCGGGATCTACTCCGGCTGCGCCTTGGGCGCGGGGGCTGCCGCTTTCGGGGCTGGTTTCTCGCCTTTGATGTTGCCCAGATAATCCGGCAATTCCACCCCGGCCATGCCAGCCACCTCGTGCAGTGGCGGCAGACTCTTGATCATATTGCTCATGAAGTTGGACGTTGAGGAACCACTTTCACCGTTGCCGGAGTCCCACACGGTGACCTTGTCGATCTTGATGTTCTTGATCGCCTCGGTCTGCAGCGTGACAATTTCCTCGATCTTCTCGGTCATGAGGAAGGTGGCACCGGAACGAGCGTCGCCACCACAGCCTTCAACCAAGCTCCGGTAACCCTCGGCCTTGGAATCGAGCACCTGCCGGACACCCTTCGCCTCGGCTTCGTACTTGGAAAGGATTGCGTCGGCTACACCCTGGGCTTCCTGACGGGTCTTCTCCGCCTCGGCTCCGGCAGCAATCTCGATCTTCTGGCGATCAATTTGTTCACGCACAACCTCCGCAGCAGTAAGCCGTTCCTTCTCAGCCTTGGCTTGAGCCTGCTGGATGGCTACCTCGGCCTCACGGTCGGCCACTTCACCACGCTGCGTAGCCTCGGCCCGCACAACAGCCAACGACGCGTTTGCGTCAGCAATCTTGGCTTGGGATTGGTTCTCACCGGCGACCGCGTCAGATTCTTTTTCCTTCACAAAAATACGTTCGTCAGCCTCCGCCGCCTTCGCACCTTTTGTGCCTTCGGCTTTTGAATTTGCCTCCGCCACTGTCGCGCGGGCCTCGTCACCGGCAACGGAAGCGCGTCGATTGGCCTCAATGGTCTTCTGTTTCTTGATCGCTTCAGCCTGTGCGTCGGCCACTTGAATATCACGCTCACGGGATGCCTCAGCGATGCCGATGTCCTTGGCCTGGTTTTCCCTGGCCACACCCACCTGCGACTCGCGATCCTGTGCGGCGATGGAGATTTCCGCCTCCTTGCGGGCGCGGGCGGTGGCTTCCTCCGAGAGGTTCTGGATGTAGTTGGCCTCGTCGGTGACATCACGGATGTTCACATTGATGAGGTTCAGACCCACTGTCCTCAGTTCCTTGCCAACCAACTCTCTGATGTTTTTCTCGAAAGTTTCGCGATCCTTGTTGATCTCCTCGATCTCCATCTGAGCGACCACGAGGCGCAACTGGCCGAAAATGATTTCACTAGCCAGTTCCTCAATATCAGCTTGGGTTATACCCAGAAGACGCACAGCAGCAGTGTTCATCATCGCGGGATCCGTATCCAGCGCCACGGTGAAGGTGCTGGGCACGTTGACGCGGATGTTGTTGGCCGCCAGCGCGCCGCGCAAGTCCACCTTCAACTGTAAGGGCTCAAGCGACATGAACTGGTAAGATTGAATGATCGGCCAGATGAAAGCACCACCACCGTGCAGTGTCTTGGCAGACTTCTCACCTCTGATTTTGCCGTAGACGACGAGGATCTTGTTGGAGGGGCATTTCTTGTACCGGGAGGCCCAGTAGGCGGCGGTACCCAGTAATACAATGATTCCCGCGACGGCGGCGATGAGAAGTAAGGACTCGCCGATGCCTCCCGACGGTTGGGCAAGGGTGTAGCTATTGAGGTCTGCCATGCTTTCGCCGTTTAGCTGGAGCAGTCCATTCAAGTGTGTTAGTATGTTCATTTGGTTCCTTTCTGTTTTATGTTGTTAGTTTGGTTACCTTTAGCAAACTGCCTGAAATGACTTCCTTCACTTCGATTAGGTCCCCGGTCTTCAGGCCTGCCGGTTCGTCGGTCACGGCGTCGTAACGCCGCTCCCGCTCGTCTATGAAAATGGTGACAGCTCCCGACTCCCCGGGCAGAATCTCCGCGTACACCGAGCCTTTGGCTCCCACGGTCTGGTCCACAGTGATGTTGCCACTCGATTCCAGATTGCGCATGGCCATGATTATTCTGCTTACGGCCAGAAACATCACGCCACCTGCCCCGATCCCGCCCATGGACGACACCAAGACGCCGTAGCCCTGACTGTCCAAATATAAACCGACGAGACCGAAAAGGGTAAAAAAACCGCTGATCCCATGCAGGGATACATGCCCGGAACCATCCGCCAACGCATCGAGATCGAACTCTATCCCTATAAACATCAGCACCATTATGATCAGAAAAAGCCCCCCCCCCACAAGTGCGCAAATGCCATACACGAACGGCAGACCGGTCAGCGAGGTGGCATATTTCACGACACCACCCCAGAAACCTATGTCTGCAAGGATTGTGCTCATTTTTTTATGCGGCAAAGCGTGTCACGATTCCATAACCATGACAACCTTTTTTTGGCAAATAATTTTCTTAACTGTAATGACACCCCGTCACGACATCCAAAAACTTGACGCGCGGGCAGTTTCACACCGAAACTGCCTGCACAAGGGGCCTCCCTCACCACAAGCCAAGCAGGCGGATGCCGCCCCGTCGATCACCCTAAAATGATTCCATTTCTAAAAAGCAGCGTTGCGCTGTGTTGTGTCACGGCATGTGCCGCCGCCCTGTCCGCCGCCGAGTTGCCCAAACCGCGCAAGGTCATCGTGAAGCCGGCCTCCACCGAAGGGGCGTTGGCGATGAAGCGCTTCAATCTCGCTGACGGCCTCTCAATCAGCCTCACCGCCGCCGAGCCGCTGCTGGCAAACCCTGTCGCGTTCGACATCGACGAGCACGGCAACTTTTACGTCGTCGAATGTTTCCGCCTTCACAAAGGCGTCACCGATATTCGCCAGCACATGAACTGGCTCGACGAGGAACTGGCATCCCAAAGCACCGGCGACATGCTCGCCATGTACGAGCGCCACAAGGTGCGGGGCCTCACCGACTACTCCGACCGGCTTCGCCGACTCAGCGACACCGACGGCGACGGCGTGCTCGACCATGCCACGGTGTTTGCCGACGGCTTCAACTCTCCCGCCGACGGTCTCGCCGCCGGTGTGCTCGCGCGTTACGGCAAGGTTTGGTTCACCAACCTCCCGCACCTTTGGCTGCTCGAGGATCGCGACAACGACGGTGTCGCCGACTCCCGCCAAAGCCTCGCCTCCGGGTTCGGCGTGCGCGTCGGCTTCCTCGGGCACGACCTGCACGGGCTGCGCCTTGGCCCCGATGGCCGGATTTATTTCAGCATCGGCGACCGCGCCGCCTCCGTCACCACCCTCGACGGGCGCAAGCTGCACACGCCCGAGACCGGCGCGATCTACCGCTGCGAACTCGATGGCACCGGTCTCGAGATTTTCCACTACGGACTTCGCAACCCACAGGAACTCGCCTTCGACCAGCTCGGCACTCTCTTCACCGGCGACAACAACTCAGACGGCGGCGACCCCGCCCGCTGGGTGCACGCCATAGAGGGCGGCGACAGCGGCTGGCGTATCGGTTGGCAATTCCTCAAAAGCGCACCGTGGACAACCCGCCGTGGCCCGTGGCTCGACGAGCGCATGTGCTTCCCCGACGGCGTGGCCGCCCATCGGATCCCGCCCATCGCCAACATCGGCAACGGCCCGTCCGGCCTCACTTACTACCCCGGCACCGGCTTCGGCAACCGCTACGCAAACACATTCCTCATGTGCGACTTCAAAGGTACCCCATCGGTCAGCGGCATCCACGCCATTCGCAACAAACCAGCGGGCGCGCATTTCGAAGTCGAGCAACTCGACAAAGTCATTTGGAACGCTCTCGTCACCGACGTCGAGTTTGGCTTCGACGGAAATATTTACATTTCCGACTGGGTCAACGGCTGGGGCATGACCGGCAAAGGCCGCCTCTACCGACTCGCCCCGACCGACGCCGACCCCGCAGCGCACGTCGTCAAAAAACTTTTTGCCAACGGCTTTGCCAAACTCGTCGACAACCGGCTTGCCAACTTGATGAGCCACGCTGACATGCGCGTGCGAATGGCCGCGCAATTTGAGTTGGCCAAGCGCAACAACGCCGAGGTACTTGCCGGCGTCGCCACCGGTGCCGACGACCGGCTCGCCCGCCTGCACGGCATCTGGGGATTGGGCCAGATCGGCCGGCACACCCAAGCCGTCAACGAACTTGTGCTGCCGTTGCTCAGCGATGCCGACGCAGAAATCCGCACCCAAGCCGCCAAGGTTTTGGGCGATGCAAAATTCGAGTCGGCACACGGCGCGTTGGCCAAGCTGCTCGCCGACAAAAACCCGCGCGCCCAAACCCAAGCCGCCATCGCACTGAGCAAACTGCCGGGCAACCACACTGCCCCCGTGCTCGCGATGCTTGAGCGCAGCGCCGGCAACGACACCGCACTCCAACACGCCGGCACGCTCGCCTTGGCCAACGGCACCGACACCTTGGCCAATCTCGCCAACCACAAATCCATCGCCGTTCGCACAGCGGCGCTCATCGCGCTGCGTCGCCAGCGCAGCAGCCAAGTCGCCGTGTTCCTCAGCGACACCGACGCCCACATCCAACTCGAGGCCGCACGCGCCATCGCCGACGCCCACATCGCCGAGGCCATGCCCCAACTCGCCCGCTTGGCCAAGCGCACCGACCTTGCCAAGCCGCTCATGCGCCGCGTCCTCAACGCCAACTTCCGCTTGGCCAACGCCGCCGCACTCGCCACCGTCGCCGCCAACGAAAAACAGACCAAGCTCGCCCGCGCCGAGGCGCTCAACCTCTTGGCCGCGTGGGAAAACCCGTCCGGTCGCGACCGCATCAGCGGCCTGTGGCGGCCGATCTCCGGGCGCAACACGGCGGCAGCCGTCACGGCGCTCGGCGAGAAAATCGACGCCATCCTCCGCGGCACCCAAGGCCTCGTCCGCACCGAAGCCATCGCCGCAGCGGCCCGACTCAAGCTCAACCAAGCCGGCCCGGCCCTGCTCGCCATTGTCAAAAATGAAAGCGCCGGCCGCGCCCGGGCGAAGGCATTGCAGGCGCTCGGCGGCATCGGGCTGGAGCAACTGGCAGAGGCGGTGGACGCCGCCTTCGAGTCCGGCGACTCAAACCTACTCAGTGCAGCCACCCGCCTTGCCACCAAGGTCAAGCCGGCCGGAGCCGCCGGCAAGCTCGAGTCCGTCTTGGCCAAAGGCGGCGTCGCCGAGCAACAAAGCGCCCTCATCGCGCTGGGCGACTTGGCAGATCCCGCCGCCGACACGGTGATAGCCAAGTGGCTCGACAAGCTGCTCGCCGACACCGTCACACCGCCGTTGAAACTCGAGCTGCTCGAGGCCGCCGCCAAGCGCAACGGCGACGCCGTGAAAACCAGGCTCGAGAAGTTCAACGAGAGCCGGCCGGGGCCGAGGGAAAATCCGTTCGCGCTCGAGCCGTACGCCGAGACGCTCGAGGGCGGCGACGCAGCCAAGGGCAGAACATTGTTCTTCGAAAATATCGCGCTGAGCTGCGTGCGCTGCCACGTCATCGGCGAGGAGGGCGGCGAAGTCGGCCCCGGCCTCGACGATATCGGCTCGCGAGTCGACCGCACGCACCTGCTCGAGTCCATCGTCAACCCCAGCGCCAAGATCGCCGAGGGGTACGATTTCTTTTTGATCCTGCTGAAAGACGACTCCGGCTATGTCGGCATCATCACGAAAGAGACCGCCACCGAGTTGCTCATCAACTCCCCCGAGGACGGCCTCGTCACAGTCAAGACCGCCGACGTCAAGGAGCGCATCAAGGGCCCAAGCGGCATGCCGCCGGGTATGCAAATGGTCATCACAAAACGCGAACTGCGCGACTTAATCGAATACCTCGCCACCCGAAAAACCGCGGCCGCGAAATAAAAAACTAAACGCGGAGGAAAAAGGAACATGATGTTCCGCGATCCCCACGGCCGCCCAACACCCAAGCGCTTGACCAAGCGTTCCCGGTTTTTCGATCCTGTCCATCCATGTTCATTTCCCTGCTCTTCCTTGAAACTATCCAGAAATTGTTCGACCCGGCACTTTTCCTTGGGTAGCGTCCGCGCACGCATGAAATCCCTGACACTGTCGCTCTCAATTATTCTGTCCGCCTCCCTGCAGGCCGCCGACAAGCCGGCGCACTCCGCCGTCACTCCCGAGCCGCGCAGCGGCGGCTGGATGAAGCGGCATGAGTCGTTCAACCAGCGCGTGGCCAAGGGCAACGTCGACTTAATCTTTATTGGCGACTCGATCACGCATGCTTGGGAAAGCAGCGGCAAAGCCGTCTGGGCGAAGCATTACGCCAAGCGCAACGCCGTGAATCTCGGTATCGGCGGCGACCGCACGCAGCACGTGCTGTGGCGGCTCGACAACGGCAACATCAAAAACATCCGCCCCAAGGCCGCCGTGATCATGATCGGCACGAACAACTCGGGCGACGGCCGCAGTACCGCCGAGGAGATGATCGACGGCGTGACGGCGATTGTCGACAAGCTCCGCGCCAAGCTGCCCAAGATGGAGATTCTGCTGCTCGACATTTTCCCGCGCGGCCAGCGCATCAACGCGCAGCGCGGCAAGATTCTGCAGGTCAACCAGGTGCTCTCCCGGCTCGACGCCCGGCCGCATGTGACCTTTCTGCGCATCGGTCACAACTTCGTCAGTCCCGACGGCACGATAGCCAAGGACATCATGCCGGATTTCCTGCACCTCACGCCGAAAGGCTACGAAATCTGGGCCAAGTCGATCGAGCCGACGCTGGCCAGGCTGATGGGCGAATAACCCGGCGCACCCGCGCTTGGCCAAGGAGGCAGCCCGTTGAACGAACCCACGCAACCCAGCGCCTTCAGCGAGTCTCTCCTCCTGTTCGACTCAGCGCACCTCACGGCGCTTGGCCTGTCGCTGCTGGCCATCGTCTGCGTGCCACTCATCGGCCGGTGCCTCTCGGTCACAAACCGACGTCGCGCCGTCTGGGCCTTGATTGTGTTCGCCGTCGCGCAGGAGGTCGTCGATTACGCCAACCGCGCCAGCTTCCGCGAACTCAACCTGATTCAGGATCTCCCGCTGCACCTCTGCAACTACGGACTGGTGATCGCCGCCATCGGCTTGATCACGCGCAACCGTTTTTGTTTTGAGTTTGCCTACTTCACCGCCGCGACAGCGGTGATGCAGGCGTTGCTGACGCCCAATTTAGACGACCTGAAAAACCTCACCGAGTACATTGTTTATTTCATCCACCACGCGCTGATTATCCAGTTCGCCCTATGGAATGTCGTCGTGGACGGCATGCTCACGAGCCGGGGCGCCGTGGTGCGCACGCTCCTCCTGATTGTCGCCATAATGCTTCCGGTCGGCATCGTGAACTGGCTGACTGACGCAAACTACATGTACCTCTGCGCCCGGCCGGCAGTGGACAACCCACTCGTGATGGGCGACTGGCCGTGGTACATCGTCAACGTCATGCTCATCGGCTGGGCGCTCATGCTCGTCGCCGCTCTGCCGATGCGATGGCTGCGCCGCAGCAGCACGAGATGACCCGGCTGCTGATAACACTATCGCTGCTCGCCGGTATGCTGCCGCGCCTGGCCGCCGAGTCCAGCAGCATCGACCACTCGCGACTGCTCGTTTATCGCGGCCAAGCCGGCGGCGAACACCCCGTCAAGACGCCCGCCGACTGGGCCAAGCGGCGGCGGCAAATCGTCGACGGCATGCAGCAGGCGATGGGGCCGCTGCCAAGCCGCACCGCCCTCCCGCCGCTCGACATGCGCGTGCGCAGCCAAACCGACGGCGACGGCTTCACGCGGCTGAGCATCGACTTTCTCACCGAGAAAAACGACCGCCTCCCCGCCCTACTCTATCGCCCCAAGGCCACCCGCTTGGCCAAACGGGCCGGCATACTCGCGCTGCACCCAACCTCGCCGCTCGGCAAGCATCGAGTCACGAAACAAGGCGGTGTCCCCAACCGAGCCTACGCCTACGAACTGGCCAGGCGCGGCTATGTCGTCATCGCGCCCGACTACCCGCCGTTCGGCGACTACGCATACGACTTCGAGTCGGACGACTACGTCTCCGGCACGATGAAGGGCATCTTCAACCACATGCGCTGCGTGGATTTGCTTCAGTCGCTGCCCGAGGTCGATCCCATGCGCATCGGCACAATCGGACACTCGCTCGGCGGACACAACGCGATGTTCGTCGGCGTGTTCGACACACGCATCAGCGTCATTGTCTCCAGCTGCGGCTGGACGCCGTTCCACGACTACTACGGCGGCAAAATCGCCGGCTGGACGAGCGACCGTTACATGCCACTGCTCAAGACGCGCTATAAGCTCGACCCTGACTGTGTGCCGTTCGATTTTTACGAGGTCGTCGCCGCGCTCGCCCCACGCGTGTTCTTTTCAAACTCCCCGCTGCACGACAGCAACTTCGACGTGCGCGGCGTGAAAAAAGCCATCCCCAAGGCACGCGAAGTTTACAAACTGCTTGGCAAAGCCGACGCCCTGCAACTCCGCACCCCCGACTGCAAACACGACTTCCCCGTAGAAGTCCGCCAAGAATCCTACCGCATCATCG
>ENA-OREN01005847-OREN01005847.1-marine-metagenome-genome-assembly--contig:-NODE-5847-length-10046-cov-3.512288_pt1 | contig 10046 bp, 9 predicted proteins | sample MGYA00248624_ERZ508555 | MGnify/ENA primary metagenome ERZ508555 (study PRJEB26222, sample SAMN06267773) | marine metagenome | isolation source: Saanich Inlet, British Columbia, Canada | place...
GATTAAATAGTAATTAATCCAGAAGAATCTTCCCGAGCTTCTAAAAGTTTTAGTAATAACTTTTGTAAATCTAGGCATATCGTATGAAAATAGCTCAGAATTCCCTAGATATATATTGTTAGAGATAGCATATAAAGTTATTAAAAAGAAGAAAATTAAGATTATTTTATTTACAGGTTTCTGAAGGGATTTTAAGACTTCATTAGAGTGATAAATGATTATTGGTGTAATGATTATAAGCATTAAGACTATTCCTGAACCCAAGAAGTTAAATCCTTCATAGTCCCCGAAACCTTCATTAATACTAGGTGTTTCAAGTTCTGGAAAGATTTGAGAGGCGCTCAATGTTACTTCAGCTCTAGGGTCAAAGAGAGCATTTAGATTCATCTTAAATTTTCCAAATCCGTGATTAGTAAATCCTCCACCTATCATAAAATATCCAAGTCCGTATAACAGTATCCCAAGAAATGCGAAATATATTAATAATGACTTGGCAACAAATTTCCCATCTTTATTCTCAAGATATTCTTTTGAGATTGCCATTAGGAACACTATAGATGTAAATCCAACATAGTATCCATGAACCAATGCAGATAGAGCTATAAGTAAGAGCCAATTCTTTATTTTAAAGTCTTTAAGCAGGTAAACATATAAAGTTAGCAGTATTATCCATTGTGAGGCAAGTGCTAAATGTGAAAAGAATAATTTATTTAAGAAGATTGGTGATATACAGAAAAACACAATTGATATCAGCCTAAATTTATTATCATCTATATAAATCTTAAGAATCCTATCCGCTATAATTGCTTGCAATGAAAAGGAGATTAAGATCCATAGACCAAAATATTGAAATTCGAAATCTAAAAAAGAATTAAAAAACTTAAATATTATTGCAAAAATTGGCAGAGAGTCTGTGTATATCAAAGAGCTACCAGTGTACAAACCAAAAGAAGTATTCTTTAGAAGAGGGAACTGTAGAATGTCTGTCTCACGAAAGAAAAGCCAACCTAATAAATGCTGTTGTGCATCACAAATAATAGGGCAATCTATAAGCCAGAATATGTTACCAAAGTTGACAATATCTAGTCCAACAATATATGTGAACAATATTATGCCAATAATTGCTGATAAGTATAAGTTAGTTTGTTTGTGTATCATTTATCAAATGATTAAAACATAGAAAAACTATTTTAAAAAGTTTTTGATTTCGACTTTCATATACGGAAAGGGAATCTTAAGAATATTGAAGATAAGTTTATTTAAGCGAATTTTGTATAAAAACTGACAAAATCTTCCTAGCAATCCATGCCTCTCTAGAAAGAAGTTGTCATGAGTAAACCTTTTAAATAGCCTATCGTGGATATTGTAATCAAAAGTACCTTGATAAGTATTATTTAAGAATTTCTTGACATGTCTGGCTTTAATAAAATTAACAGACTCCCAATTCCCTTGAATTCCTAAATTTTCCTCATAGTCCCTTATTTTTTTCTCAAATATTTTATAGGTTATATCTTTGTTTATTATGATGGGAATTATTACATGAGTCTCGTAAGGTAAATCATAAGTTGGACATAGAATGATGGATACTCCATTTGGGGTAAGAAGAGATTGTGTTTTTTTTATGTATGATTTCCAGCTCTCAACATGTTCACAAACATTAATAGAAAAAATTAAGTCAAATTTTTCATTTGTATCAAAGTCCTCTATTTTGGATTTTACAAATTTAACCTTATTTATTGAATCTAGTATATTGCTAAACTTCTCATAACTAGAGATGAATGGGTCAACTCCTAAATATGAATTCTTGGGAAACATATCAGAAAGCTCATTTAAAAGTAGACCAGGACCACAGCCAACCTCTAGTACTTTACCTTCTAAATCTTCCAAGTATTGCTTCATCTCACTAAAGCCAAAAATTGCCTCTCGCAATAAATAGATATCTCTATCTTTGGATGGAAGTAGATGAGCATATTTTTGGTATAGATAGTTAAATTCTAAATCTTTCATTTTTATCCTTTGATTATAATCATAATTAAGATTTTTTAAAGCAGAGTTTTAAGTTCTTGGAACACCTAGAATCTTAAAATTATCTAGTTCTTTTATTATAAAGCCGGAGTTCTTATAATTTTTATTTATATATAGCCACAATTTATCATCATAGATAAAATAGATGCTAGCTTTATCTAATTTCTTATCTAAAATAGCTTCAGTTAATTGTTGATTTACCTCCTTAGCACCTGCTTTGCTAATTCTCGAGAAATAGCCTGTATTTATTTTCATATTATTTTTTGCAGCAAAATGAGATATAGGAAAGTAATCTTTTGGTCTATTTTTTGTATATACATAGTTAACCTGTTCATAATTTTTTGCAATTATATCCCAGAAAGGATCCTTCATGGGGGAGGACCACTCTTCACTGCGATTATTGTAGACAGTAGGATTGTTAAATTTAGTACTAAAATATTCTTTTGCTTCATGTAAATCTAGAAATTGTACAATGACTATAAGGGATAATATTATTCTTAATGTCCTCTTCGTATAACTTCTCAACATAAAGACTAAAGAGCTTAATATTATTAAATAAAATAAAATCCATACGAATCTACCGGAACTTCGAAAAGTTTTAGTTAAGAATGTAAAGAAATCTGGAACTTGATAAGTGTAAATTATGTTTTCCCCAAGAGTTATATTATTAGACAATGCAAAGAAATATGCAGCGAATGAAACAATAATTATCGGATAATGGATTTTAAGGTTCCAAATCCTCTTTTGAGACTTTCTTGACACTATTGTGAATATAACGATTGTAATGAGTAGGAGGATTCCTACACCTGGAAATGCAAATCCTTCATATCCAGCTTCTGGTGTCGGTAAGTTATTTACAGTAACTGACCATATTTGATCAGGATCAAAGAAGCTATTCAAGTTTGCATTAAACTTGCCAAACCCTTTACCTCCAACACCTTTTCCAATCATAAAATAACCAAAGATAAGTAGGGAAGCCAATAATGACCCTAAAAATTTGCAAAAGATTATTCCTAAATTCTTTATATTATAATTTGGGCTTAACAATCTATGCTTAGCTAAATCCGCAATAAATATTCCAATCAACATAGCGCTAATGTAAGCATTGATAAGTAAGGATGTAATTATCAATATTGTCCAAGGCTTAAGGCTGGGCTCTTTAGAGGTTAAATATAATAAAAAAGCAAACAGTATTAGCCAATGCCCAAGTAGACCAAAATGACCATGAAGACGCCACAAGAAAGGAGGAAGCATTGTAAATAAAAGTCCACACAACAGAATGATTACTAAATCATCTGTAAAATTACTAAAAATCTTCATGGTGATGATTCCCTGAAGAATAAAGCAAATATATGTCCAAATCCCAAAATATTGGAATTCAAAGGGAATAAATTTAGAGAATGGTTTAAATATAATAGCCATAATTGCTAATGAGTCATTTAATACTAATGAAGATCCGAGCTCCAGACCATAATTAGTATTTTTAAAGATTGGAAAATTAAAGATTGATTGATTTTTATAGAATTGCCAACCTAACCAATGAGTTTCTGTGTCACTTGGAAAAATCCAGTCAATATAAAACGGATTTGCAAACTTTCCACCGGTAAAGTAAACAAACCATAATGTTACCAAGCAAAGGAAAATTAGATTCCTTTTAATTTCATCTGCCTTCATACGCATTTCCTAAATTTACAATTGATATCATATAAAAACAAGAAAAGGTTATTTTTATACTATTATTTTAATCTATCTACTCTATTATTAATATCAATGATGTTCTTTAATAAGCTTGTTTCTACTTTCTTTTATGTCGGGTTTTTGCCAAAGCTACCTGGAACCTTTGGTACACTGGCTGGTGCGATTTTGTATTTTTTTATTAATTCTGTTTATTATCCCACACACACTATAATGTTCGTTATAACAATTGCTATTATTATAGTTTCAGTTGTTACATCGCATTATTCAATCGAAATATTTGATTCAGAAGATCCTTTATGTGTTGTTATAGATGAAGTTGCTGGAATATTTGTTGCAATGCTTTTTATTCCTTTTTCTATTACTAACCTAGTAATAGCCTTCTTTTTATTCAGGCTCTTTGATGTTTGGAAACCATTATTCGTAAGAACTTTGGAAAGGCTTCCTGGAGGATTGGGTATAACCATGGACGATGTTGGAGCGGGTCTGATATCAAATCTTCTAATTCAAATTATGATTTATTAGTTACAATATATTTATGTTTCTTAATGAAGATATTTCTCGTATTATCGAAATGGCTTGGGAAGATAGGACACCATTTGAAGGAATTGATAAAGCTTATGGAGTAAATGAGAAAGAAGTAATTAAGATTATGAGAAAAAACCTCCGGTTAAGTTCTTTTATCTTATGGAGAAAAAGAGTTCGTAATAGAAAAACTAAACATTCTGCAATTAATTCAATTCAATATCTAAGACATCAATCCAAAATCCATAATAAATATAGATAATTTTATTTTAATACTATTTTGTTTATAGTTTTTATAATGGATTTGTTACATTATCTACAGAAGCCCTTTTCTAAGAACATTATAGCTGCAAGAGTTTTTTTTGCTTCGAACATAAACTTTTTTCTATTGCTTTGGCTAGGATGGATGCTTTTCCCTCTATTTCTAAGTGGCTTTGTATCAGACGATGCTTTTAATTCCCAGATTAAAGGGATATTGCTTCATTATAATATTAGTTTATTTGATCGGATAGTCTCAGAAATTAGCTATTGGCTAAGTCTAGGAAGATTTAACCCGTTAAATTGGATATTTTGGTATTCTTATTTTTACCTACTTCCTTCTTTACTTTTGTTTAAACTATTTGCTTTTTTTATCATTTACTTAAATCTGATTTATTTTGAAAAAATTCTTAAATTCATAACGCAATCAGGATCCTTTTCTTACTGTGTAGTTTTCTTATTGCCAATATTATTTCAATTTAGATATTGGCACGACCCCTTTTTAGCTTTTGCTTCTATACCACTTGCATGTTTATTATTTTTCTTTTCTTTGTACCTCTTGATTCGATACATCGAAACCGCAAAGACCACTTATTATTGGTATTATTTATTAGTATTCCTCATCTCTCTTTTGTGTTATGAATTATCTTATATAAGCCCGCTCTTTTATTTTCTTATTATATATCTTGAAAATAGATCTTTAAAAAAATCATTTCTATTAATTGCTACACCTATTGCTCTTATCCTTCTTCATTTTATGATAAAAGGATTTTTCACTTCAACTTCAGGGCTATACCCTGGGACAATGTTTAGCTTTAATTTCGGTAATATAATTGAGGCGTTTTATATCCAACTAATTTCAACTTTTCCTTTAACTTGGAAGCTTGCGGAAGGCTTCAGCAACCTTTCTTTTCTTAAAATTAACTCTTTAGATTTTATTGTTCCTGCGGTACTAACTGGCTTAGTAGTTTTTTTATTGTCAACATTAATTGCTAGCGATGAAAATATTAACAAATATAGATTAAGATCATTGATTACTTTTTCATTGTTACTAATCCTAGTACCTGCTTTTATAGTTGCTATATCTGGACATCAATCTGAACTAATAGAAGCAGGAATTGGCTATGGATACCTACCAGTATTTTTTCAATATTTTGGGTTAGCCTCATTAATTTTTACAATTATTAGGGCTATTAACCCCTCTGCAACTTTGTCAATAGGTATTTGGTTTATATTCTTTGTAATAATTTCTTTTACACGGCTTGAGAACTACCATGTTGTTCAGGAATCCAATATAGTCTACAAGTATCCCAGAGAATTATTAGAAGCTTCAATAAAGAAGGGAATATTGGCTGAGGTGACAAAAAATGATCTTATAATAATTGATAGCATATATCCTTCTGATGATTCTTGGTTCTACTCTATGGTCACACAAAAAGAAATAAATGTTTGCTCCATCAATATTAGTTCTAAAAGTACGTCTATTTCTAAGAAAAACGCTGAAAGTTATAATAAGAAATTTGGTACTGATTCCTTTAGAAGAACTAAGTTTCCATATTGTTTAAACTACAGGAAATGGAACAATTTTTATGGACTTAGCTATCACAATTTTAGCGATTATAAGTCTGGACAAGTCATCTTTGCTACATTTGAAGACGTTAATAGGGACCAAGAGAATCAAAGATTTAAGTTTAAAAGATACAAAATATTCGATAAATTATCCAATAAAATTAGGAACAAAGTTGAGGGAAAATATTACGATTTTAATAAATTAAGGTCAATTGATAGGTCATCATTAGGTAATGGCTATTTTTATTTATTACCTTCTTTATTGTTAGAGGAGGTTTTTCTTTCTTTCTCGGGGCTCCATGCTGAGGAAGGAACTAAGGATAGTTATCTGAGATGGTCTTCAGGAAAATCAAAAATTATCATTACCAATGATAGCGATGAAGTTAAGAGTAGGGTGCTGAATTTTTCAATTGTAAGACCAAATAATGAAAACTTACCATTGCAGATTAAATATGATAAAAAAATCATTAAGGATACAGTCCAAAATTACAAACAATTTAGCCTAAAACTCTTACTTGAACCTGGAGAAACTATTATTGAAATATCATCTGAACTACAAAGCCTAAACAATGGTGATCCAAGGGAGATAGTATTTGGCGTTGTTAACTATGCCTTATACGTTAGTAAATAAATTTTATTCTATTGCATAATATGGCACTCTTAATATTATTAAAATATTTAAGATATAGTGAGTTTTGAGCATGGCTAAAAGTGCATTATTAATTGGGGAAAAAAGTGATATTGGGGCCACAATTAAGACCTATTTAAAGAAAGAAGGTTATGTTGTTACTGGCACTACATCTAGTACTTTAGATTTGTCATCTAAGGAATCGGTAGATAATTTCTTATTAAAAAATAATAAAAAATTTAATTCAATAATTTTTGTAGCTGCAACAAATACTCCTAAAAAGTTTTTAAATTTAAAAGACAAAGACTTTGATTATTCTTATGATGTAAATTTTAAGTCATTTGTCTTTATTTTAAAAAACCTAATAAGCAAAATGCCAACAAATAGTAATTCCTCAATTATTATTATTTCATCTCTATTTGGTTCTTTTGGAAGGGATAAAAGATTCCTATATTCGAGCTCTAAACATTTTCTAAATGGTGCTATGAAAAATCTTGCCATAGAACTCGGAACTTATCGAATACGAGTAAACAGCATTGCTCCTGGGTTTATAGATACAAAGATGACAAGAAATAATAATTCAAATAATTCTTTAAGTAAGATAATTAAGAAGATACCCGCAGGAAGGCTGGGGAAGTCGAAAGATATTGCCGAAGCAGTAATGTTCTTATTGTCTTCAAAGTCATCTTATATAACTGGTCAAGAGTTGGTAATAGATGGTGGTCTTACTGCTGGTGGGTTCTGGGAAGATTAAATGCAATCTTTTTTTATTGACGGAAATAAGTTTAATTTTGAGATTGATAATACTAAAAAAGTAATAAAAAAGCTTAAAATTCATTCTTCGCCTAAGGACTATGAATTAAGTCTTATTGGTGAATCAGTCGAAAAAAGTATTAATAAGATAATTTCTATTTCACAGACCCCGGTTTTATTGATAGACTCCAATATATATAAGATTTATGGTTCTAAGATTAAAAAAAAGAGTCTATTAATTTATAAGTTCGTTGCTAAAGAAAATAAAAAAAATATTAATGAATGTATTAAATTTACAACTTTTTTAGAAAAAAATAATATAACAAAATCTTCTACTGTGATTGTAGTAGGTGGAGGAATAGTGCAAGATATCGGAGCATTTTCATGTTCAATTTACAAGATAGGGATTAAGTGGATATATTTTCCTACAACTCTTTTATCTATGACAGATAGCTGTATTGGTGGTAAGACAGCTTTAAATTATAAGAATATTAAAAATCTATATGCTCTTTTTTCTTCTCCACACAAAGTAATACTGAATACAGAATTTCTTACTACTCTTCCTAAAAAGGATGTCTTATCTGGGTTAGGTGAATCATTAAAATTGTCCATTATTGGTGGAAGAAAGTCTTTAGAAAGTTTCTCTACTAACATAGACAAAGCCATTCAAATGGATCGTTCTGCATTAACTAGAATTATATTAACATCTCTTTTAATAAAGAAATCTGTTATCGAGAATGACGAGTTTGAGAACAATGAAAGGAGATCTTTAAATTATGGACATAGCCTCGGGAATGCAATCGAACCCATGTCTAAATTTTATATTCCTCATGGTACCGCCATAACTATTGGCTTGTTAATCGAGAATAAGATTTCTTTAAAGAAATTTGGCTTAAGCAAAGACTCAGATAAACATATATTAGATTTAGCGAAAAAGTTATTGTTGCCTAGATTTATAAAAAAACTATCTAATATTAACTTATCCACTGTTAATGATTATTTAATTAACGATAAAAAGGCACAAGGCAAAATCCTCAAAATAGCTGTTCCAACAAAAATAGGCTATATAAATTTTTGTAAACTAAACTTAAGTCAAACTTCAACTAAAATTATAAATCATTCCGTTCAATTACTTTTGAAAGAGTTGTAATGTCACAAGTTTTATTAATCGATTATGGTGCTTCTAGAATTAAATCGATACTTTATAATTCTATCGATGATCAACCTATTGCTTTATTTGAATCTGCAGGATCATTTATAAAATATGGAAACTACAGCAAAATTCCTGGTTCTTTTTTCTCCAAATCCTTAATCTTACATTTAGACTATTACTCAGATAAAATCTCTATTTTAAGAAAAGATTGTGATCTCAAAATCTATTTGTGCTCTGAAATGCATGGTTTTTGCTTGCTTGAACAAGATAGTTTTAATAGCACATATTATTATAGCTGGAGATTTAAAGAAAAATCAACAGATAGTGCGTTAGAGATACTTAATAATCGTGGGTTTTACAGCAAAACAAGAATGATTTCAAGGGCTGGACTTCCAGTAGTTAACATCTTAGCAAGGTCTTTAAATAATGAATTAGGAACTAATAGTACCTTTTTGACTTTACCTCAGCTTATATGCCGCGAACTAGGGGACCATTATAATTTGGCGTGTAAAACACTTCTGCACTCAAGTGGTTTTTATACAGATTTAGGTGCAAAAGAAGACACGTTGGATATAACAGGAATTGATTTGCCAATTTCTTTTCCGAGTCCGATCGATGACTATCAAAAGCCCCTAGGCTTTATTGCTTATAAAAGTAATCAATATAACCTATATTTGGGTTTTGGAGACTTGCAAGCAGCTTTTCTTGGATCAAATCTAGCCCAAAATGAAATACTTATAAATATTGGAACTGGATCACAAATTATTTCTAATTCTAGAAATAATTCTACCTTTGGATTAGAAGAAAGGCCCTTTTTTAATAATGAAAAATTAAAAGATGTATTTTTAAAAGTACTAAAAACTAAAATTGTTACTGGAATATATGAAATTGCAATTCCATAAATTATTCCTTCTATGTCCATCAAAAAATATAATCCAATTGCTAATACAATCATCAATATTTTTTGTGAAATTAAAAATATACTGTATTTGATAAATAATTTCCCCCCCACTAAGTATCCAATCGCCATTTCTGCACAAATCATTCCAAAACTAAGAATTACTATATCTAATCTAGAATATATTATGAATAAAATTACTGAAACAATTCCTGCCATGATGAAACTTAATAAAAATAAAATCCCTCTTAGATCTCGTTGTTTTATTTCATATACGATAATTGTGTTAGCTTGTGCTATTAATGATAAACCGACTCCAAAACTTGCAATTCCAATTAGAAATTGTATTTCCCCATAATCACTGACAGTTAGTAAAGAAGCTAAATATAACCAAAAAATACTTCCTATTGCTCCAGAAAGTGTTTCTCCTGTTGCAATCGAACTAAATTTTTTTATTAATTTCAATAAATTGCGTTTTATTTCCTTGTTTATTACTTTGATTAATGACTTCTAGAGTTAATACAATTTTTTCAAAAGAAACA
>ENA-OREN01005848-OREN01005848.1-marine-metagenome-genome-assembly--contig:-NODE-5848-length-10044-cov-3.215411_pt1 | contig 10044 bp, 22 predicted proteins | sample MGYA00248624_ERZ508555 | MGnify/ENA primary metagenome ERZ508555 (study PRJEB26222, sample SAMN06267773) | marine metagenome | isolation source: Saanich Inlet, British Columbia, Canada | place...
ACCGCCGTTGGATCCTGGTAATACCTTTTCAATTCTTAATGAATATAGCGCTGTATTCGGCACTATTAACTTTCTATCTGTTTCAATTAGGTGGAAAACTGTTTTCGTTGGCGTTTGTCTGATTATTCTTGCTTTTTTCTCGCCATTAATGTATACTATATCATCTACGTCGAAGTCGTGCCCGAACATAAACAATAGTCCGTCTAGCACATTGCTAACAACGTTCTTGAATAGGAGCACTGCTATTGCTGCTATGAATATCCATCCGTAGTGTCCTATTAGATCTGAAACTACTGTTTGGGTTGCTTTGATTATCTCTTCTGGTGAGTCCATGCATGAGCACCTCCCGTGACGTTGGTGCCACGGGGTAACTAGTGCTTAAGTCTGAGGATTTTTATTTTTGTGGTTTTTTGGGGGTTAGAGTCTGCCGATGTTTCTTAGATAGTCTGTGTCACGATCTTTCTTTGCTTGGGATTTAGCATCTCTCTTGCGGCGGTACTCGCGGTCTTCTCTCTCTTTTTCCTTGGCATTATCTCTTTCCGTGGCATCATGATCGATATTGATGTAATCTTCCATGTAAATATAGTTAGCCAGTTTGGCAAATTTGCCCGTCTGCTCTTTATCATGCGAGAGTTTGTCCATTGTTGTCTTGGTGAATCTCTCGAAGGATTTAAGGGAGGACAAATGTTTCCGCTGAATCTTATCGGCCGCAACTTTGAGGTGCTCATCGGTAACATCGTTGAGTTTGAGTCTTGGGTTGAACAGTTCTATTTCGGGGGTTTGCACGGTCTCTGGTGCTGTGTCCACATCTTGATCGTTGTCTTTCGCTTTTGTTGACATCCCTAGACCTTTTTTTATTCTGTCTAAGAGTCCTTCTTCAACCTGGTTTCTTTCACTAAGAACCTTAAGCGTTGCTTTAATTATGCCCTCTTGCAGTTTCATCTGGTTGCTCCTTGCTCCTTTTACGCTTGCTACTACTGTATCGTATATTTCTTCAAGTTCTGCATTTGGGAGCACCATAACGATTTTAAGCATCTCATCTTTTAAGATCTCTTTCTCATCATCATTCAAATAAGGTCGTGCGATACCCATTAGAGTGTTTAAGTCGACTGCGGCAAATGCCTTTTCCATTGCATTGCTACCCTGCAATGAGTCCATTCTTGAGAAATTTTCTTTGACAGTATTTCTTTCTTCGAGAATATTCATTGTTTTCTTGATTGTGTTGTTTGTTAATTTCATTTTGTGCTCCTTTTTGGCGTTACAGTAAGTATATCACCAAAGTGCTTAAATCTGCTAAATTTTCTTGTCGCTAGTGAGCACGTATTAAGGCGGCGGTGGGGTCCGTAGACCCCGGTCGCACCTAGTATGCCGGAGGGGGGGAGGGGGGTGAGGTCAATCAACCCCTGTTAGAAAGTTAACTACCAATCACACATGCCCATGCACGAAGGTGCATGTCGAGATCCATGGTCTTGGCGTAGGGATCAACACCGTTCTGCAGCGCCCTGTCGATACGCTGACACTCGGCCTCGCGTTCTAGGCGCCCAAACGGTGCACGGTCGCGAGCAGTAGTGTACCCTTGATCACGGTTCCATCTTACCAGGTCGGTACAGTAGGTCATTAAAGCATCGTTCTCTCGGTCTAACATCTTATCCATCGTCAACATCATGTTATCCTCCAATAGTCATTAAGCAAGTGAACATGAAACCAAAGTAGGCGGCGATAGGTAACAGGGCGAAAATCACGTCACGCATGGTGAACCTTTCAAACTGTATCAGGGTTAATTCCCTGACTACTTAAATACTATACCTGACCCCTTACCGTATTGCAAGGGGATTATTAAACTTTATTTAATTATTAATCATCGCCAAAAAGGTCACTTGCTGGAATGCGGTCGGCACGTGCTGAGATTGCTTCGATTGCTGCGAGGTCTGCAGCCGTTGGACCTTCTGAGGTCTTGACCTTCTTTGCCTTGACAACCTTCTTAGACTTGGCAACCACTGGCGCCGCTTCGGTCTTCGCCTCCTTACGGGTCAAGATTGCTTCATTGTCCACAATGAACGAACCAAGATCTCCAGACTTGCACATATCAATGATACGCTCCCACTGGCCAGCATACAGGGTAACAGGCATGCGTTGCAAACCATAGATGCTGATACCGCCCTTGGCGCTAACCTTCATTCGAACTTGATTCTTGACAGTTGCCTTGAGTGCCTTCAATTCCGCTTGCATTGCTTCGAGTTCTGCGATACGGGTCATGGTTGCGTTGTTTGCTACGTTTCCTGAGTTACTCATGATGTTACCCTTTCGAGGTATTATTTGTTGTGATCCCCTTGACCACTTCTAAACTATAGTACTATCGGACAATGATTACAAGCACTTTATTGATAAATCGTATTATCGGAATGATTCTCAGTGGTTACAGGCGATTCGCTTCGGGTTGCTTGCTAGGTAAGCATCAACGTCATGTGCCCAAGTAGGTACCAGTCGTTTATTCATTGACTTGGCGATTGCCCTAGCTGTTGGGTAATTATGGCACAGACTATCGGGGACCGTGCTACCGTCGATCCCGTTGACGATTACATATGAGTTACCAGCGGACTTGACTTTGTATACGTTGTTCATTCTGTTACCCTTTCGAGGTAGTTATTGGTTGCGGTCCCCTTGACCACTTCTAAACTATAGATGAACGGGTTAACGATTGCAAGTAAAAAAACAAACAATCGTAAAACCGTAATAGAATCAATCAGTTACGACTGGATACTCGGTAGCATCCTTGTGAGCATGTAACTCAAGGTGCTTATCAATATGCACTGCACAGTGATTGACGGTACCAAAGTAAATGAGGTAAGCAGTCTGTTGGTGCTTCTTAGGTAGTGACTGAATTAACTCAGCCACCGCTTCCATGCCTAGAGTAGCGAATAGTCCGTTTTTAGGTAGTGGGTTGGTAGTCATTGCGTTTGCCCTTCGTTTTTGTTTTTGCCTCAACTTCTGAAACCATTAAACCATTAATGGACAAACAATACAAATCTTTTTTCATTTAATCGTATTTCTTCAATGATTTCACATAGTTGCGAGGGCACCGAAGACTGCAAACATGTATAGGGCGGTCCCTGCAACGGCCATGAGTAGATCCCGTAGGGTATAGCGATAATTGATTAGGGTATGATGACCCTCTAAATTGTCCACTTGATTTTCTCCGTGTCTGCTGTGTTTTTTATAAGCATCATGAACCGTATTGATTTTGCCTTGGCATCTGATAGGGTGGCCGCGGTGCCGGTGTACTCGGCATCCGTGGTGGTACCGACTATCACCGCCCAGTGCTTGGCGCGTTGCGTCTTTTTTATAAGCGCAATCCGATCTATGTCATGCCATTCGGTGAACCATGTTTCATCCCCTTCGTCATCATTGAACCGTTCCCATACTAACATTATGTCATTTTATCGTTAGTTTTCTAACGGTGTGGGGTAGTTAGTGTGTTAACACCACCGCGTTAACGCACCCTATGACATAGCATCACACCAAATAACACTATATGCCACTATCTACCCCTTAACCATTACTAACCTATTGGTATCACTAACGATTTTCTCCTTTACTTCTTACTACGTGTCTTAGACCATGCCCCCGATACGGATGTTCGTTTTGTCTTTTTTCTACCTGCCATGTATACCCCATGCTCATGTGAGCGTTTTTTGTGTGAGCGTTTTTTATGTGAGCGTTTTTTATATATCAGCGGGGGACCGATTCCCGATACGGTCTACAGTAAGGTCGTTTCATTCCCTATCCTCCGAGCATTATCTGTAACGCTTGCTTGTTATTGGTATTCCCTATGAGTAAAGGTTTCTCTTTAACTCAACATCATTAACTTGAATCCAGTTAGCATGTTGACGTGCTTTACCTACGTGGCATGATGTCGTCTGAGAGTAATACCCCATACCACCTGAAGTATAGTTGAATAGTACCGTATCCCCTTGTTCGTTCTTGGTACCAATCTTTAAGGCATACGAGTATAGATCATGACCGTCTGTAGTGTAGCACCCTCTACTGTTCTGTGCTGATTCGCCCTTAGACCAGTAGTAAGCGATGTTCTCGTTTGTAGTCTTAATCATTTTATTTTATTCTCCCTCGACATTGTTTTAACATTATCGCAGATCATTTTGCAAAAGTCAAATACTTTTTAATCTTTCTTGATCACATCGAATAATGCAATCAACGCCGGTGGGTTGTCCGACTCCAGTGCTGCGAGTGCTGCAACTGATCGGATCGGATTTCTTGTTGCATTCTCAAAGAGTATGGCGTTGTCACGAAGCAGAGTCCGTGCCTGCTCTCGAAGACCCTGTGCTTGATTCGGCGAAAGCGACCGGGCCCACTCCCCATAAGGAGTAGAGGCATCAACCAATCTTTCATGCTCAATCTTATGATTTTTTGGGATCATACCTGGTACAGCAATTTCTTCGGGATTGTTTCGCTCTGACATTTCTTTTCTCCATCGACGTTGTTTAAACATTAAACCATATTGATTCTAATAAGTCAAATACTTTTTAATCTTTCTCTATTCTGCAATGATCTCCATTTCTTGCGGTCCCGATACAGCACCTACCACCGTGTTATGATTGAAGGTACGGAAGTTCTTACTCACGATATCCCATACGAGTTCAACGCCCTCGTTATACTTGCGGGTCTTAGCATTACTGCTAACCTTGCCCGCTAAGAACTTAGCAGGTAGATCCCCGATGCGAACAAAACTCATTGTTCGATTTTCGCCTGATGTTTTCGTGAATGTTCCGTTATATGTCTTTACTTTCATTATATTACCCTTTCAAGGTATTGTGTCGTTTCCGACGTTGTTTTAACATTATTGCAAACCATTTTGCAATTGTCAAATCTTTATTAATCTTTCTTAATTCTTCAATGATTTCAACGATGGGATCTCAATCCCCGCTGCCCTTAGAGCATTGACCGACTCAACTATTGCGTCGGCGACCTTTGTGTCTGTAATGCTCGGGTTGATGTAACCATGTAGGGCGATCACGTCATTTTCGTAAACCTTGTACGGCCTACCGCGTTGTCTGTTGGCTTCGCTAAAGACCGTAATTGCCCTTTCAAAGTTTTTATTCACATATGCTGTTAGCAACTCATCACCACGTTCTTGAATAGTCATTATGTAACCTTTTTCTTCATTGTGTAAACATTATTGCATATCATTTTGCAAAAGTCAAGAACTACTTTACTTTTATTTCACTCTTATTCCGGACGAGAGACGGCTCGTAGATGGCCATTGCCGCATCAATTTGTTCATCTGTGATGTCGCTCGTATCGATGGTGCGTGGCTGGATAGATTGGTCAAGTTCCTCCAATTTTCGTAAGTAAAATATTGCGTGATTATATCTTTCATATGCTGCGGACTTCAAACGCCTCATTTCGGGGTGCATCATTGCTGTTTCTATGTCTTCTCTTTGGAATGCGCCCTGCCTTAGCGCAGAGAATACATCATCATGACGGTTTCCTTTCATTGCGTGCTCTAGGTAACGAATGGTAAAGTCGCCTCTGTGTGGAGCCGGTAGATGATCGATGATATCACCGCCGATCCAATAGGTTGCGGCAGCTTCCGGAAAACGATTGTTAGCATGATGTTCGATAAAACTATTGGACAAGACTTTTGCCGCAGATTCTAGATTGAACTTTGCTTCCCTCTTACCGTACGCCGCAAATGCGCGCTCTCGGTCCAATACTTTGTCGTCACGTTCTTTAATATTCATACTGTAACCTTTCTTAGTTCTTCAATCATATCGGGCATAGCTGCGACAATATCGGCGATGTCATACTCTTTTCTGATTAGCGTCTTCGTCGCATCGAAGATTGCGAAGCGGACACTGTGCGGAACTTTAAATAATTGTTGCCCCTTCGAGTCCTCGGCGCTGAACAATGCCTCATTGCAATGGTTATCAAGCGGGTCCAACACACTCTCATCATCACCTGGGTTGAGTCCTAGCATTTGTTTGTATGCTGAACGGATGACCACCGCCCGTGGTAAATCACCTGCTGTGTATGCTGTGAGTATCATATCACCTACGTCTACAAAACGTTCTTGAATGTTCATTATGTAACCTTTCTTAGTTTAACCATGTATTCATCGACTCACGCTTGATACGCTTAATCATATCTTCACCTAAGATCATCTTTATCTGCTGATGAGGGATTGTACCGTTGACATCATCCCATAGGTCCGACACTGGTTTCGGGTTGCCTGAACATCCCGACTCTGTTAGTCTAGCGTTAAACTCTCTTGCCAATACGCCGCTCAATTCTTTATACTGACTCATGACTTTTTTCCTTCGCTTCATTGTGTAAACATTAAACCATATTAAGATTCAAAAGTCAAAAGTTTTTTGAACTTTCTTATTTGTTCATTAATCTTAAGTATTTACAATAGTCATCCAACCCACTGTGCATCGTTTCCTTTAGTGCATCCTTGTCATCAACAAGGTCAATCACTGCTAACAGTGCCTCATGCTTATTGATCCCCTGATGCCTTAGTGAATCCAACACTGCAAACTTGATACTGTTGGCCAACTTCTTAGTATTTGGCAGCATAAATCTCCTTAGTGATTCGTTCTTTGTTCGTTCTCATCTGATTACTATCTGCATACTTTAACTCATGGCGGTAGCAACTATGCTCGGGATAGTATGCACCGACCCACTTTACATTGTAAGTGACTCCCCTTACATTGCAAGGTCTGGTACCCACAACCAATCCGATGCTATCCCTGTGAATGCCCCTCAACTCTGTACTGTCTTTACCCTTGCGGGATAGTCTCACGAGTGTACCCTTAGTCAACCTGTCCATTAGTCCCTCCAACATTGGTTGAAATGCCCACAATCATCTGTCAACTCCGGCAGTTGATCTGCTGGGTCACAATCTCCTCGGTCCATCTGTCCTCTATAGTCACAAATCACTGCGACGTTCACGATATGTCGATCATCATCTGAATCTAATCCACAATACGTTACCGTATGAGAGTAGTTTGCATCATATACGTTGCAAGTTTGCTCTGTACTCTCATCGATGTCACCGCATCCAATGAGTGCTAGTGTGATCAGTGCTAGGATTAACTTGTTCATTCATTTTCCCCTTCAATCAATTACAAATACATTCTAGCATAAGAAAAAAAATCCCGCAAGAAAAATCGACAATTGTCAATTATTTCAATAACTTACAAGTCATTGGGATGACCCATTCTTGGCGGCCATCCTGCCCTTGCACCCTCGTTATATCTGTGCATCACCTTGAATATATCCCTGGGTGTGAGATCCCCTACCTCACCGTACAGTTCTTCCCATGATCGCACGTTGCCTAGTCCGTCACAACTAAACATAAGTATCTCGGGGCGCATATCCCTACTACTGTACGAGATAAGGACGTGCTCACCTGTCGTATCATCACGTAACACATACTTCGTACCCTGGACACCCATAGGGTAGTGCAATTTAAGCATTCAACTCCCCTTTCAAGTCCTCTACTAGACACTCTCGCTTTTCTTTACTGTTATCGAATGCTTCCGGCATGAACCCGCGCTGGAATAACCAGTCATCGAGCGATGCCTTATTCATTTTGTTAATCGTTGCCACTGACATAAACCGTAGTGTACCATGGATTGTCTCTACCTTGCCTGCGTTACGGTTTATGTTACTGGCACGCTTCAAGTTTGCATGTAGGTTCTGACTAACTCTCATCGTTCACCTCCTCGATTGAATCGTAATCTATCTCACCTGGATCAGAGCAACATTCCCACTCCGTCCATTTATCGTAATGCGCTGATGTCGCTAGTTCATACGCATCGTCTTGTGTCTCAGCGTCAACCTCGATATATTGCACGTGCTCTGCAAATCTTCTTACCATAAACTTAGGCATGTACCCTCCTGATGTTATCCTGATGGACGTGAATGACGTTTGATCCGTTGTCTTCAAATAGTATGATCTTGAATACATCACCCTCGACAATTCTGGACAGATACTTTGTATCACCCTTACCGTCTAAGAAAGTATCACTCTGTTTACTTTCCCTGATGATGTACCCATGCTTGCCATGATCTGAAATCTTGGCGTTGTCCCCTGTGCGCATTGCGTAGTAATCCCATACTTGAATCAGGTCGCCTGCTTTTGGTTTTCTTGGTTCGTTCATTTTATTTCCTTCCATCAACTTGAATACACTATAGCAAAGAAAAAAAACTCGCGCAACAAAAAATCGCGAAATCGTGAATTGTCAATAAAATCGATTACTTAGACTGAAGATGTTTACAGAGGACAGTTAGATTCGAGGTGCTTACCGATGATAGTACCTACATCCTTATTGAACTGTCTTATCTCGCCATGGGGATTCATGCAACGGTAGAACCCACCGTAAACACCTGGACCTATCACCAACCACACTTGCTTATCATACCTGAACACATACCCTTTCTTCATCGTTTGCCTTTCTTTGCTGGGTGATAACTGACAAGACCCTTTTCAATACCATTGACAATAGACTTCCTGGTTGCCCACTGGACACTTGTCACAATCTTGCCTGTAACATCGTGCGGACTCGTTAAAGCGTAGTACCACTTGTTACCCTTGCGGTACAGTAAAACGCCAGTGGCATGTCCATTCCATGGACCCGATGGTTCGGGTGTTCGTATTATACTACCCTTAGTTAATCTCATTAATCACCTCTAGTCCACTGGTAACGCACCAAACCTTTCTACCGTCCGTCGTAAAGACTTCAGTGGACCCACCCTCATGATTGATACTCCACACCATACCTTTAATCTGCTCCCATTGACGGTCATACTTTACCAGATCCCCAACTCTCATACGCTTAACTCCATATCCATAACGTCTACCCAATCGTGTGTACCATACTTTGGAAAGAACACACAAGCACGCTGAATAAACCCAAACATTTCTGGACCTCTAGTGATGAATCCATACTCACCATCGACATCCTTAGATTCATACCTGACTTTCATCCTATGATTGAGTATCTCTACCATATCACCTTTTTTCATACGTCCTCCGTCGTTCGTTATGTTTCTATTAGACCAAAGTTTGAACACAAAGTCAAATAAAAATGAAATGTTTAATGATTACAGTTGTTTAGTCCACAACGACTACACGTTCTCTTGTCTCGAAGTATCCCGCGTTGGCATTGGACTGAGTAGTCATCCACATGCGCTGGCATTTACTAGAGATAGGTTTAGGAGCACACATATCTGTTAGGACAATGTGACCATCGAATGACCGTTCATTGACATACTTGGTAGGAGCATCAAAGCATGTACCACCTCGCAACACTCGCTCTACCTTGCGAGTCTCACCCTTGCGCCACTGGTACACCTTGTCCTGATCCACTTCTGTATCAAACGGTACGACTGTGAACGATGCGATCTCTGACAGTTTGTTCAATTCTGCAAAGAACATTGTAAGCATGGTATCGTCTACCGATCCCGACTGATCAATACTTACAGCGATACTGGCAACTCGATTAGACTTGCGACCAGGATGAACGTAAGGGTACCTACGGTTGATGCGCCTGATTGTACTAGACCTGTTCGCCTTCTGTGATGCCTTTACAAAGAACCGCAACACCTTGCGCCAGTCAACCTTGGTCTTGAGGGACGCGATGATCTCCTGTTTGACCTGACTAGATACAGATCCCCATGAACGCTGCTGTGCTGCCTCATCGGTTGCCTGTTTAACAATATCTTTAAGTCTCTCATTAGCAATATCCTTTACTTCTTGAGGTACATTACCCCATCCACTGTGATCATCTAGCGTATTAGGTCCAGAATCGCCCTCTGTGCCGCTGTTACCTTCTTGCCCTTGCTCCCCATTGGGATCTGATTTACCTTCGCCTGAAGACTGATTCTGCATCATTCTTTCGACAAAAGGTAGGTACCACTCTGCTGCCTTGCCTGGTGGTAAATCGATGAACTGATCTTCGCCTGGTATGCAACCGCCTTTAGGTAAGTTATCAATATGCGAGTTGATTGCAAGATCCGCTG
>ENA-OREN01005849-OREN01005849.1-marine-metagenome-genome-assembly--contig:-NODE-5849-length-10044-cov-2.848400_pt1 | contig 10044 bp, 7 predicted proteins | sample MGYA00248624_ERZ508555 | MGnify/ENA primary metagenome ERZ508555 (study PRJEB26222, sample SAMN06267773) | marine metagenome | isolation source: Saanich Inlet, British Columbia, Canada | place...
GTCCGGCATCCTGCCACAATTCTTCCGCCGCATTTTCCAGTTCAGGGAAATGATTGGATTGTGATTGTTGAAAATCCCGTACTTCCTCAAGCGGAAACGCCTGGGTATCCAGCCCCTGCATTTTCGAGGGATCGGCCAAGCGCTCAACCAATGCCTGGGTATCTTCGCGCATTTCGGCATAGGCTTTGTACAAGCTCATGACGGCCTGGGTCGCGGTTGGCGAGACTTCAGCAACCTCGCGAATTTCCTGTTCCCGCACTTTAAGGCCCTCAAACAATGGGTCTGAGAAGACTTCGCGCAAGCCTGCTGCCAGAGCAGCGGATTCGTCCTCGGCGAATTCACGCAGATCAATGGGAAACGCCTGGCCAAGACGAAAAAGCAAAGGCACGGTCATGGGCCGTTGATTATGTTCGATCAGATTAAGATAACTGGGTGAGATCTCCAGCATCTCTGCCATCTCTGTCTGGCTGAGGTTTTGTTCCTGGCGATAGCGGCGGACTTTATGGCCCAGCATGGCCTTTTTTTCGACCGGCATTGTATCTTCCCGTTGCCTTGTTAAGGTTAAGATTAAGATTAAGATTATTTACAAATTTTACAAAATTACAATCGAAAAATTTGCAAAATTATCCACATGACACTTTTCTATTTGCGTTCGGTGCGCTAACCCGGCATTACAGCATCAAGGGCAATGCAACAACGCTTTAAACCCTTATTAACGCTGATCCAGCGTAGATTTAGTACTAGGAGCTAGACAATGACAGAGACAATTGAACAACTCGTTTCCGCCCCCGAAGGCCGCTTTGAAAACATCCAACGCGACTACAGTGTCGAAGATGTGAAGAAACTTCAAGGGTCTGTCAAAGTAGAGCACACCCTGGCCCGAAATGGTGCCGAAAAACTTTGGAAATTGTTGCAGACGGAAGACTACGTGCATTCCCTTGGTGCCATGACGGGCAACCAGGCCATGCAGATGGTTCGCGCCGGCCTGAAAGCCATTTACCTGTCCGGCTGGCAAGTTGCCGCCGATAGCAACAACGCCGGTGCCATGTACCCGGATCAGAGCCTGTACCCCGCTGATAGCGGCCCGGAGCTGGCCAAGCGCATCAACAAGACCCTGCAACGCGCCGATCAGATCCAATGCATGGAAGGTGAAGGCGATATCGATTGGTTCGCCCCCATCATCGCCGATGCCGAAGCCGGCTTTGGCGGCGTATTGAACGCTTTCGAGATCATGAAAGCCTACATCGAAGCGGGTGCAGCCGGCGTCCATTTCGAAGATCAGCTGGCCTCCGAGAAGAAATGCGGCCACATGGGCGGCAAGGTCCTGATCCCGACACAGCAGCATATCGCTAACTTGAAAGCCGCCCGCCTGGCAGCCGATGTCATGGGCGTCTCCACCATCATCCTGGCCCGTACCGATGCCGACAGCGCCCAGCTGTTGACCTCCGATGTGGACCCACGCGACCGTGACTTCATCTCTGGTGAGCGCACGACGGAAGGCTTCTACAAGCACAAGGAAGGCGAAGGCGAAGGCATGCGCCGCTCCATCGCACGCGGTCTGGCTTATGCGCCCTATTCCGATCTGCTGTGGATGGAAACTTCCAAGCCGAACCTGGAACAGGCCAGAATTTTCGCCGAGGCGATCAAAAAGGAATATCCTGATCAGCTTCTGTCCTACAACTGCTCACCTTCGTTTAACTGGGGCGCAGCATTGGACAAAGACGACATTGCCCGCTTCCAGCGTGAGATCGGTGCCATGGGCTACAAGTATCAGTTCATCACCCTGGCCGGTTTCCACAGCCTCAACCACTCTATGTTCCAGCTGGCCGAAGGCTACCGGGATCGTGGCATGGCGGCTTATTCGGAACTGCAGAATGCCGAATTCGCGTCCGAGGCGACTGGTTACTCCGCCACCCGTCACCAACGGGAAGTCGGCACCGGCTACTTCGACCAGGTCAATCAGACCATCATGGGCGGCACGTCTTCGACCACGGCGCTGACGGGTTCCACCGAATCCGAGCAGTTCCAGGATAATGCTGCAAGTGCTGCTGCTGAAGCGGCTGAGTAAGTTCTAACTTTGTAAAGCGTACCCAATTTCGAAACTATCTAAGCTTTCTAGTCTATCTAACGGGCGTCCCGTTTCCTTACACAGGGCGTTCGCCTCTTGAATACCTAATCTCGGGGTCACCGCAACTCGTCATGGCAATCATGGCAGCGGTGGCCCCTTTTTTTTTGCCTGTCTTTCAAATCCTGTAAACAAGGGTTAGCATGACCCTATGAAATTGCGGATCATCAAGCATATTATCCCCATATTGGCACTGCTTGCGGTAAGCCTTACCGCCTGCGACAGCTCTCCCCTCCTGCGTGACAATTTTATGGGCAAAAGGCTGGTGGAACCTGATCGTCTGCCACAAAGGGTGCCGCGGGATGCAAGAGGTAATCCGCGCCTGGATCAACAATCCAAAGACCTGAACGAGTTCTGGAACAGACTAAAAATCTGGTAGCACAGCAAGACGGGAGACTTTATCGATGACGACCCAAGAGCTTGAAGGCCTGGTGGCAAAATTCCGCAAATTGCCACCCTCCGACGACATGAGCCTGGAACAGGTCCGCGACGGCATGCGTTTTTTCGAGACGGCGTTGCCCGCGCCCGATGATGCCCGCGTTGACGTGATAGAGACCAATGGTGTGGCTGCCGAGTGGGTACGTGCACCAAACGTCGCGGATGATGCAAATAATCCAGGCAGGGTACTGCTATACCTCCACGGCGGCGGCTATACTTATTGCGGCCCCGGCACCCACAGGCTGCTCGCTTATAATCTGTCGGCGGCAACGGGAATGCCCTGCCTGTTGCCTGACTATCGCCTGGCACCAGAACACCCCTTCCCCGCTGCCGTAGATGATGCGGTTGCTGCCTATGGCTGGTTATTGGCGCAGGGGTATGACGCAGGCCGTATTGCCATTGGCGGCGACAGTGCAGGCGGCGGCCTTACGGTCGCGACCATGCTTGCCTTGAAACAAACGGCTCAACCATTACCAGGTGCTGCCGTCTGTATTTCTCCCTGGACAGATATGACCATGTCTGGGGCTTCCATCGATGGCCGCGCGGCGGCTGATCCCATGGTGCAACGGTCCGGTCTTGAACGTTGCGCCAATTGGTATCTTGGGGGACTGGGGGGAGATGGGGGCGGCGATGGCGACAGGGAAAACCCCCTGGCATCTCCGCATTTCGGTGACCTAACCGGCCTGCCGCCATTGTTGATCCAGGTCGGCAGCAATGAAGTCCTGCTCGACGATGCCGCCCGCATGGCCGAGCTTGCGAAAAAGGCCGGGGTCGAGGTGAATTATCAATGTTGGGAGGAAATGTTCCACGTCTGGCAACTCTATGCCCCGATGTTGTCGGAAGGCCGCGATGCCATTGCCAAAATCGGTGAATTCCTGGATCTCCATGTCGCCTGAGGCCCCAATTGAAAATCGGATTGAAATAGGCGTCGATATTGGCGGCACGTTCACTGATGTTGTCTGCCAACGCCCCGGTCGAACGCCGGTCATTTTGAAGCTGCCAACCACACGCGAAGATCCAGGCCTGGCTGTTCTGGATGCTGTCCGGCAGTTGGAGGATACCGGTGCCATACGGGCGGGCGATGTCACGCGATTTGTCCACGGTACCACTGTTGCAACGAATGCAGTTCTCGAACGCAAGGGTGCGACGGTCGGTTTGCTGACCACGGCAGGCTTTCGCGATGTGCTGGAGATCGGCCGGCAGTTCCGCCAGGCATTGTACGAAGTGCGCCTAACACCTGAGACGCCGGGTTTTCTGGCCCCGCGTGCCTTTCGCCGGGAGGTCCCCGAACGGGTTGATGCCAAGGGGCAGGTCATCATTCCGTTGGATGAAGCCGCGTTGTTGGCAGCAGCAGATGATTTGATTGCGCGCGGGGCACAGGCCATTGCCATCGTGTTCTTGTTTGCCTTTCTTAATCCAGCGCACGAGCGGCGCGCGGCGGAATTGATAATGCAGCGGCATCCAGACATCGCCATTTCCCTGTCGTCAGAGGTGGACCCTGCCTTCCGCGAATATGAACGTACCGCCGTCACTGCATTCGATGCTTATATCAAGCCGATCGTCGATGGCTATCTGGACCGTTTGCATGCTAGTCTGTCACAGGCCGGTATCGGTGCCGGTGTGGGCGCGCCGTTGCAGATCATGCAATCCCGTGGTGGCTTATCGGGAACAGACGTGGCGCGCGAACGCCCGGTGCGCCTGTTCCTGTCGGGTCCTGCGGCAGGCGTCATGGGTGCGTGCAACATTGGAGCCAAGGAAGACCTTGGCGATCTGATTTCCATCGATATTGGCGGCACCACCTGTGATATCGCCCTCATTGAACAAGGCCGCCCCGGCGTCCGGACCGAGGGCCAGATTGACGGCTATCCCGTCCGGGTTTCCATGATCGATATCAGCCCCATCGGCGCCGGTGGCGGCTCCATCGCCTGGTTGGATGGGGCAGGTGGTCTGCGGGTCGGGCCACGCTCCGCCGGGTCGGAACCGGGGCCTGCCTGCTATGGCCGGGGCGGTGGCCAGGCAACGGTCACCGATGCGTCTTTAGTACTGGGTTATCTTGATCCCAATTATTTTGCCGCAGGGACGATTGCCTTGCGGGAGGACCTGGCGCGGGAGGCCATCACCAAGGGCGTTGCCGAACCATTGGGTTTGTCCGAGGCCGGCGCCGCATTGGGTATCCACCAGGTGCTGAACGGTCAGATGGCCGAGGGTATTCGCGCCATCACAGTCCGCCGTGGCCATGACCCCCGCGATTTCACCCTTGTGGCATTGGGTGGTGCGGGACCATTGCACGGCATCGCCCTGGCGGAAGAACTTGGCATTCGCCGGGTCCTGGTGCCGCCCCATCCAGGTGTTCTTTCCGCCCAGGGATTGCTGGATGCATCCGTGGAGCATGAGGTGGCCCAGGCCTTTGGCCATGATCTGTCGGCACTGAGTGTCGAGGATTTGGCGCAGGCATTTGGGGTTATCGATGGCCGGGCACAGGACCTGATGGCACGCGAAGGCGTTGCGGCGGGGGATGGGCAAATACACCATTTCGCCGATGTCTGTTTTGTCGGCCAATCCTATCACTTGGCCGTGCCCGTCGATCTGTCGGCAGTGGACCCTTTGGCTGAGATCTATGAAAATTTTTTGGAGATCCATGATCGTATCAACGGCCATCGTTTTGAGGCACCGGCGAAAATTATAAATCTGCGCACAGTACATCAGGCTGCGCATCAGGCCGCCGCCTCTGTCCCGGAAAGGGCCGGGGTCGAGGCGCAGCCCGAGGCACAGGACGTGGCAGAGGGGAACGACGATTTTGAAAAATCGCATCGCGCCATATTCCTGCCTGGGGATGAGCAGGCACACGAAGTCCCCGTTCTTGATCGCACGGCTATTCGGCCGGGCCAGCGCATTGTTGGGCCGGCGATTATAGAGCAGGCTGATACGACGACATTGTTAACGCCTGGCTGGTCAGCGCAGATGACAGCTTCGCGCAATTTGATCCTTGAACCGATTAAGGATACCTGATCATGAGCACGATTGATCCCGTCACCTTGGAAGTCCTGCGCAACAAACTGGACGGTATTTCCAACGAAATGCAGTCGACCTTGCTGCGCAGTTCCTTTTCACCCATCGTCAAGGAGGGTCTGGACGCCTCTGCCTGCCTGTTTTCCATTGCCGGCGAAACCTTGTCCCAATCCATTTCCATCCCCATTCATCTGGCGACATTGATCCCGGTGATTGAGGCTTTGTTGGCGGCCTTCCCCCTGGACACACTGGTACCGGGCGATTTGTTGGTGATGAACGATCCTTATATGGGTGGAACACATTTGCCTGACATCGCGGTCGCCATGCCCATCATGCATCAGGGTCAGGCGATCGCTATTGCCGCTGCCATGACCCATCATCAGGACGTGGGCGGCATGGCACCGGGTTCTGTACCCACCAACGCAACTGAAATATTTCAGGAAGGGGTGCGTATTCCGCCCCTGAAATTGCGCAGTGACGGCGTCATGAACGAAACCTTTATTGCCATGATGCGCCAGAATGTCCGTATGCCCGATGCTTTCATGGGCGACCTCAATGCACAGATCGCCGCTTGCACTGTCGGTGGACGGCGGCTGGATGAAGTGGCGGGCAAATATGGACCGACATTATTGCTGGCGGCGTTTGACGAGCTGCTGGATAGATCGGAACAGATGACACGCACCTCCCTACGCGGCATTCCGGACGGGGCCTACAGCTATACGGACTATCTCGACAACGATGGCATCGATCTGGACACGGCAATCCCCATCCAGGTCTGTGTTCGGGTCAGCGATGGTGAATTGACCTGCAGCTTTGAGGGCACGGCGGCCCAGGTGCGGGGGCCGTTCAATTGCGTGCCCTCCGGCGCGACGGCTGCCGCCTTGTTTGCAGTACGCGCCATCACGGATCCGGAGATACCGACGAACGGCGGCTGCTTCCGTCCCGTCTCGTTGCATTTTCCCGATGGCAGTCTGGTCAATCCGAACCCGCCTGCCCCGGTCAATTCGCGTACCGCGACGATCAAACGCATAACGGGCTGTATTCTGGGCGCATTGAAGGATGTCTTGCCCGAACGCATCCCGGCGGATTCAGGCGGCGAATTGTTAATCCTGTCGTTCGGCGGTCAACGCGAAGATGGCTCAACCTTCGTTGTCGGTGATTTGATTGCATCGGGCAGTGGCGCATCGAATTTGGGCGATGGCGTGGACATGATAGAGACCGATGCCACCAATTGTATGAACCTGCCTATCGAGGCGCTGGAGCTCGACGCGCCGATCCGCGTGCATCATTTTGGACTGGCACCAGGGTCTGGTGGTGCGGGGCAATATCGCGGTGGCCTTGGTTGCCGACGGGAATATGAAATCATGGCTGGACAAGTGACCGTCACCTACAGAGGCGAACGTCATGACCATCCAGCCAAGGGCAGTCAGGGCGGCGAAGCGGGCAGTTGCGCCTCGGCACGAATTTTGCGTGCAAATGGCATGATCGAATACATACCATCCAAACAGGTTACGACGCTTTTTGCGGGTGATCGCCTTTCCGTGCAAACGGCGGGTGGAGGTGGTTTCGGGCGACCTGTGGAACGCAGTGCGAAAGACATGGCGGACGATTTAGCCAGCGGTAAGGTTAATCGCACGATAAGCGGTGGATAACTTTTTGCTTTGCCTTTGGCGGCAATAGGTTGGCAAACCGAATCAGCCAATTAATATTCATAGATGATCCGTTAACACTATTTTTACGGTGGATTGGTTAACGTAGAGCTTGTAATCAACGATTGTCTTTTATGTTAGGAATTTCGGCATGTTTTTTCGTCGTCCCGAAGCCCGCTGCGCCCTCATCGAGGGCGATACATATCAACGCCGCCTGGCCCACAATCTGATTGAGACCGCCCGCGTCAAAGGTGTGACGACCGGTCCCCAGGGCATACCCCATGTGACCTTTCGGGTCTCTACGCCGGGTATTGATGAGCAAGGTGAGCAACGTATTCTTGCGACCGAGGTCTTCTCGCGCATGTATCAGCCGGCCTAACATTACCCATTGAGAGAGGCGCGTTCTCTCTCCTAATTCTGACCGCCGCGGGTGGCCTTTGGCCATGCTGCGGTTTTTTTATGCCGAACCATATGCCTTTCGACCCCCTGCGGGGTATAGTGGGATGAAGTTGAAGTGAACAGGACGTACAACCATGAACGAACCGGTGCCGGGACAAAGCAAAGCTCAGCCATTTGATCGCGCACGGGAATTGGCGCTTTTGCGGACTTTGGAACGGAAAGTTCTCTGGCTGTCCTCCTGGATGATCCACAATGCCAATCACCTGCGTCCCAATCGGGATGGTTTAAAGGTTGGTGGCCACCAGGCGTCTTCGGCCTCCCTGACCACATTGATGACCGCGTTGTACTTCAACATTCTCCGACCCGAAGACCGCGTCGCGGTAAAGCCCCATGCCTCGCCTGTGTTCCACGCCATTCAATATCTACTGGGACAACAAAGCCGCGAAAAGTTGATTAATTTCCGCGCCCTGGGCGGTGCCCAATCCTATCCATCCCGTACCAAGGATATGGAGCATGTGGATTTCTCCACCGGTTCCGTCGGTCTGGGCGTGGCCATGACCGCCTTTGCCGCGTTGGTTCAAGATTATGTTTCCATGAAGGACTGGTCCAACAAGGATATGCCGACCGGCCGCATGGTCGCCTTGATGGGCGATGCGGAGCTGGATGAGGGCAATGTGTTCGAGGCCATGCTTGAAGGCTGGAAACACGATACGCGCAATGCCTGGTGGATCGTCGATTATAACCGGCAAAGTTTGGACTCTGTTATTACGGACCGTTTGTTTGGCCGGGTTGATGATATTTTTCGTACCACCGGCTGGCGGGTTGTCACCCTGAAATACGGCACTCTATTACAGTCGGTGTTTGATACCGCAGACGGTGACGCCCTGCGTCAATGGATCGACGATTGCCCGAACTCACTCTATTCCGCCCTGACCTACAAAGGCGGGCCTGGCTGGCGGGAACATCTACGCCGGGATTTGGGTGATGTACCGGGCCTGCGCCCGATTATCGAGGATTATGAGGATCGGGATCTGCATGATCTGATGACCAATCTGGCCGGCCACGACATGGCGTCCGTGCTGGATTGTTTTCAGAATATTGAAGGCGACGAACCCACCTGCTTCATTGCCTATACAGTGAAGGGCAAGGAATTACCCCTGGCCGGGCATAAAGATAATCACGGCGGTTTGATGAGCCCGGAGCAAATGGCGGAATTTCAATCCCGGATGGGGGTACCTATCGGCCAGGAATGGGAACCCATGGCCGGCCTGGATATGGATATGGCGGAGCTGCAAAGCTTTCTCGATCAGGTGCCCTTTACCCAGGGACCAAACCGGCGGCGTACCGCGGGTACCATCGCCGTTCCATCGACCCTGCAAAAACCGGCCAGCGATGCCGACAAGCCAATTTCGACCCAGGAAGCGTTTGGCCGCATTCTTTTTGATATCGCCGCCCGTGATGATGACTTCGCCCGGCGCATTGTAACGACCTCGCCCGATGTCACCGTTTCCACCAACCTTGGTGGCTGGGTCAATCGGCGAGGCATTTTTGACCGCCGCCGACGCGAGGATATTTTTCGCGAGGAGAAAGTCGTCTCGGCCCAGCGCTGGGCCATGCATCCTGACGGCCAGCATATTGAACTGGGGATTGCGGAAAATAATCTTTTCCTCACCCTCGCCGCCCTGGGCCTTTCGTCCTCGTTGTTCGGCGAACGCTTGTTGCCCATAGGCACTTTGTATGACCCCTTTGTCAGCCGTGGGTTGGATGCCTTGAACTATGCCTGTTATCAGGATGCCCGCTTTATGCTGATCGGCACGCCGTCAGGCATCACCCTGGCACCGGAAGGCGGGGCCCATCAATCCATCGGCACACCCTTGATTGGCATGACCCAGGATGGTCTGAGCGCGTTTGAACCCGCCTTTGTCGATGAGTTGGCGGAGATTATGCAATGGGGCTTTGGCCACATGCAGGCGGACGATGGCGGCTCTGTCTATTTGCGCCTGACAACACGGGGATTGGTCCAGCCCGACCGGCAATTGACCCCGACCCTGCGGCGGCAGATCATCGATGGGGCTTATTGGCTGGTCTCCCCGCAACCGGGTTCGGAATTGGCTATTGTCAGCTGTGGTGCCGTCACGGCAGAGGCGATCGTGGTGGATATCTCGTTTATCTGCTCGATCGTGTTGCCGATGGTCTGCAGGGCCTTGACGGCATCGCCCGTGGCGTTCTGGATGCCGTTGATCTGCGAAGAAATCTCTTCGGTTGCCTTGGCCGTTTGCGTGGCAAGGTTTTTGACCTCGCTGGCAACGACTGCGAAACCCTTGCCGGCGTCGCCGGCGCGGGCCGCCTCAATGGTGGCATTGAGGGCCAGGAGGTTGGTCTGAGCCGCGATGTCGTTAATCATGTTGACAATCTCGCCTACTT
>ENA-OREN01005851-OREN01005851.1-marine-metagenome-genome-assembly--contig:-NODE-5851-length-10042-cov-5.119719_pt1 | contig 10042 bp, 8 predicted proteins | sample MGYA00248624_ERZ508555 | MGnify/ENA primary metagenome ERZ508555 (study PRJEB26222, sample SAMN06267773) | marine metagenome | isolation source: Saanich Inlet, British Columbia, Canada | place...
AATTTAAAGGAATGGATAAAAAGATGTTTAATTTACACTTAAAAGAATGTGAATTTAGATTTAATAATCGCAAGCAATCATATTAACTTTTTAAGGTGAAATTTATTTATAAAAAAATACAAAAAGAGAAAGTTTTTTTAATAGGGGAGTTTGGTTATTTTAAAAATTTATGCGTTAGAATTTTAAATTTTAAGCGTGATATAGTTCCTTATAAATTAGATGATTTTGATTCATGTAATTATTACGATAATAGGATAATATCCAGAAAAGTAGTTGAAGATTATTTCAAATACATGGAGAATGGCGAGGCAGAGAAGCAGCTGCTATTAGATTATGTAAAAAGAACCATATGTTATGAATACGAAGAGCTTCATGCGTATATTAATTTTATTAAATCTAGAAATAATAAAATTGTACATTTTTATTCTAAAAGAATTTTAAAAAATATCTATTTAAAGAGAAAGTCTAGGCTTGTGTTGACAAATGTTTTTGTTTTCTCACTTTCTTTTGTAAAAATGTCACTATGGATTATTAGAGCTTGTGCCATAACCTTATTTTACAGAGGTAATTACAAGCTTCCAAAAATAGTTTACTTAAGAAGAGCCTCAGGTCCAGACCCTTTTAGAGAGCAAACTTATTTTTTTGAAGAAAATAAGTTTTCATTTAACACTGTTGCTTTTGAGTTTAATAGAAATGTAAAAAAATGCAGTGTTTTGTATTTAAATTGTTTTAAAAAATCTTCAATATTATTTTTAAAAAGCATGTATTTTTTCTTAATGCAGATTTTAAAAGACTTTAATACACTTGTTAAGATTGACTTGGATTTTAATTTTTACTTTACATACATGAAGCATTTGTTCATGAGTGTCTATTTAACAGAAATCGGGTCAAAAGTTATATTTGGATCCTTAATTGAAAGAAATTATGGTGTATTAATATATAGAAATAAACATTATAAGCAAAAAGTTTTTATGTTTAGCGATGGTATGCATTTTCCACCAATTCCTGGACCTGATTATATTTATGCCGATAAATATTATTATCAAAACAAAATAGAGCTTGAAGGATTAAATAGAAATGGCGGGAATATAGTTAGCTTTAAGAAATCAGGATTTTTAAGGTCAGAAGTTTTTTTTCCATCGAACGGAATATCTAATGATATTAATGAGATTAAGGCGGGTTTTAAGAAAGTTGTGTTAGTTTCTCTTGCAACTGTCAGAGAAGGGTATTACCCAAGCTCAAAAAAACATATTAACTTATTTATGCAAGAGATTTTATTTATATCAACAAAGCTAGATGATGTCTTGTTTATTGTTAAAGGAAAGAAGGGGGAGTATAGATATTTTGATGAACGTATAAAAAACTCTGTAGCCTCCAGAGGGAATGTTTATTTTATTCCAGTGGACAAAGTAACTTCTTGTAAATTTAATCATTTTGAAGATCTTTTAAGTATTTCTGATCTTGTTGTTTCAATGCATTATGCGTCAACCACAGTTTGGCAATCTCTTAGCAAAGGAGTTCCAGCAATAGGGTACAACTTTTGCGATGCAAAAACTTTTTTTGACTGTGTGGAAAAATTTATAGCAAAACCTGGGGTATTGCTAGAGTATATTAATTTTTGGCTTAATTTAGAAGATTTTGCAGTTGATACTATAAATAAAGAAAAAAAATTTTATTGGATAAACGATAGAAAAAACTTTGTTATTGAAGTTTTTGAAGATATTGCAAAAGAAGCACAATTATCTAGTGTGTAATTTTTTACATAATTATAATTCCAAGGTTTTGTTATAAATGGACTTAAAAAGCAATTATCACAGCATTAGAACTTTGTTATTTTTTATTGAAAAAAAATGGAAATTTTTATTTATTGTTAATATTGTGCTAATGTTTTCCGCGTCTTTTTTTGAGCTTTTTACACTTGCAGTAGTATTTCACCTAACTACTGAATTATTTCAAACCTCACAGTCTTCGTCATATCTAACGCAGTTTGAATTTCTTGGAGTTTATGAGACTTCGTACTTATTGATAATTAGCACAATGTTATCTTTTTTAGTAAGAATTGTGCAAATAAAACAATCTGTATCATTTTCTGAGGGTATATCAAGAGAAATTACTAATAAGTCTTACTTTGGAATTGTTAGTCAGCCGTATTTATGGCATCTTGGCCATTCTTATACTCAAATTTTAAGCGATTTATCGGTCAAGTCTATGAGAATTCTTCCTGGAGCGTTCTCCTCACTTCTTAATTTTTTCTCGTCACTTATTATTTTAATAATTTTCATTTTTGGAACTTTTCCATTAGTTGGTATATACCCTTTTGTTGTCGGTATTTTTGTTATTTTTTTATATTTAATAATTTTAAAAGCGACCAAGCAAAAAGTTAAAAACCTTAGTAAATTATCAGCATCAGCCATAAATAAGATTAATTTAATTCTAAAAGAGTCGCTAGCTGGGATACGAGAGACAATATTGTATAGTCTTGATAAAAATTATAAAAAAGAAATTTCCATGGCAACTTTTGATGTTATGGATGCAAATGTTAAGTCGAGCTTGCTTTCAAATTATCCTAGATACTTTATTGAATCGTTAATTTTTATTGTTTTAGCTGTTTTTATGATTATTTTTTCAGGTTATAAAAAAGAGGTGTTTATTGATTTTCTTCCAGAGTTGGGATCTATAATTCTTCTTACTCAAAAATTACTACCTTCAATACAAAATGTATTTAAGTCATTTGTGTCAATCGGAACATCTTCTCAGTCTGTTTATGATGTAAAAATATATTTTGAACTTGATAGTAAGAAAAGTGTTGATACTAATGCTGATTTTAGTGATGTGAAAGAGATAAAAATAGCAAGTCTAAAATTCCATTATCCGAAAAATATCAATACTCAAATTATCATTAATAATCTAACGTTAAAGTCTGGAGAGTGGGTTGGTGTTATTGGTGCATCTGGATCGGGAAAGAGTACATTTTTAGATGTTATTTCAGGCCTTATCTTTGTACAAAAATCAAAAATATATTTTGATAAAACATTGATTGAAAGTTGCAATGTAAACTCTGTTAAAGATGTTTTTGTTTTTATCCCTCAATCTTCACATATTTTTAATGCTTCTATATCGTTTAACATTTCACTGTCTGTAGCGGATATTGATTATAAAAAAATGGATAAAATAATAAAAATTGCTTGCCTTGAGGAATACGTAAATTCTCTTAAAAATAAATTGGATTCAAAGGTCGGAGAGGATGGGTCTTCATTATCTGGAGGGTTAAAACAAAGGATAGGTATAGCTAGAGCTTTATATCGTGGCGGTAAAGTTATGTTGATGGATGAGGCATCATCCGCTTTAGATGAAAAAACAAAAAATAAAATTTTTAACAAAATAAAGGATGAGTACCATGACCTTTTAGTAATAATGGTTTCTCATGATTTAGGTTTAATAAATAATTATACAGATAAAGTTATAAAAATTTCAAATGGTCATCTATCATTTTTTAAATAAATAAATAAGGTAAAATTTTTGCATGGAAAAAATATATACAACTGACAGCAAGGTTATTCATTTATCTAGCAATCGAGATATTAATCAAAAACTTGGCGATATTATTGGTAAAAAGTTTGTGGATTATAGGAAAAAGTGGGATTTAGTCCATGAAAAATTTCTTGAAACTGACTTCCCTCTCTTTCTTCAAATTCACCCAAATCAAAGTTGTAATTACTCATGCCCGCATTGCTTACTTGGAAATGACTCTGTTAAAAAAGAGTATAAAGAAAAAAGTTTGAGTTCACAACTTTTTATGAGAATTGTTGACGAGGGGTATGAGCACAAGTGCCCTTCTATTTCTATTCAGGGCTGGAATGAGCCACTTTATATGAAAAAGATATTTGACTATATTGATTATGCCAACAAAAAAGATTTTATTGATATTATGCTGAATTCAAATGGAAGTCTTCTCGATGAAGAAAAGATTAAACGGATCCTTAATTCTGGATTAACAAGAATAAGATTTAGTATGGATGCTGCCACCGAGGAGACATACAGAAAGGTGCGGTTAGAAGAGGGATTTGACAATATCAAGAAAAATATATCTTCTCTTATGGATGCAAGAGAAAAAGGGGGGTACAAACTTCCTCTTGTTGGGGTGAGTTTTTGTGAAATTTCTACAAATACTCATGAAAAACAATTGTTTATAGATACATGGTCCAAAATAGTTGACTTTGTCTCTATACAGACTTTCATGCCTCCAGTACATAATAACCATTATGACCAGTTTTATGTTGATAATGGTATAGATAACAAAGGCCTTTCTGAAATTTTTCAGTGTCCACAGCCTTTTGAAAGGGTAGATATACATGGTAATGAAATTTTTCCGTGTTGTTATTATGATTCCAAAAAATTAAGTCTAGGAAATATTGAGAAAGTTTCAATTTACGATGCGTGGAATTCTGCCAAGGCTAAATATATAAGAAAAGTCCATAGATCTGGAGATTATTCAAAAATACCTGAGTGTGATAAGTGTATTAATTCCACCTATAGAAATATTTAAAGCATTATTCCAATAAAATGTCAAGTTTGTATATTTTAGGTGGAGACTCTAGTGAAGAGAACGTTAAGGCCAAATATTACTATATTATTGGCAGTGGATCGATTTTAAATCCGGGTGAGGTTGTAAATGATGCATTAGAGCTTAATAGCATAGCTAAGAATTATGCCCAAGAGTTTTCCGACTACATATTTAGCCTTAATAAAATACTTTTTGAAAACCAGACTTTTTTAAAAAAAATTTCTCTTTACCACTTGTCAGATTTATCATGTAAGAGAACGGAGTTGTTTGATACCTATTCAACTTTTTGCAATGTGTTTTTTCTTAAAAAATTTATTACGGATAATAATATAGATATAGTTTATTTTGATTGTTGTAACTATTCACTACAAAAATCCTTAACAAATTTTTTTCCAAGTATTGATTTTAAAGTTATATCTGAAAAAAAAACAATCAAAAAATTCAAATCCCCCCTTGTAAAAAATATTATTTTCTTCTCAAAGGTTTTGATTAGTAGAGTTATTGAAGATTTTATTTTTTTAAACAATAAAAACAATAAAAACAATAAAAATTTCTTTCTAACTAGATTTCCTAGCCATTTATCTAAAAATTATAAAGAGGATAAATTTTCTAACCTTCTAAATAGTTCAGATAGATATTTAATAAATCTCCACACTGATGGCTTTCATCAAAGTATAAGTGTTTATAACTATATTAAATTTCAGTACAGCATAAAAAGACTCGGTAATGGTGTTATTCTAGACAATTTTATTGGTTATAGAGATATTTTTAAGTGTCTGTTTTATAGCTATAAAATTTGTCAAAGCTTTCGCCCGCTATATGACAAAGATTTTATTTTTAAAGGTGTGAATTTAACTAAACTTATTCATGATGAGTTGAGTTTGTCAAAAATCAGGATTCCAAGGTTGTTATTAATTGGGGGTGCATTTAGGAGTTTTTGTAAGCAGTTTCGCCCTGTAAAATTTTATTATTATCTTCATGAGTATAGTTATGGAAAAGTATTTACATATGTGGGAAATGTTTTTTTTCCAAAAATGAAGCTATACGCATTCCAGCATGGCCCCTCTTCAAGTAGAAAGCTGGTGTATTTTAGCGGAAAAGGAGAGTTAAACAAAAGAGCAAACGGAATAAGTTCATTTTATTTGCCGGATAAATTATTTTCTGAAGATACTTTTTCATTAGGTTTATATAATAATGCAGGGTATGTTAATGTAACATTAATGAATAAAATTTACCGATTGTCATATCTTGGAAATATTAGCATCAATCAAAAAAAAGATTTTTTTTTGATTGTCCCTGGACTCAACGATGGAAAGATTCTTATTAAGTCATTAATTAATGTCATTAACACAAATTCAACAAAAAAATACATTATTAAGCCACATCCAAGAGCCGAAGATAATTATTTAGAAAGATATAAAGATATAATAAATTTATATATTAGTTATGCAAGCATTGAATCTCTTCTGCCTGCATCAAAAAAAATTTATACATCATATAGCTCGGTTGGTATTGAGGCGAAAATACTTGGAATTGATGTTGAGTTGGTAGAGATTCCTGGAAAGGTTAATGAAAGCCCTTTGATTGATGCTGATTTTGTGTCTTGTTTACAGGATATAAGGTATTAACTAAAAAATGACGATAAAGGTTTCACATTTTGTAGGTTTATCTGGTATTGGAGGAGTTCAAAGAAATTTTTTTGAATACATGGGATTTGCAAAAGACGCGGATATAACTCATAAAGTCTACACAATGGGTGGTGTTGATGAAGAGTATACTGCCTCTTTTAAAACATTTAATATATTGAATGTCATCAATTTACTGGTATTTATAAGAGATATTATTTCAAGCAATACTATTGTTCATTTTTATAATAATTTATCAAGTTTAAAGCTACTTATATTCCTTTTCTTTCTGCCAACAAAAAAAATTGTAATGCATGAGAGAGGGGGGGTGTGGAACACGCCATTATCTAGATCCTTTGTTATAAGAAATATTATAAAAAAAGTAGACATGATTATTGCCAATTCAAATGCAACAAAAGCAATTCTTAATCAGAAGTTTTACATATCCAATAATAAGATACAAGTTATCCATAATGGAATAGATACCACCGCGTATTGTGTTAAAGATAAAGTAAATTCAGAAAAAAAATTCATTATTGGATTTCTTGGCCGATTTGATACACCAAAGGGTGTAAAGATATTAATTGATGCAGTTAAACATATTAATAGTGTCGGCGGTTATACTGATAATTTTGAATTGCATATTGCTGGAGATGGTCCATTAGCAAGTTGTTTAAAAGACATATCTAAAGATGTCGACAATATTAGATTCATAGGTAGAGTGGACAGTCCTCATCTTTTTCTAAGTAAGATTGATTTATTAGTTGTACCTTCAATTAGAGAGCCGTTAGGAAATGTTTGTTTGGAAGCTGGCCTGTGTAAGGTTGCCGTTATTGCAAGCAGTGTGGATGGGATACCGGAAATAATAGATGATAATGTGAGTGGAAAGTTAATTGTACCAAAAGAGAAACTAGATAAAAGTTGTTTTTCTGAAGAGTCTGTTCCATTTCCAGAGGTGGTATACTTTCCAGATTGTAAAAAAATAGATACTCCTTTACAAGTGGATTTTAAAGAGCTATCTGATGAAATTGTCAGACTCATGGGTAATGATAATTTGAGACATTTTTATGCTAACAACCTGAATATGCGAGTAATAAAATATTTTAATATTGATAGATATGTGTCAGAATTACATAGCTTATATCGAAGTCTGTTATGAGTAAAAAGAAAATCACTTTAGTCACTATAAAGTTAATTATCACCGCTACACTATTCTTCTTTATTGCTGATAATATTGAGGTGGATAAGACTATCGAAATACTAAAACAAGCAAGCATCCTTTTTATCTTTTTTGCAATTTCTATACAGATGTTACAAGTTTTCGTTGCAAATATTCGTTGGCATATGATATTAAATTTTATGTCAATCTATGTTAAATATTTCCAATTACTACGTTATTTATGGATTGGATTGTTTTTTAATCAAACGTTGCCATCAAGCGTGGGTGGGGATGCCATGAGAGGTTACTGTTTATATAACTCTCAAGGGTGTACAATTTCTGAATCTACAATCGTAGTATTGCTCGATAGATTTGTAGGTTTGTTAGGGTTAGCATTTTTGATCTTATTACTCTTACCTCTCTCTTTGTATTTGCTACCCGGTGAAGCTAGTAAGGAGTTAGTTCTAATAGCTATTTCTTTATTTTTTATTTTGACTGGAATTGTTTTTACCTTAGACGTAAACCCTTTTGTGAAGCGACTAATTCCTCAAAAATTTGAAGCTTTATTTACTTTTTCAAAGAGTAGTAGAGACCTGGTATTCAGTAAAAGTCCAGGTATTGCCATGACAATTCTCTCTTTATGTATCCATATGCTGTCAATTGTTTCTGTTTATTTATTAGCAATTGGTATGGGCTTGACTGTTACGTGGATGAACCTTTTGTTGATTATCCCCTTAGTAATTTTTTTTATAGCACTACCTATTTCTATTGCCGGATGGGGAATTAGAGAGGGGGTTATGGTACTGGGTTTGGGATATTTAGGTGTATCTTCTGAAGAAGCTTTAGCCTTATCAATAGTTTTTGGCCTTTCTACTTTAATTGTTTCCATCCCAGGAAGTGCTATATGGCTTTTAGAATCTTTAAATAATAACAAGTTAAAAAAATGATACTGATATACCTTATAGATGATATATGACACATAAAGAATTAATAAGAGAAAATTTTGATAGCTTGGCCAAAGAGAGAGACAAGTGGATTGATAAGAATAGTTATTTTTATAAGAATGACTACGGCTATATGAAATTTTTAATTGGAAAAGACTCTAGAGTATTAGAACTTGGGAGTGGCACCGGTCGTTTATTGAAAGAATTAAACCCATCATATGGTGTAGGTGTTGACCTGAGTAGAGAGATGGTAGAGACTGCAACAAAACTATATCCTGACCTAAATTTTATACAAGGAGATGTTGAAGATCCTCAATTAATTTCATCATTAGATGGGCCTTTTGATTTTATTGTTTTATCTGATGTTTTAGGATATTTGGAAGATATAGAGGTATTGTTTGATATGCTGCATCAACTTTGCCATGCTGATACTCGTATTGTAATCGCTTATTATTCGTGGCGGTGGGCGCCAGTACTTAAGTTAGGTGAAAAGTTAAAATTAAAAATGCCATCTATAAATATGAGTTGGCTTTCTACAGACGATACGATTAATTTTTTAAACCTTGCTGATTTTGAATTGGTAAAACGAGAATGGAAGCAATTGATTCCTCGTAGTATGTTTGGCATAGGGTCATTCGTTAATAATTTCATAGGGTCATTACCTGCAATAAGACGCTTAGCATTAAGAAGCTATGTTGTGGCTAGATCGATGAAGAGTATTGAAATAAAAAGCCTATCAACTACAGTGCTTATTCCCTGTCGGAATGAGAAGGGTAATATAGAAAATGCAATAAAACGTTTACCTCAATTTTGTAATGATTTAGAAGTTATTTATGTTGAAGGGAATAGTCAGGATGGCACGCTAGATGAAATATATCGAGTGATGGATAAATACCCTGAAAAAGATATCAAAGTATTTGTCCAAGATGGAAAGGGAAAAGGTGATGCTGTACGTAAAGGTTTTGACAATGCACGCGGAGATATTCTGATGATTTTAGATGCTGATCTCACTGTTCCTCCTGAGGACTTGCCGAAATTTTATAAAGCTATTGTGAGTGGAAAGGGGGAATATATCAACGGTACACGATTAGTCTATCCCATGGATGATGAAGCAATGCGTTTTTTAAACTTTTGGGCTAATCGCACCTTTTCAGTATTATTTACCTGGCTACTTAATCAAAGATTAACTGATACTTTATGTGGCACCAAAGTATTAACTAAAAAGAATTATGAAAGAATTGTGGCCAATCGTTCGTATTTTGGAGAATTTGATCCATTTGGTGATTTTGATTTGATATTTGGCGCATCTAAGTTGAATTTAAAAATGACCGAAATACCGATTCGCTATGCAGAAAGAAAATACGGAGAGACTCAAATATCACGTTTTAGACATGGTGTACTATTGTTAAAAATGGTCTTATTTGCCTTTAAAAAATTAAAAATTACATAATGAAACTTAAGGATTATCTTTATTCTTGGGAGAATAAGCCTGCACTCCGTGCAATATATAATAATCTTTATCAAAAGATTTTATCAAGAACCACTGATGGTAATACTTTAGAGATTGGTGCCGGTATTGGCAACTTCCACACAAGCAATGGGAGGGTTTATAAGATAGATATCCAATTTTCTAAAGGTGTGGACGCTGTGGCTGATGCACATAAATTGCCATTTATAACACCCCAACAAATTAAGACAACAATTTAAGATTTCTTATTTCGAACGAGTTAAACTTAACCCAACAATTCGG
>ENA-OREN01005854-OREN01005854.1-marine-metagenome-genome-assembly--contig:-NODE-5854-length-10041-cov-2.174328_pt1 | contig 10041 bp, 10 predicted proteins | sample MGYA00248624_ERZ508555 | MGnify/ENA primary metagenome ERZ508555 (study PRJEB26222, sample SAMN06267773) | marine metagenome | isolation source: Saanich Inlet, British Columbia, Canada | place...
TTATGGGTTACAGGTACGTCTGAAATAGCCGAACAGTATAGTAATGAATTTGCAAAAAAAGCATTATTTCAGATTGTGGAGCAGAACAATTCTCCATATGTTATTGAGATTGCTAGTAATGATGGAACTTTCTTAAAGCGTTTTATTGAAAATGGTTGCAACGTTTTAGGTATAGACCCAGCCAAGAACATAGCGGAACTTGCAGAAAAAAATGGTGTTCCCACTAAAGCAGCTTTTTTTACAGAATCTTTAGCAAAACAATTGGCGAAAAAAGAAGGAAAGGCTGATATTGTATTTGCTAGAAATGTCATTCCACATGTTAAAGAAATTCACTCTGTTATCAAAGGGATAAGTGAGATTATGCATGAGGCAAGTGTAGGTATTATTGAAGTACATGACGCTAGTTTGATTCTCGATAATCTTCATTATGATTACATTTATCACGAACATCTGTTTTATTATTCACTAAAAACTATAAGTGGGCTAATTAAAAGATATGGTTTGTATGTATATGACGTTGGACTGAGTCCTATTAGTGGTGGATCTTGGGTTGTATATTTTTCTAAGAATAAAAAAGAAAAGACTAAAACATTATTAGACTATGAGAAACAAGAGTCAGAAAAGGGCGTCAATGATTATTATAGATGGATTGATTTCTCAAAAGAAGTGATGTTTCATTCAGAAAAACTAAAGAAAATGGTTGTGCGGGATGACAAAAAAATAGTTGCTTATGGCGCTTCAGCTCGAAGCTCTACATTGTTAAATTTCTGTGGAATTACTAACGAGCATATCTCAGTTATTATAGATAAAAATCCAATGAAGAGCGGGTTATCGACAGCAGGTTCAAATATACCTGTAGTTTCATTTGAGGATGGTTTGAAAGAGATAAAAGTGTCTAAAAAAATATTATTACTAGCATGGAATTTTCAAGATGAGATTGTACAGGAGTTACGTGATGCAGGATTTTTAGGAAAATTTATTATACCGTTACCAGGGGATCCACATATCCTATGAAATTTATCTCTCAAAAAATCATTGACCATTTTTTAATTATGCCTGATCTTCACCAAGATGAAAGAGGTGTTTTTCGTAGAAGTTTTTGTAAAGATGAATTCGCAAAACACGGAATCAACTTTAGTGTGGAACAAGGGAATATCTCAGAGAATTTTAAGAAGCACACCATGAGAGGATTTCATTATCAAGTTTTTCCTAGCAATGAATCTAAAGTGATTTCATGCATTTCTGGCGCTTTGTATAATGTTGTCTTAGATCTTAGAAAAGATTCTGAGATGTATCAGAAGTGGGTGGTTCTTGAAGTATCGGCAGATAAGAGAGAAAGCATGCATATTCCTGCTGGATGTGCCAACGCTTTTTTAACCATGAAAGATAATACTATCGTTCACTACTATATGGGGGATTCTTTTAGTCCTAATACCTACCGTGGATTCCGTTACAATGACCCGAAGTTCTCCGTTAAATGGCCTTGTGAACCCAAAGTGATTTCAGAAAAAGACTTAAATTTTTCAGATTTTGAGGATGAATAAGTTAAGAGTATTGATTACGGGTGCTTCTGGTTTTATAGGGGCTCCTCTTTCGGAAAACTTGGCAAATCTTGGATTTGATGTCATGGCCATTTCACGAACATTGCCAGATAATCATTTAGCAAGATCGGTGAATTGGATAGGGGCAGATCTTTCTTCACCTGCAACATATAGGGAGACTATTAGCGCCTTTTGTCCAGAAGTCGTCATTCATTTGGCTTGGCAAGATATTCCTGATTTTTCGATTGAAAAATCAATCATGAATCAAAATCAGGCAATCGAATTTCTTTCTTTTGTCACAGGTATTGAAAGTTGTAAAAAGATACTGGTATCAGGAAGCTGCTGGGAATATGATCGTGTACAGGGAGAGTGCCTAGCGAATGACATCGGTGCGCCAAAAGATCATTTTACCTGGGCCAAGCATTCCATCTATTCATGGCTTGAAATGACTTGCAAACAAAAAGTCATTAGCTTTGGATGGCTTAGAATCTTCTATGTTTATGGACCAAAACAAAGACCCGCATCACTGATTCCAAGCATTCTAATGCATTTGAAGAATAAGGAACTGCCGCAGATAAAAACTCCTAAGAATGCAAGTGACTATGTTTTTATTGATGATGTAGTTGATGCCTTTGCTCTTGCAACAGAGAATCAGTTTTCATCAGGGATTTACAATCTTGGAGCAGGAATCTCAACTTCTGTTCTGGAAATGTGCCGCTATGCTGAACAAATCGTTTACAACTCAAGTGATCTTACACAGCAGCTTGAGAAAGAAACACAATCGAGTGTGTCAAGTGTTGACTTTTGGGCAGATATAGAAAAAACAAAAGAACATTTTGGCTGGGAACCAAAAACTTCCCTTCTCAATGGAATCACAAAAACATGGGATTACATTAACACACTATGACAAGGCCGACACAAGGTGTGATTTTGTGCGGTGGATTGGGCACTCGATTGCGTCCACACACTGACAACTTACCTAAACCCTTAATTCCTTGTAATGGCTTTCCCTTTCTCTGGTATTTATTACAGCAACTACACGAGCAAGGAATTAATCAGTTCGTCTTACTGACAGGTTTTTTGGGTGAACAGATCGAAGGTTATTTTGGCGATGGAAGCACTTGGGGATGGCAGATTCAATATTCTATGGGACCCGTAGAGTGGGATACGGGGAAAAGAATATGGGAAGCCAGAAAAAAAATAGATGAGTGTTTCCTGCTTCTATATTCTGATAATTTTGTCCCTTACCCATTGGATAAACTAATTGCACTTCATAATAGAAATGGAAAAGCTTTGACGTTTATGGTTTCAGCAAAGTCGCCTGGCAATATTATGTTAGATGAGGCTGGGATAGTGCAAAAGTATGATAATGATCGATCTAATAAAGAACTCAATTATGTAGAGATTGGATATATGATTGCAGTGAAGGAACAGGTCTTGGATTATTACGAGACTCCAGCCTGTAGCTTTTCTTCAATTCTTCGCAAAATGGCTGCTCAACGGAATATCAGTGCTTGGGTTCAACAGGATTCATATCACAGCATTTCTGACCCTATTCGTTGGAAAAAAACAGAAGAATACCTTAAGCCAAAAAAGATTATACTGATTGATAGAGACGGAGTAATTAACCAAAAAGCACCGCGAGGAGAATACATCTCCACCTGGCAAGATTTTGAGCTGATCCCTGAAACTCACGACGTCTTGAAAACTCTTGCGCAGGAAGGATTTCAGTTCATTCTTATCAGTAATCAAGCTGGAATTGCGCGGGGCATGGTGAAGCAAGAAGAATTGAATCTAATTCACTCCAATCTAAAAAAGGAATTCAAAAAAAGTGGCATAGAAATATTGGACATCTATGTTTGTCCACATCATTGGGAAGAAAATTGTGGCTGTCGAAATCCAAAACCAGGGATGTTTTATCAAGCATCACGGGATTGGTTACTAAGACTAGATAAGACTCTGTTTATTGGTGATGATCCTCGTGATTGCCAAGCGGCATATGAGGCGGGCTGTCAGAGTGTGTTTGTCGGTGATAAGGGTGAACTACAGGGCTTGTCAGAGCATGAGAAACCAATATGTGCATCAAAAAATCTTTACGATTGTCTTCCCAATATACTTGAATTCTTTAACCAAAACAATATCTATGATTATCACTAGAACCCCTTTTAGAATAAGCTTTGCGGGTGGTGGCACTGATCTCCGGGAGTTTTATTCTGAGGAGCCAGGCCAAGTGATCAGTACATCTATCAATAAATTTATTTACGTTGTTATCAAGAGACAGCTTGGTATTGTTGAACACAAATATAGAATTAGCTGGAGTAAGGTAGAATTTACAAATCGAATTGAAGACATTGAGCATCCAATTGTTAGAGAGGCGCTCGAACTGTTTGAAATTGATTTTCCGATTGAAATTACGACCTTCACTGATATCCCAGGACAGACAGGATTGGGCTCCTCAAGTGCTTTTACTGTTGGCCTGGTACATGCTCTTCATGCTTTAAAAGGAGAAATGGTTACCAAACATGTCCTTGCACATGAAGCCGCTCGGATTGAAGTTGATCTTCTTAGCCGTTCTATGGGCAAACAGGATCATTATGCAGCAGCATATGGGAACCTAAATGTTTTTACATTCAATTCTAACGAAGTAGTATCAGTTGAGCCTGTGTTGTATCGACAAGAGTCAAAAAAGGCGATAGAAAAAAATCTCATGCTCTTTTATTTAGCCATGAAAAGGGATGCCAGTGAAATTCTTGATACTCAAAAACGGGAAACTCAAAACAAACGAGAGAATTTGAGAGAACTTCAAAGTTTGGTAGAGCCCCTACGACAAATCTTTTCTGATGGTAAGGACTTAAATCAATTTGGTGAGATCCTTCATCAAGGCTGGGAGATTAAGCGAAAGCTAACCAATGTAATTTCTTCAACTGAAATTGATACTTACTATGATAAAGCACGAAAGGCGGGTGCAATAGGCGGTAAATTATTAGGAGCAGGAGGTGGAGGATTTCTCCTGTTTTATGTAGTAAAAGAAAAGCAGAAAGCCGTCAGAGAGGCACTTTCTGATCTCTATTACATGCCTGTTGGATTTGACGATGGTGGAACTAGAATTACTTATTATGATCAAATGCTTACATAGAATTTAGCAATTAGATTCTCATTTTATTTAAGAAAAATTTAACTTGAAAAAAAATGTCTAAAAAGGTTTTAGTAGTTGGATCACAAGGATATTTGGGTAGCCGATTAACAGAGTACTTAAATGAACGTGGATATCAGTGCAGCGGTATTGATACCGGATTTTTTGAAGGTGGGAAACTAACTACTCCCAAGCAGATTCCCACAGTGAAAAAAGATGCCAGATCAATAACAAAAAAGGATTTGGAAGGATTTGGTTCCGTAATTTTGCTTGCAGGTATCTCAAATGATCCATTTGGCCATATGAGCTCCGAGCAAATCTATGACCCAACAAGAGATTATGCTGAAGCCATTGCTGCAATGTGTAAAAAATTGGGGATCAAGTTTCTCTATCCATCCAGCTGTTCTGTGTATGGTGCGACTTCAGCTGATGGACGCCTATCCGAAACGAGCCCTACTAATCCACAAACGCCTTATTCTATCAATAAATTGCAAGTTGAAGAAAAGCTGTCTGCCTTAGCAGACCAAAGTTTTTCTCCTGTTGCCCTGCGATTTGGTACAGTCTATGGTTTGTCACCAAGAATCCGATTTGATGTGGTGATTAATATGCTTTGTGGCCTTGCCCTGACAACAAAAAAGATCACCCTTAATTCAAATGGACAAGCTTGGAGGCCTAACCTACATATTGAGGATGCCTGTGAATCATTTCGATGCTGTCTCGAATGGGAATCCAATTCGGGTGAATTGACTGTTTTCAATGTTGGCCGTAATGAAGATAACTACAAGATTATCGATATCGCAAAAGTCATAGAAGCAACTGTTGAAGGAGCTGAGTTAAGTTATCTTGATGGAAACAACAAAGATGCAGAAAGCGAATTGATCAAAGATAGAAAAATCCAAGATGGTGTTGATACTCGTACCTATCAGGTTTCATTTGACAAAATACACGAAACACTGCCTGGTTTTAAATGTAATTGGAGCGTCGAAAGTGGAATTGTGAATTTATTGGAAGAACTAAAAAAGATTTCTCTGGATGGTCAAAGTTTTAATCGTAGGGAATTTTATCGACTTCAGCAGATTGAGTTTCTTCATCAGACAAATTTGATTGATGATAATCTATTTTGGCTTAACTAACGATATGAATGAAAATATAATTCCTGAATTGTTGGAAGAAGATGTAATACAACATTTCAAGATTGCAGAATGTTCAATACGAAAGCGATCACCCAAAATACTTCATGAAAAAGGTGATTATCTAAACAAAGTATTTAACTTCATCTTAGATGACTCTTATATGTGTCCTCACCTCCATCCCGGAGTAGAGAAAATTGAAAAAATGCACCTGATTCAGGGATCATTTGCACTGGTTATTTTCGATGAAAATGGTGGAGTGAAAGAGACAATAGTCTTAGAAAAAGGAAAGAAGGAGTTCATCGCTATACCTGCATTCACATGGCATACCTATGTAATGTTGACAAAAGAAGTGATTGTTTACGAAACAATGGAGGGGATTTATGATCCTGCTACATGGAAAGAAATGGCACCTTGGGCACCTGCTGAAAACACAGCAGAGGCTGTGCCTTTTTTGGAAATGTTGAAAATAAAAGCATCATCGTAAGGTAATGATGGATACGCAAAAATTAAACATCGTCAAAAAAATAATCTGGTTAAGATTGGCACAGGTATTAGTCAATCAACGCTATAAAAATGGTGATTTCAAAATACCGATTCACCTTGCGTTGGGTCACGAGACGATTGCTGTTTCGGTTGATGCCGCAATGCAAGAACAAGACGATCTTTTCTTAACACACAGAAATGTCCATTATAACCTGGCGAGGATGGGAACTTTAAAGGAGGAACTGGACGAATATTATCTGAAAGAAAGTGGTCTTGCTGAAGGACATCTTGGTTCCATGAATCTGTCCAATCCTGAAAAACGTGTGATTTATTCCTCCAGTATCTTGGGAAACAACCTACCCGTTGGCTCTGGGTTTGCACTGGGGAACAAAGCAAAAAATAAGGACGGGGTTGTCTTTATTGTAACGGGTGATGGTGCATTGGAAGAAGGTGCTTTTTATGAGAACCTCCTGTTTCTAAGTGCCAATCAGCTTCCCGTTGTGATTATCGTTGAAAATAATGATTGGTCCCTGGGAACAAGAATTGACGAAAGAAGAAACAAAATAGACCTTAAAAAATTGACGGACTCGGTCGGAGTTGACTACTTGTCCCTACAAAATAATGACCCATTTGATTATCTTGATAAACTTGAATCGTGTAGGACAAATACGTTAGCAAGCAAGGTTCCCATTTTGGTTGAGGTAAAGTTAACGACACTTGGATACTGGTACCTGAAAAATAAGGACAATCCTGAGGGGAAGTTCATCAATTATCATGCTGGGCCAGCTCCTGAAGTGGAAGAGAAAAAAGATGAATATCCCATGATTTTATCATCCAACGGTGACCCTTTATTCCCTTTGACCAAATATCTTTCTATGGCAGATCTAATTGAGTTCTCAAATGAACTGACAGAAAAACTAAAGGAAGAGCTATCATGAGATATACTCAATATATAAATTCCCTGCTGAAAGAAAATGTAAGAAAGCAGTCTGGGACAGTTATTTTTGGCCAAAATATTGATGCCGCATCTTGCTTAAGTGGATTGACAAGGGGGTTATCGTCAGAAAGTGATGGCTTAACAATCAATACACCAAACATTGAAAACTCACTTGTCGGGATTGGTTTTGGTTTAATGTTGAATGCTGTTTCCTCGATATTTTTTATGAAACAGCAGGATTTTCTGTTACTTGGAATTGATCAAGTCGTGAATACATACAATATCATTAGACAGACTCAGCCATTAGCGTCATTTACTATTTTTCCAGTAACTGTTGATAGTGGCTATGATGGACCGCAATCGGCTCTCAATAATTTCGATGATTTCTGCTCAATAGCAGGAGTAGAAGGATACTCTTTTACAAATAAAGCTGATGCTGAAAGCATTCTATCAAATTATTTGATCAAACCAGGCTTTAGAATTTTGAGTACAGGTCAAAGGCTTTTACAGCAAGAAACTCTGGATATAGAAGTTATTGATCAAGATGCAGATTGCAACTATTTCCAATATAAAGCGGGGGATGATGTTTCCATTGTCTGTTTTAACCACTCTTTGCCCTATGGTTTGGGACTCTCTGAGGTTATGCTTGAGCGAGGTGTAAATCCATCCCTATTTTCAGTTAATTCTCATTTAAACGCAGAGTTTGATCAAATAGTTAAGAATATAAAAAACACTGGAAAATTGGTATTAATTGATGACACAAAGAGTAGAAATCGAACGAGTGATCGTTTTCTTCTCAACGTTTTAAATTCATGCACATTGCAAGAAACATTTGTTATTTCACCTCTTGTATCTAATGAATCTTTTTATCCGTGTAAGGATTTGTTAAATATTGATTATGCCGAGATTACTTCTGCTATCTTAGCATGCATTAATTCTTGAAACTAAAATTAAACAATGAAAAAACATTCTGAAAAATTAAAAAATATTGCATCTGAATTTCTTGCTGAATCAGTAACGACAGAATATTCATATAACTTTGAATGGCTCTCTCGCCCAATTATCCAGTACCCTCAAGATATTGTTGCCACCCAGGAGATTATTTGGAAGGTAAAACCTGACTTAATCATTGAAGCTGGAATTGCACATGGTGGCTCGCTAGTTTTTAGCGCATCAATTCTTGCTCTGATGGAGTACTGCGATGCCCAAAAATCAGGGGAGATGCTTGACCCTCAAAATCCTAAAAGAAAAGTTATCGGTATTGATATTGATATTCGTGCTCATAATCGTAAGGCTCTTGATGAACATCCAATGAGAAACAGAATGGAATTGGTTGAAGGATCATCTATTGCTCCTGAGATTATTGAGCAGGTTCATGAGCTTGCTAAAGGTTACAAGAGAATTTTGGTGTTTTTGGACTCTAATCACACACACAGTCACGTTTTGGCTGAGATGGAAGCCTACGCACCTCTGGTATCCTCTGGAAGCTATTGTGTAGTTTACGATTCTGTCATTGAAGATTTACCAGAGTCAGTCATGGAGGATCGCCCGTGGGGAAAAGGGGATAATCCTAAAACTGCTCTTTGGAAGTATCTTGAGGATCATGACGAATTCGAAATAGATCAAAGTGTTCAAGACAAATTATTAATTACAGTTGCCCCTGATGGCTATTTAAAAAGGAAATAATATGTTATTAAATGACGGATCCAAGATAACAAAAAACCAAATTGAAGAACTTAATGCAAATGGCCCATACAGTATGGCTGTCTGGCACTCAGGTGATGTATCTGTAGGAAACGAAGAAGGCTTAGAAGGACGAAGCAAGTACTTCATGAAATTGATTCGGGAGTCAATCCTGAAAAACTTTTCAGTGGATGAGCTTAAAGAATTTTCAATCCTAGATATTGGATGTAATGATGGATGGGTACTTCATCAACTCTCTGATTTACCTTTTAAAAAGATGGTTGGAATTGAGCCCAGAGAAAAAAATATTGATAAAGGACGTAAAGTTAGAGAAATTCTTAAGCTCAAAAATTCAGTTGAATATCGAGTCGGTGACATCGAATCTCTGGAAGGAGAAGTTTTCGATATTGTGATCTGTGCGGGTGTTTTGTACCACGTTGAGTCGATTCCACTTGCCCTACGTAAAGTGAGAGAATCTTGCAGCAAGATGGTGTTCATCGAATCTCGATGTATCTCCTCAAGTTATATTACTCCAGAGCTTAAAGCTGAAATCGAATTGAGAGACGAATTCTTTAATTGGGGGCTGTTCATCGAAAGGGAGCCAGCCGTAGACCTTATCGATCATCGGTTCGATTTTGGCCTGGTATTCGGGGGCTACTTGAATGACTTCGCTGACGTTCTTGGTGATGAATGTGAAGAAGACGCTGAGAATTCCGACTATGAGTAAAACCGAAGCGATGTACCGAAGCGATGCCGGTAGCGCTCGTCCGCCGACTTTCAGCTTCATGATGGCGAAGGAGAGGACATTGATTAGGTACCAAATGAAGATCGCCAGGATAAAGGGTATGATCAGCTTTTGGCCTATGAAGAGAATAAAGAAGACCGTTACGGTTATACCCAGCCAAAGAAAGGCCCGGAATAGAGTGGATGGAGGAGCTATAGGGATCATGGAAGTAGTGAATTCGGAATGAGATTGTGAGGATTAAATAAATAAAATCGAGAAATAAACCGATTATCTGAGGGGTTGGGTTTTGGTAAAGTATTGGTGTTCAAACGGTTTTAGAAAAAATATTTTTTTTGGAAACCGAATTGCTCTGAATGGGTCTGATTCAAAAGCAGCGATGAAACAGT
>ENA-OREN01005856-OREN01005856.1-marine-metagenome-genome-assembly--contig:-NODE-5856-length-10038-cov-2.681558_pt1 | contig 10038 bp, 2 predicted proteins | sample MGYA00248624_ERZ508555 | MGnify/ENA primary metagenome ERZ508555 (study PRJEB26222, sample SAMN06267773) | marine metagenome | isolation source: Saanich Inlet, British Columbia, Canada | place...
TTTCGCTTAGCTCTTCTCGTATCTGCTTTAATACCGAGATAGTTGGTTGCGGGACCCAATAATCTTTTTTTGTTTTTTCTTTCTTAACGCTGCCCACTCGAAATCTATCATAAACACGAATTGCTTCCGTAATTTGAGAAGTGACATCTTCTGTAATAGACTCGACGATTGCTTTGTTTAGTTCCTTTGGAGATTTAATTTCTTTTCTATGCAGCATTCCTTGGTCATCGGGATCAAGTTCCACCACTTGATTGAATTGCTGGGCTTTGCCCTTAAAATATTTTTTTAGCCCTTTTAATATTTTGTCAACTTGAGTAATAAACAATCTCGAAGCTTCTTGTTCAAGGGGATCTTCCCTTGAGGGATGAACAACATGAAAAGAAAACAGCGAAATATTTTCTTCAAAAAGGAGCTTGGAAATTTGTTGTTCATCATATTCATCTTGTCCTTTACTGTGATTGCCATGATCTCCAATATGGATAAGAATTTTGGTATGCCCCGCTTCCCAGTCCAAGTCATTTATAGCGTGCCATAAACCTTGAAACATTGCCTCAGGATAATAACCTTCCGGAAATTTATCCTTTGGTTCCTTGTTGGAATATTTCATTGCGTCAAACCAAGTTTTTAATTCATATGGGTTGTCGGTAAAGTCTTTTATATCGAAAACGTCTTCACCATCTTCATAGTCTCTATAGATCAGGCCCCCGATTCTAACCCGTTTCACAGTAAAGGAATCTTGAGCTTTTCTAAATGCGTTTTTAATAATGTTTCCTAATTCTCCTGAATAGTCCTTCATGCTTTCACTGGTATCTACAGCAAAAACGATATCCAGATTGGTGGCCAATTTTCTTTTATTTTCCAATGCTCTGATTACTTTTATGTTTTCTTTTTCCAGAGAGGCACCAGGAATACCGATTAGCGTTGATTCACTGGAATCGTCGGTTACCGGGAATCGTGGTGCATCTGGGGGCAAATGCACTCGTGTTATCTGTTCCGGTTTATCAGAAACAATAACAAGCTTTTCCTCATTGGGAAAACTAATGACTTGGTCCGCTTTGGTATTTTTTGGGCCATAAAAATATTCAAGGTCTTTAGAATGCCTAAAATAATATATTGGCTGTTTTCTTTCCGGATTTGGTTCTATGGCTTCCCGTGTCTCCCAAAGCATCACTCTTTCCACAGGTACCCATCCAAGTATCACACTTTTAATGGGATCCCGTTTTCTATTTTCAGAATTTAAATCCGTAACTGACATTTCCAATGATCTTTCCCAGGGAAGCGATAAGCTTTTTCCCATGAGAACATAGTCAACTACTCTATTAGTAATTTTGGTAACGGGGTCTAGCTTGTAAGAGTAATGGTATTGATAAATGTTAAGGAAATCTAAGATCCTTATGCGGTTTTCTACTATCTCCTGAGCCCCTCTTTGTGGAGCGTACAATGGGAATACTACGTTTACATTTTGAAGACTGCTTTTGGAAATCGCCTCTGGGTCGTTAATAAGAATTCCTTTATGGGTAATCGTGCTTTTTGGGTCTCTATAGGCATAATCTAGGATAAGCATGGCTTCTATATCCACCCATCCTACCTCTTCTGCTCCATTTGGCTCTGTTAAAAGTAAAAATCTATCCACTTTATCAACTACCCAAAAGGGTTGCAAAAACGTAGCTTTATATTTATTGGGTTTGGTTTCATTGCTAGAATCATAAGGCTCGTCATAGAACTTGACACCGGATCGGTTGGCCCATACCTGCCAAAAATTTTTGCACTTATGATGTTGTAAATACATTTTCTCGGGTTTCCAAAGCTGTTCCGGGTTTTTATAAAAACTGTAGCTGGGTTTTTTTATTGGTCTTAGTGCCTTTGGATCAAGTTGAAACCCGCAATCATCTGCATAAGCGGATGTTGTAATCCCAATTAGCAAAAAAACCATGAGTCTAGAAAAAGAAATATTTAAATTGCTCTGATAACCTAAGATGCGTAATAGCATATGAATTTTTTAAATTTTTTCAGAAATCAAAAGTTTTTAAAGGCCAGTAGTTATTCATAATTTATAAAATCATTTTAGACTGGTTTTATATTTTATCGATTTTTAATAAAATACTGTAGAGCACTTCTAATTTCATTCTTATCGCTGGAAACCCGTTTATATTGGCCAAAAGAAAAATCTGCAATTCTCTTTAATGGATCACTATCGTGATCTCCAACCAGCAGGGAGAAAAACTTTACACCTTTGTTGTTAAATAAACTTGGGTTGATGGAATTTATTAAATCAGGATATCGGTCTGCTCGAGTCGAATTAGTTATATATATTATATGTCCTGGCCCTTCCTTGTCGCTCAAATCCCTCACGGCGCTTTCAAGTAATTCTTTAGGTCTTTCCTCGCTTGCTGGATCGGGTGCCAAGCCTAATTTGTCAATCTCCAATTTATTGAATTTCCCTTTTTTGGTTCTATATACTTCTAGGGTTTTAATATTATTCTTCTTTTGGCTCTTTGACTTTGAGACTATTTCCGGAAGAATATTATTTAGGTGATCCAGTGTCTTGCCCATATTCCCGACCGTATTCACGAATATATAAATATTGGAAGGTCGCAGGGTTAGATGCTGTTCCCTAAAAATGGTGTTTTGCTTTTCAACGGGTAGCAGTTGTATGGATTTAGTGGCATCATTGTAAAACTTATTTCCTTTAAAAAATATTTTAAGACGTTTTCCTTTAGCGCAATCGATTTTTACCTTTCCTATAATTGAATTAGCATTTCCATTTAACTCGCCCGTCATATTCTCCTCATTGCTATCTTCTAAGCCCAAGGAATAAATAATACTATAGGGTTGTTTTATTCCATTGACTTCTATTTTAAAGTCAACCTTTTGTTTTGTTCCCGAAGCAATAATTTTTCCTTCCCTAAAATTCTTTCCATCTACCTCATACTCATGATTCTTTTTGTCATCCTCAATGTACTCAAATAAATATTCCTTGTCTTTTGCAATAGGTAAATAATTGATCGGAAAATGTAGCGAAATGGTTTTTCTGCTTTCTTTCTCATTTGATGACGCGAAAAGCGAATCAAAAAAACCCGATTCAGGTTTAACCCATAATAGGCCCTTGGGTGATTTAATCTTTCTCTTAAAGCAGTCCATAACTGTTACTTTAATTGGAATTCCAAACCCTTTTATTTTCTCGATCTTAATATCAAAATTTGATTCTTTGAATTTTTTTAAAACAGGTTTATATCCCACTTGTTCAACCTTAATTTTTAATTTATTTAATTCCTCCTTTCGATAATTAAAACGAATTATTCCCTTGCTATTACTTTTTCCCTTTGAAAAAACTTTATGAAATTCCTTTCTGTTCTCTCCGGCCAATTTTCTTAAAATTGTATAACTTGCCCCGGCTACCCTGTTTCCTGACGCATCCTTAACCGTAGCCAAGCCAATTATCCCAGTAAATTCTTTAGTTAAGGGAATAGTTCCTTCCGTATATTTTGCGATCATGTCTAAAGGAAAAACTCTTTCTTTGTATCCTTTTGCATGGATGCTTACTTTGATTGTTTTGGAGGAGTCATTCCAGGCAGGAAAAATAAAATTAAAAGAGCCGTCTTTAGCAGTCATTACTTGTGAATTTAAAATATAGGTTTTTTCATTATTTTTATTTTCTTTCCAAACAACCAAATTAATCTTTTCTTTGCTTAGAAATCCTTTCCCATCATCTTTTTCCCTAAGAATGAGTTTTATGGAGTTGGGTTCCAGGATAATAGTGTTTTCCCCTCTCTTTAGACCGATGGTTTTTTCTTTAAATCCAACTTTTTCTGCTTGCAGGGTTAAATAACCGGCTTCAATGTCCTTATCCTTGACATCTTCATTGCTAAGACTAAAAGAGGTGAGAGAGTTGTCGGAAAAGAACCTCCTTAATACTTTGCCTTTATTTTTGATAGTGAGAGTAACCTTATTCAAGTGCTCATTTTTTTTGTTTGAAACCTGTATTTTTCCTTTAACTGAATTGAACGGCTTGGAAAGTAAAATGGCTCTGTTGCCTATGCTCATAATCTCATTTAGAGTTAAAAATTTCTCCTGATGTCCGATATATCCGACGGCAACTTTAATTTGTTCCAATCCAGAGCCCCATTTATGTAGCAATAAATCTACTTTGCCCCCTCCCTTGATTACTTTTTCGAATGGAATCAATGTGGGCTTGCTATGTTTCTCTCCATTCCTTTGCAAATAAACCGAAAAGCTCAAAAATTCGGGTCTTATGGGTTCGCTTTCGCTGCTAAGAAGAAGAGAGTAGGTCTTAGGTGACAAATCAATAACTACGGCTCGCCCATCAAGTTTCCCCTTTATCTGTCCATATGGGGATACTAAAAATACCTCGGTTTGATTTAGATCAATTCCAGGGGGAATTACTATGAGAGGTATATTGGCTTGGCTAGCGTATAATATTTTGTCACTGGACTTGTTTCTGATTTCTATAAAGGTGTTAGGTGGGAGTGAATTATCAAGCCATTCAGAATTATTGATCTTTATCCAACCGCGATCGCGGGATGAACTTTTTTTTATTTGTTTATACTTTTTCTTGCTTTCAGGTTGAAGCTGAGCCTCTGTCTTATTTACTGCAGCAAAAGAAAAATAACCAATGAAAAACCATAAAAAATAAAAAGCAGAAAACCTAGTTTTTCGCATCAATAGCATCCGTATATGGCCTAACAACACGATTTATAAGAATCCCGCATTCCCAAACACCCCTCATTTAACAGTTTAGAGATCAAAGTAATACATCAAATTAGAATTTTTTTGGTTTAATTGAATTCGGAGAATGTTAAGGCGCATCGAAATCCATAATATTTACTTTGGGTTTCGGGAGTTTCCCAACTGCGGTTGTTGACTCCAACAGAATATTCGCCATTTCCCCAAGATCCTCCACGCAATATCTTTTCCTTTCCACCTGAAGGACCTTTAGGGTTTGGAGAAGACCTTTTCATGTAATAGTTTTCTCCATACCAGTCTTCAACCCACTCAAAGACGTTTCCTAATGAATCATACAATCCATATGCATTGGGTTTTTTACTACCTACAGGATGAGTATGCCTATCTGAGTTGTCCGCATATATGACATAAGCATTATCAATTTCATTTCCCCAGTAATACCTGCTGGTGCTCCCACCTCGGGTGGCTTTATCCCACTCCATTTCTGTTGGCAGGCGTTTTCCAATCTTTTGGCAATATTCTTTTGCTTCATACCATGTTACGGATTCAACCGGTAAAGAATCTCCCCTAGTAAAAGAAGAGTTTTTTCCCATTACTTGGAAATAATCCCCTTGTGTCACTTCATACTTATCAATGAAATATTTGTCCAAAACTATATTGCGCTTGATTAACTCATCTCCATTTCCCATCTTGTCAATTTCCGTTAGGAATGCACCTTCGGGAATTAGAATCATACCATCTAAGGATATTTGGGCTCTCCATTTCATGATTTTTGCTAATATGTTCTCTGTTTGGGGATCCTCTTCCCGATTTTTATTCAAATGCGCTTCCCACATTTTAACCTTTTCTTTTGCAGTAAGAGATTTATCCTTTTCAGCTTCCTCGAGGCTGACATACTCCATTTCATTTATCAATCGGGCAAAGTTTTCGCGAGCTTGGGTTATTAGAGGTTCATCCTTAGGTCTAGAATAATATTTATCAATAAACTCATTCCAAAGCCTTGATTGATCCTCTAGTGGTTTGCCGCGGGATTCCGCCTTCTCTGCTTCATCAAAATCCACGTAAAATTGTAATCCCGCAATTTTTGACTCTACAGCGTTCAAATAGGGATTAAATTGCTGATGTTTTTCTTGGAACATTTGGAAACGATTGGCCTTATTTATTATGGAGATCGATTGATCATTTTCCATCTCTTCCAGTTGTAAGTATTCAATATTAACTTCCAATCGAACAATTTCTTCTTGGCCTTGATTTAATTTGCTTTGGGCGCCTGGGAAAGAATTTTGAGACGGTTCATGCTCATGAATAAACTCTTTCCATATATTTAATTGAGTTTCTGGCAAATCGCCACGGGATTTTGCCTCAAGAGCCTTTTGGAAATCAAAATCCATTTCCATTCGACCCAACCGCTTCTTTGCTTCGTCTAACTTGGGATTATCTTCCGAATATTTGCTGATAAAACTTTCCCATCCTATGATTTTCTTATTTATTGGATATATTGAACTTTCTAATAGATCTTTTTCTAACAAATCTGCATATGCGGAATCGATTTCTGTAAACCTCTGTTGTTTGATTTGTCTAAATTTATGAGTTAATTTAGATTTTTCTATTCGTGCTTTTTCTATTTTTGGGTTGTTCCCATGAATCTTGTTCTCATCAATAAAGCTGTCCCAAATTTTAATTTGTTCCCCCAGAGAAGAAGTACTTGAAATCCGCTGTTTTGTATTAGAGTAATGCAAATCAATCTTCAAATGAGCCAATCGGTTTTTAGTTTTTTCTGCCAAATCCATATAGGCGTCGTTATCAGAATAGCCTTGTAGGGAATTTTTAATGTCCTCCCAACCTCTGATTTTGTCTGGAATTGAAATATTGGAATCATCCAGTGTATCTTTTTCTTCCAAATGAGCTATCTTGGACCTAATTTTTAAAATCCCGTCCCTTTTTGTTTTCTGATTTAATTTTTGCTGAAGTGCTGCCACTTGTTTCTGGGCTTTTTCCATTTTGGGATCATCTCCCAGTGTTTTATATTTATTTATAAACTGCTCCCATTTGTTGATCTGTTCCTTCAAGGGGAAGATATTTGATATCTCCTTTTCTGTATTTCTAAAATTCAAGTGCATTTTCCATTTAGCCAATCGGCTCTTTGCGTCAAATAACCTGGGGTTGTTGATAGGATATTTATCTATAAATCCCTGCCACATTATAATTTTTTCCTTTATTGGAGATTTGAATTCCTCCCTTTGATCATTCTTAACTACAAGGACATATTGTGATTCAATTTCTGATAATCTTTGTTGGTTTTCATCTAGTTTCGGATTAACCGGTTTGATATCTTTAGTTGTGGCGCCATTCTCCATTATATTTTCTTCATAAATGTCCCAACCATTGGGAAATATTAATCTCTTATCCGAAAGTGGCGCAACTGATTCAGTATGATTATATTTAGTCTTCAGTAATGACGATGTTTTTTGGGCCTTCGTTAACCAAGGGTTGTTTTTAGGATATTTATCCATAAACCCCTGCCACATTTTAATTTTTTCCTTTATTGGAAACTCTGAGTCATTAAAATTAGTAACTTCATTGATATTCTCAAAGTGACTTTTAATGGTTTCAATCCTGGAAATATTTAAGGGAAACACGAAGTCGCCTTCATCCAGGTTGGGATTATCAATTTTTCCGACTTGCGGCGTTTGCCGGTTTCCTTTGTAGGCCATTACGTGCTTTTTCAGGTAGATTCCCAACTCTGTTCCGGTGATATAGTCATCCCCATCTATATCGCCTTGGCCTTGTAAGGCGCGAATGAACATTTGTGTAAAAACACTTTCGGCTGGGACAAGTTCCCCTGCGCTTCCAGCTGTTATGAATTGACGGACGTGACGCGACGTATACTCGACAATATCGGGAGGATGTAACTCACCCGCGGCAGCTCTGGTTTGTAAAATGATTCCTGAAAAACAACTGTCAAAAAGAAACAGAGCATGTTTGGATTCAATTTTTTCGGCCCATGTTTTAATTTGTTTCATTCCTAAAGCTTTTGAAAAAAAACCTTTATCATCTTTAGCTGGAAGCGGAGCATCCACAGGTACCAAGTAACCCTTAGTTCCTTCTTTTCGAGTATGACCATGGCCTGAATAGAAAAATAAAAGACGATTATCTTCTGCATATCCAAACTCATCGACAAAATTTTCAAACGAATCTTTAAGCTGTTTGCTGTCGGGATCAATCACTTTTTTGACAACAAACCCTTTTTCTCTAAGAATTTTTTCGATTTCATCAATTTCTTTTATAACGCTCTCCAATTTTCTCCAGCCTGAAGTGTAATTACTAACCCCAATTAATAGGGCGTAGCTCGCTTTGTAAAGACCAACTATTTCACCTGATTTGGTTCTTATTGGAACATCAGTAGGAGAAACTTTGAATCCACGATAAAGTTCGTTTTCTGTGGGGATAGCAAACGCTGTTGAGAGGGGATATGAGAAGAAAATGTAAAATATGTTGGATAAGAATACGGAGAAAATGATTAAGAAACGCTTTTTAGCCATGACAGTCCTTTGAAGAAAACAAAAAAACTTTGTTTACAGCAAGTTAAGTACGATTTTATCAAGTAGAGCTTAGTAAATCTATATCTTTTCTTTCAATAATAGGGTAATTTTTTAATAATTCGTTTTCTTTGCCCCTAAAGCTTAAAACCAAACGTCTTTATCTTGATTTTCATAAACAGAATAGCAAACCCTATGCCAAAACTTTTGTAAACACCTAACATTGAAAAATAAGGGGTTATGGCTCAGGAGGTAAGGTTGGGGTGTGTGTTCTGTAGCCTTGCATAAATTCATGCATGGCTCCATGCATGAATTTATGATGGTTCCATGCATGAAATTAACGCCAGATAGGTTTTGCCCCTGATGCTAATCACCAAAGCTAAGGTATCGCACTCTTTATAATGATCGTCCAACAAAGTTTTGATTTGGCATAGAGATTGAAAGACTTAAATTGAGGGGTTCTCTCTTTAAGAACCAGGGGTGGTGTTGTAAAATTTAGGAAATTCGAAAGGGGTTGGAAAAATTACTGACCAATGGAGAAAGCGGTTCTCAATTTTAATGAGAAGATAGGGTGGATAAAATGATTCGTGTAGTTGCTTTTCTTTTAATTTTTGCTTTGGCAGCGGGATGTTCAGGATCCGTCAAAATGGCTCATGAGAAGGACGATGAGTTCGTCTCAAAAGTCTCGCGGGTTTCGAAAACGCGCGGGCCTAACCCCCCGGACTGGGTTCAGGGCAAGGGCCATCCCCGCTTCCCCCAGGCCCGGTATCTTGTCGGAGTTGGGTTTTCTGAATTAAATTGGGTTTCAGCCAATGCGTCGGCTCAGTCGAATCTGGCTAAAACCTTGAAGGTAAAGATCCGCTCTACAATAGTAGATATTTCCACAACAGAGCAGCAGTATGTTGAGTCGGTCATCGAAACAGAGGTTGATACGGTTCTTGAAGGAGTTGAAATCAAGGATGGCTGGGAGGATCAGGCTAAAAATGTATATTATTCGTTTGCAGTATTGGATCGAAATCTTGCTGCTGCGACAATTCGCAGCCAAATTGGAGAAATCGAATCGCGTCTGCCCAAATTAATATCTGAGGGTAAAAAGAATGAAGCGGCAGGCGATTTGATGGGTGCTTTGTCTCATTATTTTTCCGGATACCGGAGTTCATCTCCACTGGTTCCACTGAAAAACGCCTATAGAGTCATCACCCGTTCACTGGATAGCCCTGGTACCAGTTCCTTGGGCACAGGAGATTTTGCTTTTCGTATTGATGATGTGATCCAGAATTTGACCTTGTCTTACATTTCTGGAGATAAGCAGGTTGTGAAATCTATCGGTGAGCTACCTGAGCCCCTTGTTGTAAAAGTGGATTTCAAGGGGAAGCCGGTTAAGGGTATCCCCGTTGTATTTAAATTTGAGCGTGGCGATGGGCAGTTGGAGGCAAAAAGGGTCAGTAGCGCCGTTGGTAGAATAGAAACCTCTGTCCATAATATTCTTGCACTCCACGAGAAAAAACACCGGATTTCCGCCAGATTCGATTATGAGCAATTTGCTTCCCAATTTAACTTCAAACCGAAAGAAGGTTTTCTAGATCCCCTGAAGAGTGAGAAAGTATTGTTCCATTACTTCATTAAGACTCCAGAGTGGGGTTCGGAAAAATCTTTCGCATGGAAAAAAGGCATTACAGGCATGGTCAACCAGATCATACGCAACATCCCCCCCGGTGGAAACCCCAAGATTGGTATTGTTAAATTCAAGGATTTGCGCTTGAATCGGATCATTCCTTTTAGTCGGATTTTGGAG
>ENA-OREN01005858-OREN01005858.1-marine-metagenome-genome-assembly--contig:-NODE-5858-length-10036-cov-5.412592_pt1 | contig 10036 bp, 9 predicted proteins | sample MGYA00248624_ERZ508555 | MGnify/ENA primary metagenome ERZ508555 (study PRJEB26222, sample SAMN06267773) | marine metagenome | isolation source: Saanich Inlet, British Columbia, Canada | place...
GGTCCGGATCACAAAGCATCATTAGAGCCGGAAGAATTGAAAGCGATGGTAGACGCAATTAGAAACATTGAAAAAGCGCTAGGCAGTAGTGAGAAGAGGTCGTCACCAAGTGAAAGTGTAAATATAGATGTCGTTAGAAAATCTATTTTTGCAAAAATAGCTATTAAAAAAGGTGAAGTTTTATCTGAGAATAATCTTTCTATCAAAAGGCCGGGAAATGGAATTAGCCCCATGAAGTGGGATGAAGTAGCTGGAACTATTGCAACAAAAGAATATCAAGAGGATGAGTTAATATGAATTTGCGCAAAATTTGCGTAGTCACGGGCACTCGTGCGGAGTACGGTCTCCTTTTTTGGCTGATGAAAGAGATAGAAAAGGATGACGACCTAGAGCTGCAAGTTGTGGTCACTGGCATGCACCTATCTCCAGAATTTGGATTGACATACAAAGAGATAGAAAAAAAATTTAAAATAGATAAAAAAATAGAGATGCTTTTATCTTCAGACACAGCGGTGGGGATTTCTAAATCCATGGGATTGGCGCAAATATCTTTTGCTGAAGCTTATGAAGAATTAAGGCCTGATATTTTGGTAGTTTTGGGAGATAGATACGAGATGTTTAGCGCCGCCAGTGCCGCCACGATTGCTAGAATTCCTATTGCACATATCCATGGTGGTGAAACGACAGAAGGGGCATTCGATGAGTCCTTTCGCCACGCGATAACTAAAATGTCACATCTACACTTTACGGCTACAGAAGGTTACCGAAACAGAGTTATCCAGTTAGGGGAGCAATCCAATCGTGTGTTTAATGTTGGTGCTATAGGGGTCGATAATATAAAAAAATTAGATTTATTATCCAGAGAAGAGTTTGAAAGTTCTATTGGGTTTAAGTTGAATAAAAGGAACTTGTTGATTACGTTTCATCCTGTAACGTTAGAGAATAATACGGCTGAGATACAAGTCCAATCTCTTTTTAATGCGATTGATAAGCTGAACAATATACATGTTATTTTTACAAAATCTAATGCGGATACAAATGGCCGGTTGATTAATAAAATGATTGATCAATATGTTGACAACAATCGCCAAACTGCTTGTGTATTTGCTTCATTGGGGCAATTAAGATATTTTTCAGCCATGCAGTACGTAGATTGTGTTGTAGGTAACTCATCAAGTGGTTTGATTGAGGCACCAAGCTTTAATATTGCTACTGTTAATATTGGTAATCGTCAAAAAGGACGTATTTTGGCAAACAGTGTCATTTGTTGTGAGCCAACAGAAAAGAGTATTTTGCACGCATTAAGTTGTGTTTTCTCTGAGAGTTTTAAGTATAATTTGACTAATGTTGAAAATCCATATTCCAAAAAACATACAGTTAAAAAAATTGTTGAAAAATTAAGTGAATATTCACTTGATAATATTTTAATAAAAAGGTTTTACGATCAATCATCTAGTGTGAAAAAATGAATAAACATAATAGGTATTCCTGTTTATACGGATTGTGGTTTAACATGAATTTTAAATCAAAATAATTTTATGATTGATAATAGTTTTTTAACTAAGCCTGTTTTTGGGCTTGATTCAACTTCTAAGTCTGAATTTTTCATAGAACGACTTAGGTTGCTTTCTTTACATCATTATAAAAGCTGTAATAGTTATAAAAAATTGCTCGATGCGATAAATGTTAATCCTGAGGAAATTTCTGATTCCAGCAGCATTCCTTTTTTACCTGTGTCGCTATTTAAACAATACGATTTAATGAGTATAGATTCGGATGATGTTATAAAAACTATGACTTCATCAGGGACGACCGGTCAGCAAGTTTCAAAAATATACCTTGATAGAAATACTGCGTTACTACAAACAAAAGCTCTAACAAAAATACTTGAGTCATTTATTGGTAGCTCTAGGCTACCGATGATAATCATAGATAGTTCTTCTGTGATAAAGGATCGTTCTATGTTTTCTGCTCGAGGTGCTGGCATACTCGGTTTTTCTATTTTTGGGCGTGATAAGGTTTATGCTTTAGACGAGAATATGGAGCTAGACATAGAGGCATTAGAGTTTTTTTTAAAAAAACATATAGGTAAAAAAATACTTTTGTTTGGATTTACTTTTATGATTTGGCAACATTTTTATAAGTTATTGAAAGAAAATGATTATTATATAGATTTGTCAAAGGGGGTTTTAATTCATGGAGGTGGCTGGAAGAAATTAGAAAACCAATCAGTTTCACAAGGGAAATTTAAAGAAGAAATCAAAGCTGTCTGTGGAGTTGAAGAAATATTCGATTATTATGGGATGGTGGAGCAGACCGGCTCAATATATATGGAATGTGAATTTGGACATTTGCATGCGAGCATCTTTAGTGATGTGATAATACGTAGATCAATAGATTTTTCTGTAGCTGAGATTGGAGAAGAGGGAATTATACAAGTCTTGTCCATGATTCCTGAATCATACCCTGGCCACTCTTTATTAACGGAGGATAAAGGTATTTTGCTAGGAGAAGATAACTGTCCATGTCAACGTAAGGGGAAATTTTTTAAAGTTACTGGCCGTATAAAGAATGCAGAAATTAGAGGGTGTAGTGATACCTATGCAACCAACTTCAATTAGTATTCAGCTTTTGGCAGGTAATGAGAACTATGATGAGATGCCACATCTTAAGCCTTTAGTTCCTTTTGATGACACTGTAATATCATTTTTTGATGAATTGTCTATGATATTGATGAAACATCCTCAAGGGCGTGATTTTCCTGATGTTATAACTTTTGGCTTTTTTATCCGTAAGGCAAATATAAAAAGACAGATGAAATCGTATACATGTTTGAGGTCAAATGTTGGCCGTGGTGTTAGTTTCCATATTGCACCATCAAACGTACCAATTAATTTTGCATTTAGTTTAGCTGTGGGACTTTTGTCTGGAAATGCTTGTATTGTTAGGGTTTCTTCGAAGAGTTTTCCTCAGACTGATATTGTAAGTGATGCTATTTCGAGTGTTCTCGAAAAATCGAAATTCTCAGATTTAAAGAGATATATTTCTATAGTGAGATATCAGCGTAATAATGAAATAAATAATTTTTTTTCTAGTTTGTGTGATATCAGGGTTATTTGGGGGGGCGATAATACAATTTCAGAATTACGAAAATCGCCACTTCCACCACGTTCCTTTGACATTACTTTTGCTGACAGGTATTCATTTTGCATAATTAAAGCTGAAGAGTATTTAGATATGCAAAATAAGAAAAAAATAGCTATTGATTTTTATAATGATACGTATTTGTTTGACCAAAATGCTTGTTCTTCACCTCGTCTTATTTATTGGGTTGGAAGTGCCAAGCTAGTTTCACAAGCAAAGGAATTTTTCTGGTCTTTTCTGCATGAAGCGTTGATAGATAAAAAGTACAAACTTCAATCGATGACGGCGATAAATAAATATACAGCGTCATGTCAATCTGCACTGGATTATAATAATGTCGAAATCCCAAAGGTTCTTGATAATCTTATTAGTCGGATTGAACTGAAAAATCTCCCTGAAGATTTACCTGAGCGTACATGTGGAGGTGGTAGTTATTTTGAATATACTGATGATGAGCCGGATAAATTGTTTGATATTGTATCAAGAAAATTTCAGACACTGACATACATTGGTTATACTAGATCTGAACTCAATAGTTTGTTTATCGGCAAAGGTGCATTAGGAATTGATCGTATTGTACCATGTGGCAAAGCAGCAGAGTTTAGTTTGATTTGGGATGGGTATGATTTGATTAGTCACATGTCAAGAGTAGTATCAATTGATTAGTATAAATTTAAATAATGAGTAATTTGAGAGGTTATTTTAATGACAAATGAAGAAAAATATAACAAGGCTTTTATTGAAAGTTTTGGCATAGAAAAAGATAAGCTAAATGGACTGAAATATCAGGATGTAATTTCATGGGACAGCATTGGGCATATGCAGTTGATGACTGTACTTGAAGATGAATTTGGAGTAGAACTTGATATTGATGATATAACGGATTTTTCAAGTTACGAAGAAGGAAAAAACATACTCAGAAAGTATGACGTGAATTTAAATGTTTAGGAACGCTGTTTATGAATAATGATGATACTTTATCTTTCGATCTCAAAGGTATACAAGAATGCCAACAAAATCGTTATCCGCAATTGTTTGTTGATAGTATTGTTGATGTGATCCCCGGTGTGAGTGCTAGAGGTTTTAAAAACTTCACATATAATGAATGGTTTTTCCCCTCTCATTTCGCGGATGATCCTAATGTACCGGGGCATATTCAGATTGAATGTCTAGTTCAAACATTCATCATGACATTTCTTTGTATGGATTTGTATAGAGGAATGAAAACAAACTTTGTTAGTATTAATAATGCTTATTTTAAGAGAAAAATTATTCCTGGTGAACGACTAGAGATAAGGGCAACATTAGATTCTTTTAAACGAGGAATAGCTAAAGGCTCGGCTGAAAGTTTTGTTGGTGAAGAAATAGCATGTAGTGCAGATTTTCTTATCACTCTACCGGATGTCCTTGAGAATTTTAAACCGAAAAAAAAATGAAGCTTGTTTATTTAATAATGGTTTTTGTTCCATCAATAATGGAGTTTAAAAGATATGGTTAGAGTAGCTGACTACATTTTTGATCGACTATATGATGCAGGTGTTGGTCATATTTTTATGGTGACTGGTCGTGGCGCATTATTTTTGTCAGATGCAGTGGCTAAACATAAAGAGCTCGTTGGTATTTCTGTACATCATGAACAAGCAGCTGCGTATGCAGCCGTTGCTTATTCCCAGTTTAATGATCAACTTGGAGCATGCTTAGTATCTACAGGTTGTGCTGGTACAAATGCGATTACGGGGGTTTTAAATGCTTGGCAAGATGGCGTGTCATGTGTATTTATTTCAGGACAAAATACACTGGCTGAAACAACTCGACATACAGGTATACCTCTTAGAACTTTTGGGCAGCAAGAAGCAGATATTATTCCTATTGTTGAACCGATAACGAAGCATGCAACGATGATAACGGATCCAAGTCAGATTGTTTATGAATTAGACAAGGCAATTTATTTATCGCAACATGGAAGGAAAGGTCCTGCATGGATTGATATTCCATTAGATATACAGAATATGAGAGTAGAGCCTGAAACGCTTGAAAGGTTTGTACCAGAAATTGACTCAAGCTTTAGTCCTTTGCAAGATGAATTAGAATATGTTCGTAATGCTTTAAGCAAAGCAAAGCGACCAGTAATTCTTGTAGGAAATGGTATTCGTTCTGCGAATGCTGTAGCTGATTTCGAACAATTTTTAAGTAAGTACCCTATACCAGTTGTATACTCTGCTTCTGCTCCAGATACCTACGGTACAGAACATGATTTATCAATAGGTTCTGTTGGGATTATGGGGTGTTCACGTGCGGGCAACTTTGCAATTCAAAACTCTGATCTGATTTTGGTTTTAGGTAATAGATTATCTCCAATGACAACAGGATCTGATTATTGTAAGTTTGGACGGTCTGGAAAGACTATTGTGGTTGATATTGATCCTGTAGAGCACTCAAAAAAGACAGTTTCAATTGATAAATTAATTATATCTGATGTAGGTGATTTTTTAAGAGAATTAATTAATTACAAACTGTCGCCTACAAGTATGGACTGGCGAGATAAATGCATTAAATGGAAAAAATTATTTCCAAATTGTGAAGATAAATTTAAAGGCGGTGAGTTAGTCGATCTTTATTATCTTTCAGAAGCGCTGTCAGAAAATCTTCTAGAGTCATCAGTTGTAGTAACTGACTCTGGATTGGCGGAGCTGATTCTTCCTTCAAATATTAGTTTTAGAAAAGGGATGAGATGTATTCACCCAGCCTCTCAAGGTTCAATGGGATATGCTCTTCCGGCAGCTGTGGGTGCGTATTATTCAAGTAAACTACCGGTTGTTACCGTGGTAGGTGATGGTTCTATTATGATGAACCTCCAAGAATTAGAAACTATTCGTTATCATAACTTACCTATCAAAATTATCGTTATTAATAATAATGCTTATGCCGTAATACGTAAGAGACAAGTAGATATATTTAGAACTAGAACTATTGGAACTGATCCAGCAAATGGTGTCAGCTGTCCAGACTTTAAGAAGGTTGCAGATACTTTCGGCCTGGCTTATGTATTTATTTCATCTACAAAAGAGCTACAGAAAAAAATTAAAGAAGTGCTTGAAATGGATGGTCCTGTTCTTTGTGAAATAATGAGTCCAGAAGATCAAGATTATATAAGTGTTGCTCATTCACGAACTTTGGAAAGTGGCTTTGTTCGTCGACCACTAGAAGATCAGGCTCCATTTATAGATAGAGATATCTTCCTTTCAGAAATGATTGTTGAACCAATAGATCAATAAATTAATAGAAATTTTAGGAGAATTCTTATGGCGTCACTGGAGTTAAGTGATTCGGTAGTACTTAGTGATTATGGTAGGCCTTATATTGTTGCTGAGCTTAATACTAGTCACTTTGGGAATATTGAAACTGCAAAGTTGATGATTGACAAGGTGAAGGAAGCGGGGTGTGACTGTGTTAAGTTCCAATCGTGGTCCTCAGATACCTTATATTCGAAAAATTATTATGATGAGAACCCTATAGCAAAAAGGTTTATAAAGAAATTTTCTTTTTCAGAGAGTGAATTGAAAGATATTCTAGATTATTGCAGAGAGTGTAATATAGCATTTGCTTCCACACCATATTCGCGCGCAGAAGTAGATTTTCTTTTAAAAACATGTGAGGTACCTTATATAAAGGTGGCTTCAATGGACTTAAATAATCTTCAGTATTTAAAATACATAGCTGAGTCTGGTTCCCCTATAGTGTTATCTACAGGAATGGGGGATATGAATGAAATTCATAATGCTGTAAATACTATTGAAAAAGCAGGAAATAACAAAATTTGTATTTTGCATTGTGTTTCAATATATCCAACTGAAATTTCAAAGATAAGATTGAATAATATTGTTGGATTAAGGGCAGAATTCCCTAACTATCCAATTGGTTTTTCAGATCATTCTTTAGGTATAGAAATGCCAATTGCAGCAGCAGCTCTGGGGGCATGTATGTTTGAAAAACATTTTACTCTAGATAAAGAAAAAATTGGAATGGATAATCAGATGGCAATAGGTTCTGAAGAAATGACTTCGCTCGTTAGTAGTGTACATAATGTACATAATGCATTAGGTGGATATGAAAGAATTGTTTATTCTGAAGAGATAAAACAAAGAGACAATATGAGACGAAGTGTTGTATTTTCAAGGGAATTACATAAAGGCTCTAAGCTTACATTAGAAGATCTTGATGTGAAAAGACCTGGTACAGGCTTTTCACCTGATAAGATATCGGATTTTGTTGGTGCTATATTAACTTGTGATGTTGAAGAAAACTCATTAGTTTTAGATTCAGATGTATTGATGAAGTAATAGGATTATAAAATAGAGAATGTGGGATTTTAAAAAACATAGTGACAATATAGCTGTAATTGAAGAGTCAGGAAGTATTGTTACTTATGGTGAACTGACAGAGCATGCTAATAATCTTACAGATATGATACCAGAGAGGTCTCTGGTCTTTTGTTTGTGTAAAAATACTATTGGCTCCCTACTTGGTTACACTGCTTTTTTGAATGCTAAAATTGTCCCTTTGATGCTTGATGAAAGTGTTAATAAAGAGTCATTAGACAGTCTTATTGATGTTTATAAACCTCAATATTTTTGGGTTCGATCTGCAATGATAGAACAATTTGATGGCTGTATATCAATTTATTCTGATTTTGATTTTACTTTGCTGAAAAATCCATATGGACAACGTCATATCCTCCATAAAGACCTTGCTCTTCTATTGACTACTTCAGGCTCCACCGGGAGTCGAAAGTTAGTAAGGCAAAGTTATCAAAACCTAAAAAGTAATACTGAATCCATAGTTGAATATTTGGAAATTGATTGCAAAGAACGATCGATTACTACTTTGCCTATGAGTTATACGTATGGACTGTCAATTATAAACACTTACCTCCATGCTGGCGCTTCAATTATTATTACTAATAAAACATTAGTACAAAAAGAGTTTTGGAATCAATTGAAAACATATAGTGCAACTTCATTTGGTGGAGTTCCATTTACTTATGAAATGTTAAATAAATTAAAATTTTTTAAGATGGAATTACCTTTACTCAAGGTTATGACACAGGCAGGAGGTAGGTTGACTGCTGACTTACATAAAAAGTTTTCATTATACGCCAAAGAAACAGGTAAACGTTTTTATGTTATGTATGGGCAAACAGAAGCGACAGCCCGTATGTCATATTTACCCTATAATAAATCACTTGAGAAATGCGGTAGCATCGGTATAGCTATACCGAATGGCAAGTTTTTTCTTGTTGATGAAGAAAATAATCAAATAACGGACTGTGATACGGTTGGTGAACTTGGTTATACAGGTGAAAATGTTACTTTCGGTTATGCTGAAAATTGTAAGGACCTAACAAAAGGCGATGAAAGGCAGGGTACTTTATTAACAGGGGATATGGCCAAAATTGATGAAGATGGATTTTATTGGGTTGTTGGAAGGAAAAAACGATTTTTGAAAATATTTGGTAACAGAGTAAATCTTGATGAGACAGAAGAACTTTTGAAGACTAGATTTAGTGATGTTGAATTAGCGTGTAGTGGTGTAGATGATCAGCTATATGTTTATGTTACTGAAAGTGGAATTATCGATGATGTACGACAGTACCTTAGTGATAAGACTGGTCTTAATCATATTTCCATTTTGGTTAAATATGTTAATGAAATCCCAAAAAACGAATCTGGAAAGACGGCCTATAACAATTTAAGTAGTTTGGCATGAATGAAGTTAATTTTGGTTTTGCTAGCTTAAATGACTTAGAGGATATAATGTCGTTTATGTCTGTGCATTGGAGTGAGAATCATATTTATTCTATTTCTAAAGAATTATTACTAAAGGAATATTTATGGTTGGAAAGACCCGACAAGTTAACTATTGGGTTAGCAAAGGATAAATATGGTGGGATTCTAGGGGTATTTTGTTTTAAGTTTTTTAATTATAGTGAACTACCTGATTTGGCAGGTGCGTTATGGAAGGTTACAACGGATGCCGAAAAAAAATATCAAATGATTGGTATGCGTTTACGACAGTTTGTTATTAAAAATGTGAAACATAGGTTTTTTTCGGCGCCTGGCCCAGGAGTGCAAACCAAAGGTATATATAAAATGCTTCGTCTTCAATGGAATCAGATGAAGCAATACTATGCAATTAACCCATTAATTAAAGATTATAAATTAATTAAATCTTCATCTCAGGATATTGTAGAGTCTATACCTTCTAATGCATCCTGTATTGAAATGAAGCGCGTGGAGAATACTGATGATTTATTGCATTTTGATTTTGGTAGTGTTTCAAATATAGTGCCATTCAAAGATAAGCGATATATAGAAAACAGATTTTTTAATTATCCTTTTTATGATTACGATGTTTTTTTAGTGTGCAAGTTAAATGAATTGATGGCTCAAAATATTGTTGTATGTCGCAAAGCTATAGCTAAAGATGATGAAGGTAACAATATTGCAAGTGCGTATAGGATAGTTGACTATTATGGAACAGAAAATTTGTTGCCTGAAATTATCTCTGCGCTATTTGAAAAAGTAAAGTCACAAGGTGATGAGTTTCTTGATTTTGTATGCCATGGTTTTGATGAGTTATTATTGAAACAATCTGGACTGACTTTGCTGAATTTTGATAGTTCAGATGTTATTATACCTAACTGGTTTGAGCCACTAGTAAAAGAAAATATCGCTGTAAATTGTGTTGCTGATACAACAATGTATGAATATAGGCAATGCAAAGCAGACGGTGATCAAGATAGGCCAAATTAAAAAGAAAACAATGAATAATTTAACAATAGTAATGTATCACTATGTAAGAGATTTGAAAAACTCACGATACCCAGATATAA
>ENA-OREN01005859-OREN01005859.1-marine-metagenome-genome-assembly--contig:-NODE-5859-length-10034-cov-24.444813_pt1 | contig 10034 bp, 14 predicted proteins | sample MGYA00248624_ERZ508555 | MGnify/ENA primary metagenome ERZ508555 (study PRJEB26222, sample SAMN06267773) | marine metagenome | isolation source: Saanich Inlet, British Columbia, Canada | place...
TAATTTCATCAGAATAATGAGATCTGCGTAAAGTTCCTAATTCAGTTTCAATCATAATTTACTTTACTCCAGATATCATGGTGTAATTAATTTTTATATAATCAAATTTACTTTATGATTCATTTTAACAACTAATTTCATGCCTAGAATCTCAAGAGATGACGAGAAATGCAAAGTGATTTGATAATAGTACTTTATGGAGAGCTATGTGCTATAATCTCAAATTCTCTAGGATAGTTAATTGAGATGACGGTTGTACTTGTTGAGGATTGGGAAAAATATGCCAGTATTAGAAAATGGAAGAAAAACATAATCAGTAAAAATCACAATAAGGTACTAACAAAACAAGCATGGACAGTTAGGAGATCATCTTTTACTAAATTTCTAAAAATGATTGGAAAGAATCCAGATGAGATTATCGATATCGCATTATCAGATAACGATCAAGCCAAAGAATGGGTCGATGAGTTTTATCAAGAATGCCTCAAAACAACTCAAAAGAGTTCTTCAATTAGTAGTGCTTATGGGGTAATTCGAGGATTTTTTTCTAACAATGATGTAATAACTCAAAATTGGTCATCACCCAAAATTGGTGTTTTACAATCCCATATTACAGATGAACAAAATCCAATTTTTGTAAGGAATGATAACGGCTATGAATTGGATAGAGAATTCATCAAAAAATATCTTGATGAGTTAGGTTTGAGGGATAGGATAATCTGTTTGTGTTTGCTCTCAAGTAGTTTAGATATTTCAGATGTTCTCAATCTGAAAATTGAAGATGTGAAATATCAAAAAGACGATAATTTCTTCATAATAGGGCAAAGATCAAAGACAGGTGAAATTTACAAGACTTTTTTTTCAAAAGAAACAACCTCAATGATTAGAGAGTATATTCAAAAAGAAAGAAAATCAGCACTAGAGCATGAGATTCTATTCATTCCTGAAAATAGAATGTTAGGTAGAGAATACAAGAAAGTTACAGGGAAAAATCTTTTTGTAAATCGTGTTAAAGTTGCAGAATTTCCAATAACAAACCCAATGTCGCATGAGAATTTAGATATGTTATTCAGAAGAGCTACTAAGAGATTAAAAATTCAAACGAAGAAAGGGCAATTTCAACCATTCAGACCAAAGAGGTTTAGACATACATTTCAACAATGTTGTTCAAGGGTAGGATTACCGAATACTGTAGTTGATATTTTCATGGGTCATAAGGGTGAAATTAACAAACAATATGAAACAGAATCAAAGTTTGAATTGTTGGATTACTATGAACAAGTTGAACCAATGATTACAATCTATGAAGATATTTCAAAGGATTCTAAGATTACAGAACTTGAAAAGAAAATTTCATTGCTAGAAGAAAAGAAAGAAAATATTTCGGACTTTGGAGATGAGATGTTGTTTCGTATAAAGAAGTTAGAACAAGATAATGAAGATCTTAGGAACTATCTCGTATGAATCCTTTTTTCACTAAGTATAGAAAAACAACCCCAATAATATCAATAGGTATTATTCCAAACCAATAATTCAAACTTGAACAATACTCTAGTTTTTCAGATTTATCTTTAGATTCTATCATGTTATTTGCTACTGATTTGCAGAATTCAATCTCTCCAACTAAAACATCAACAATAATCCAATTTACTGCTACAAGTACGACAATGATGAAGATTATTTCTCCTATGATTTCTTTATCTATCAATATCAGATAATGTTCGATATTGTGTATATAGTGATTATATACAAAATTCGTGCCCAAATTACCCGTATTACAATACGGATTACAGAGTATTACCCGTATAGAATTTGATTCAGGAAAATCATAGAATAATGATTAGGTAATTTTTTTTCCACTGTCAGGCTCATGAATTGCATCTTTAGGACAAATAAGTTCGGAATTTGGATTTATCATATAACCAGATGATGTTCTGGTAAGCTCTACATCCCATGTGCAATTATGTGAAAGACGTTGCAGATAATCTTCAACCTGTTTTTTCTTTACTTCTAGATGATTACTTTGGTAAACATGATCTTTTACGTGTGCCCACTCCCACACATTCCATAGTATTTTGGTGGAAGAACCCTTTAGTCTTACTTTATTTGGATCCATCACTTGTGGTGCATCATCAGTATATGGACCAGGATCAATACTATCTCTGAGTGTAATGTAAGCTCTATTCAATGTAGGATAATTATCTATAGGATAATGAACAAATGATTGGGCAGAGCCTGTTGTCGGCGATGCTACAAAAAAGTAGACATATGGAGCTGTTTTAACCCCTATTTCACTAGTGTCACCACCGAGATCTTTTAACTTGGAAAAAAGAGGATCAGCAAATCCGTCTTGATTATTGGTGGCAAATGAGAGGATTATGACCACGTTTTTATTTTTAAATTTGTCGAGTTTATCTTTAACATCATCTGCAGTCATCGCAATGGAATCTCTTTTGTAAATAACTTTATCATTTTCTACATCATATATCATTAATGCTCCCCTGAAATGTTTATCCGGGTCAAAGGAATGTCCAGTATTTATTCTTGGTAGACTATCCAATGATTGAATTAAGTTGATGTGTTCAATCGATCCTAGTTTATCTTCAATAAAGAGACCGTGTTTCTTTATTGAAATTTTATCAAACATGTGACGATCATCACGAATTGAAGTAAAGAGAATTTTCATATCACCATCCAGGTATTCATTATATGCAGATTTTAATTCAAGAAACTTGTCGTCTCCCAATTCGTATATTGGCAAGAAATTAGTATGAATTACTGCAGGTTTTGTATCAATAGATTTAATCCAATCAGCAGAATTCACTAGCATTTCAGGTATTTAGATAGCAATGATGTTTTACCACCAACAATATGATAATCCAATACCAATTTTTCTTCTAATTCAGTATTAGAAGAAGTATGACCATAAGTAACATTTCCTGTTAAAGTATTATTGGTTTGACTAGTGATTACTGCTTCTGCAGAAACTCTAAATTCTTCAAGTTCAACGTCACTGTGGTTTTCTAGAGTACTAGTGGTTATTGCCTTTCCACCATAAGTGACATCACGTACAAAATGGGTTCCATATTTTTTTATAAAGTCAAAATATTGTTTTTCATTATTTTTAAAATAATTTGGCAGGTCATCAAGATCATTTTGAAATTCTAAAGTGTAACTGTTCATATTATTTTCAATAGTGTATTTTTTATTCGTGAAATCCATCTTTGCAAGATATGCGTTATCAGTTATCGTAGATGTTTTCTCAAAGGATTGTTTGACAGAAGCTTCAAGGCCAGGACTAGTAAATTTTAAGTTTGCATCTTCGTATACCTTTGATGCCATTATTTTAGTTGAATTTGATGCATATGAATGAAAGTCGGTTTCTTCATCAGGGTTTACATTAAAGCCTAAAGGCATACAAGACGATTGATCAGAGTTATAGAACTGATAACTAACATCAAAAATTGGATTAGATGAGGATTTACCACTTAATTCTTGTTTAAAAACATCATAATAATGCCTAGTAACATCAAAAGAAAAGAAAGTGTTTTTTGGTAAATCAGAACTACAATATTCAGAAGAAATTACGGATGATTGGTCTATTTCTGAACACAGCATTCCAGCACAAACTCCTTTTGAATTGATAACCGTATTTTCAACTCCAGCACCTATCATGGCATCTGCATCAGAGAAATAATTTAGACTCATTGCACCACTGAAAATTATAAGAATAACAAATGTAAAATGTAATTTTGAAAATTTTTGCACGCTAGACAAAATATCATACTTCTAATAAGAATATCTAAATTTCATACAATAGTAAGATCCAAATTTAACATCATATGAAATTCAATAGTTATTTATCTAGTAATTTATGGAAAAAGATGTTAGAGTATGTCAGATATTGCACTAGATATAGATCAAATTTTAAACGATGATGTTATGAGAAGAGCATTCATAACTTTTCGTCAAAATGAACAATCTAGTGTTGATAACCAGTATGGTTTTCTAGTAGATGTGCGCGAAGGAGTAGATCCCAATACCATATGTGATAATTATGTAGGTACAGCCAATGTTGAACCTTTAATGGAAAAAATTAATGTGGGTCCTGATTTAATAAATCAAATTAGAGCAGCAAGAGAAGGAAATGATCATCAATTTACTAATTTATTAATTCAGGCAGCAGATCATATAAAAAATGATATGTATGTTGATGTTTATCCAATGTCTGAAACATTTCAAAATTTTCAAAATCAGATGAATTAACAATCTAGTACTTTACAAACTGAAAAAAATATTTTTTAAAAATAAGAGAACTTAGAGTTATTGAGATGACGAATCTATTAACCCTAAGCTCAACCTTGTAATGTTATAGAATCTTTTCTTGTTGTTAAATCATCTCGTCTAGGATTTAGTATCTATCTTAATCACTATCACAATAACTACATTCATTGATTTTTTCAAAACCTTTTGTCATATAGTAAGATGTTTCTTCACATTCTTCACAATGGTATTCTTTTATTTTTCCCATATTCATTTTATGATATAGTGCTTTGATTGGATTTATACGATAAGATTTAAATTTTAATTCTTCATCAATCTCATCATACTCATAACCATAAACAAACCAAACTTTTTTTGTATTTGTTCTATGTCGTATTCCCTTTCTACGATTAGTATATGCTTTTGATACAGATATTGGAAAAAAAGTGCTACCTAACAACTACCTTATGATTCATGAATGAATTTAACACTTCATTTAAGCAAAACCACTATAGAGTTTTGTAGAATGTTCATCTCTTGCATATCCTTGTATTGACCAAATAAGTTCTTGGTAGAATTTGTTATTGTTTCCAATTTGATGACTTGCATTTGCGGTGATAGATTTCCATAGTTCGTCTATTGTTTTGTTAAGACTTTTCCATGATTTGTGTTTGGTGAATGCTGGAAATATCATTGTAAGTGAAAGGTAACTTTGTTTTATCATTAATTCTCTAGAGATTTTTGTCAACTCCATTAATCTGATCAGATAGTTTGATTCAGTTTGGGATTTTGGTGTGTGATAGTTTTCATGGAATAAATTAAGTTTGTCTCGAATAATTTCTAAATCTTTGAAAAGAGAATCTAAAACTCTAGATACGTCGTTGTTCATATCAGTTAAACTGTAGAATTTTCTTTTGTTTTCAAGTAGTTCTTCTGTTAATTCTCCATTTTTAGCCATGAAAGTAATAATTTTCCATATTGCAGTTTCTCCGAGTTTCCCATTTCCTTCCTCATAGACTTGTCTATGAAGTTGAGTTGCGCCTAATTTCACCTCTTTTTCTAAAATTTCACGAATAATATGCCTGATTTTGGGTTCATCTACAATCATCATCTCTACAGTAATTATTCTAAAGTACTATGGTTTAAGCATAGTGGTAAGTAGTGTTTTTCCCATATCAAATTCATAATGGAAACACAGCACTCATGTGGAAACGAAGTTGAAACAGATTTTGGAACTAGGGCATTAAACAAACAGAACAATAACAAAACAATTGTTGTTCCTCGTATTTGTTTAGAAAATCTAGGATCGAACCTAGACAAAATGAATGTCAGTCTAGTTCAGAAAACTAACGGAAAGAAGTTCATTAAGTTAGAAAGTCCAGATTCAGAAATTGAATCTAAAGATATGGGGAATAATGAAGATGAATAATTTCCATTTTTTAATTAATGATTTACCTGAACCTTTCCCACTATATCCGCCTGAAAACCCAAACCCTTACGGAGATTATGAAGATGACATTGACTAGAGTTTGCAATACTTGTGATATGGAATTACATGAACATAGTTTGAAACAACTTGCATTTTGTTTTAAACAATTAACGAGAGATGACAAAATTGTTTCAAAGTGAAAATAAAACTTCTTTCAAAGGAAGAAGAAAGTATTGTAATTACTGTGGTTGGAAAACTCTGGTCTATCCACCTGATGTTTCCCGTTGTTCTTGTTGTGGTGAAAAGTATTGATGAAAAATTCAGGGTATCTTGCTTTTTCGCAGAGTAAAATTGACTTGTTCAATGAAGCAAATCATGAACTAACACAAGATGAAATTCAAGAAGCAATTAGATTATCAGGTTATACAAAACGAGATAAAACGGAATTAAGTAACACGGGTTCTTACACGGGTAACAATACGGGTTCAAGCATAAATTTGACTAACACGGGTAGAATGTGGGCTATGGCTTTATCAGGTATTTGGAAAACCATGATGGATAAAGACGGTTGGAAATTACCAGCCACATTTCAGGCGTATAATATCTGCGGAAAAGGTTTCTTCAAGGCGTGCTTTGGCGATAATTATGCTAAGAGATTGGTCTATCATTGTGGGCGTATTGGGTGTGAAATTTGTGCTAAAAGGGCAGGATCTAGAATAGCCAAAAAAATTGAGAGGAGAATTACATTGTATTCTTTGAGAATCCAGAAACTATCAAAGGGAAGAAAAACCCCTCTCGCAAGTCATGTTATAGAATCAATAGAACCTAATTCAGAATTTTGGAATTACAGTAGAGAAAAACAAAATAGAATTTTGAAAAGAATGAGGATTATTGCAGGAATTAGAGGAGGTTGTGTCATCAATCATTTATGGAGATTTGATAAATCCAATTTAACACCGATTTATTCTCCACACAAACACTTGATTGCTTTTGGTTGGATTAAGGAAAACGCTAGTCAATTAATCAAAGACGAGTTAGGAATTGATGTTGTTTATCATAAAGTAAGGAATGGAACTCTAAAGAATCGAGTAGATGTTTTTGCAGTTGCATTTTATCAGTTAAGCCATTGTGCAGTTAATCATAAGAAACATTCTGTTCAATGGTTTGGAGAATTGGCAAACAACAAACTATCAAACAAGACACTAGAACAATACAAAGATGAGGAATACATTTTGCAAGATGAGGAGATAGAGAGAAGTAAGTGTTGTCCTGTTTGTTCTGAAAGGTTACAACCTTGTAAAATTAATGAACATTTTGATAATTGGCGACATTGGATACCCCCTATTGAAATACAAGAGAAAGGATTTGAGTTTGATTCTGGATTATTCCTATCGTTAGATTTTGTAAATGGTGAAAAGATACCATACTATGATGAAAATTATGATGCACTCTACAAAGAAACCCTTAGAGAACAGAGAGAGAAACGTGAAGAGTTACGCCCAGATTTGTATTCCAAAAAGACAATCAACCAACCATTAACAATATTTTTCTAAAATTACTTCTTTTTTGATTTAATCTTATTCTTTTTTTCTTGTTTTTTAGCTTGACTTTTGCTAATTACTTTTCCTAATGAGTAGGCATTATGTCCTCTTTCTAGTGCGTATAGAATTGCGTAAAGTGTGTTGATGCAAGCCTCAGCATATTTTTCGTTCCAAGGTCTTTTTTTATTTCTTAGAAGTTCAGCAGATGCAGTATCTTGAAACGTATTGCACTTATCCTTAGCAAGTGTAAATTTCTCAGCCCTTGTCATTATTTTCCCCGTTTTAGGATTTTTCTTAGGATGATTGAACAGAGTCCCAATATCATAAATTGTTTTACAATTTTGTGCTAAACCTTTAGGTAAAAATCCAATTTCTTCAAGTTGATTGATTTTACTTTTGATGGTTGATTTGTGATCCCCTAACGGAATTAATCTACGAAAAGCATCGTTTATGATTTCATCAACCAAGTTTCTGCCCTCTGTAAATAGTTCAAGGTCAACCTTTGCGGTAAACATCGTCTTGACAATTCTGTCCATAAATTCAGCTTCTTTACTATTCACAGATTTTTTACAAGAAGTATGAACTTAAGCGTATTGGAATTTAGAATTACAAGATTTGTTTAGTGTTTGTCATTTGACAAACTCTTTTTCATCTCTTTTCTTATTTCATCTTCCATTTTATCTATTTCATGAGGGCAAAAGTATGATGTGCCCTTAGCAATATTGCAATTATAACATAGAACCTGATAGCCTTCTGGAAATCCAATTTTTTTTACATGTCGCCACAAATTCAAAGATGCTAGTTTTTGCTCTTTTTTTGTCAAATGTTTTCTTCCTTCAATATGATCAAGGGTTAAAAATCTAATATCATCAATCTTACAACATGCACACATAGGTACATCACTGTCAGAAATTTCTTTAGAATAATGACTAAACTTCTAATTTGAATTTAGTAGTTTGTTCTTTAGTATGCTTACTTATTTTCTCTCTAACATCGAGTCTATTTTGATATCGTAATCTGTTTGCAATTCGACTTAGTTCTTTCGCTTTAGGTGTTAACTTACGTGCTTGATGCTTGGTTTTATTCTCGGGTATTTGTCTATACGGTTTCATGTATTCTGTTCTATTTTTTTTACTACATTCTATTGAACAGGTAGTAGAATGACCTTTGTTGTGAAATTCAGTACCACAAATTACACAATTTAGAATCCGATTAACATTCTGACTTTTTCCTTTACATTTTTTTGAACAATAGATTTGATGGTGTTCTCTTGATTTGGAAAATTCAGTACCACAAATTACACAATTCGGCATTATACATATCAAAAGTATCTACAATGATTAAAACACTATTTTGCGAAATTAACAGTGCCCAACAATGTCATTTTAGACCATTTTTTGATACACGTAACCTGTACTAACTGTTAGATTACAACACGCTTAAGTTCACACATCTTTTTGGAATGGTATGGCTCATCCTCAAGGACAAAAATCAAGTGAAATCAGCACAAACCCCAATCTATCTAACTTGATGATTGATTCTAGTTTAATTCCAGATCATTCATTTGAATCAGACATGATGGAATCCATAGAAATTGAATATGGTGATGGAGAAAATTTCAAATCAACCACTGTACATTACAAACTTCCAGTTTTGGCAGAGGGTGAAGAAGTACTTTGGAGTTATGTGCAAACCGAGGGAATCTTTAACAAAAAAGCAGTATTTGTAATGGCATTAACTAGTTTTAGAGCATTAATTTATGATTTCCAAGATCCTCATAATGGTAGTGGACAAATTTTCCTTTCAGGAGTAGATGATATTTTAGTAATGAATTCTCATAGGGAATCACGCTCTACTAGGATGGGTAGTTTCCATTCTGGCGGTAGGATGGGTACAAGAATTAGAACATTCAACAGTATGGGTTCTAGTCATAGTCAAACTGTTGGAGATGTTGTGTTCATGAAAGATGGCGAAAAATTTGTGGTGTTTGGAAATATGTCTGATCCTAGTGGAATAGTTCGAGTAGCAAAATCTGTAAAAAAAACTTTAGTAGTCAGAGATAAAATTCCAGAGGTTGAACTTCCTGAAGAATTTAAAGACTCAACTATACCTAAAGAAACCCTTCTTGAATTATCAAAGTTAAGCATTGAAGATAATCCAAATCAATACATACAAAAAATTAAAAAAGAATTAGAAAAAAACCCTGATGATATTTTATTTGATTTACTTTTTGGCAAACTAGCAGAAATGGAAGATTGGGAAGAATTAGAAAAAGTTTCACGTAAAATGATTAAAGAGGAAAATCATGAAAGTGCTTTTGTTGCATTGTGTACATCATTATTTAAAATTAATACAGATGAGGCAATCAAAGAACTAAACAATGCCTTGAAATTATTTCCTGAAAATACCATTCTATTAGATTACAAAAAACAAGTTGCCCCATATGAAGACAATTTACCTAAAAACAAATTCATTGTATGTCCAAAATGTAAGAAAGAGAACGAATTAGGCTCAAAATTCTGTAACGATTGCGGTAAAAAAATGGATGAGGGTTGTGAAAAGTGTGGCAATGTGAATCCTAAAAATTCTAAATTCTGTAATGATTGCGGGATTGTCCTATAGTTTAAACTCCAATAAGGGCTACATAGAAATCATCAAGATTTTAGCATATTGTAGATCAAATCAACTATCAAGATCCATCAATAATTAAATATTTTTCATGATATGAAAAACAAATACCAACGCATGATTTCCCTCATGCGCCAGATTCTAAAGAAAATGAATGTTCCATTGTTTTTGCA